>ENA-OQAA01000208-OQAA01000208.1-human-gut-metagenome-genome-assembly--contig:-NODE-208-length-42860-cov-3.294737_pt1 | contig 42860 bp, 39 predicted proteins | sample MGYA00242489_ERZ504515 | MGnify/ENA primary metagenome ERZ504515 (study PRJEB26092, sample SAMD00036237) | human gut metagenome | host: Homo sapiens | study: EMG produced TPA metagenomics assembly of... | reverse complement strand
CGTGAACACCTGCATCCGCTCACGATCTCTGTCTTCCTGCTTCGTGATATTTCGCATTCAGAACGTTATGTTTGATTCCTTCTTTTTTCAGCATACCGCTCAAAGTTCGGACACTTCTATCGTGATCGTTCCGACAAGAACCGGCTGACCTGTAGCATGAGCTCTCTTTACTTCTTCAACGACAGCATGATATTTTTCTGCTTTTGTTTTATATACCGCATCTTCAAGGTCTTTTCTCTGAACCGGTTTGTTTGTCGGGATTTCTATAACGTCCATTCCGTAAATATCACGGAACTCTTTTTCTTCTGTAAGAGCCGTACCTGTCATACCGCTCTTCTTCTCAAATTTATTAAACAAGTTCTGGAATGTGATCGTCGCAAGCGTCTTGCTCTCTCTGCGCACTTTTACGTGTTCCTTCGCCTCAATCGCCTGATGCAGCCCGTCCGAATAACGTCTTCCCGGCATGATACGTCCTGTAAATTCATCGACGATCATAACCTCTCCTTCTGCATTCACAACATAGTCCTGATCTTTAAACATCAGATTATGCGCGCGCAAAGCAAGGATAATATTATGCTGGATCTCCAGATTTTCCGGATCGGCAAGATTTTCAATATGGAAGAATTTCTCTACTTTCTTAACTCCGTCTTCTGTCAGGTTAATTGCCTTTTCCTTTTCATTGACAATAAAATCACCCGTCTCTTCGATATCCTCTCCCATAATCGCATTCATCTTGAGAATTCTCCGCTTGCCTCGCCACGTTCAAGCTGACGGGCAAGAATATCACACGCTTCATAAAGCTTTGTCGATTTTCCGCTCTGCCCGGAAATAATAAGCGGCGTTCTCGCCTCGTCGATCAAAACAGAGTCAACCTCATCGATGATCGCAAAATTCAGACCTCTTTGTACGAGCTGTTCTTTATATATGACCATGTTGTCACGCAGATAGTCAAATCCGAGTTCATTATTCGTTACATAAGTAATATCGCAGTCATATGCCGCACGGCGCTCTTTATTGTCCATTCCGTTTAAAATAACACCGACTGTCAATCCAAGAAATTCATGTACTTTTCCCATCCATTCAGCGTCACGTTTTGCCAGATAATCATTGACCGTAACGATATGGACGCCTTTTCCTGAAAGTGCGTTCAGATAAGCCGGAAGTGTAGACACAAGCGTCTTACCTTCACCTGTACGCATCTCGGCAATACGACCCTGGTGCAGAATAATACCACCGATAAGCTGTACTCTGTAATGACGCATACCGATACTTCTCCATGCTGCCTCTCTTACAACGGCATAAGCTCAGGAAGAATGTCGTCAAGCGTCTCTCCTTCATTCAGTCTGTCCTTAAACTCCTTTGTTTTTCCTTTCAGTTCCTCATCTGACAGCGCCTCCATCGCAGGAGCAAGAGCTCGATCCGGTCTACGATCGGATAAATTCTTTTCAGCTCATTATGGCTGTGGGTTCCGAAAATCTTTTCTATAATACCCATATTCTGTAATTAACTCCTTATATAAATTTAGCATCGGTAATAGCTCCGATGCCACCACTATTCTTCATTTTAACACTAACCAAAGCGTAATTCAATACTCAAAAATTGTTTTGACAACCATACGCGCACCGCCTTTTACGCACAAAAACGATACTCTTATATCGGAAATAATGATCCCATTCAGAATCATTCAATCACCGGAAGTACCAAAAGGCACATTCCGGGAGTGCAAGCGGTCGCCAAGGTCACGGGCAAGCCCGGACTTTGGCTTATCGCCATTGCAAAAAGCACAGAACCCATTCCAAAGGCTCTGTGCTTTTCTCATTCATCCGCACACAATATTTGATTATCCTGTGCTGATTTTTTTATGCATTGCTCTATGCTCTTTTTCTTCTTCTGAAAATAACAACTGCGGAAGCTACCAGCATGAACGCCCAGAACATGATCGGTGTCTGATCGCCTGTCTGAACTGCCTGACCTTTCTGTGAATCCGGATTTTTATCCTCATCTTCCTTAACGTCATCTTTTTTCACAAGCAGTTTCTCTGCATCTTTTAACGCTTTTAACATATCTTCAACGTCTTTTGCCGTCGCTTTCTTGTCTTCCAATACCGCTTTTGCTTTTTCCAAAACGTCTTTATATGCTTTCACTGACGCATCCGTATATCCGCTTAAGTCTTTCTTTTCAGCCGCTTTGATCGCTTCTTTCAATGCTTCTAACTGCTCTTTGCTCGGCTTTTTGTCTTCTTCCTGCGGATTGTCTTTCTCTACGAGAAGCTTGTCTGCATCTTTTAATGTTTTCAGCATATCTTCAACCTCTGTTGCTGTTGTTTCTTTATCTGACAACATTGTTTTTGCTTTTTCCACAACATCTTTATATGCTTCGACAGACGCATCCGTATATCCGCTTAAATCTTTCTTTTCAGCCGCTTTGATCGCTTTCTTTAATTCCTCTAACTTTTCTTTGCTCGGCTTCATTTCCAAATCAACGGCAGCTTTCTGCAGTTTAGCCAAAGCGTCGTCTACCTCTTTTTGTGCCGCCTTCTCATCTTTAAGAACTTCCTGCGCTTTATCATATGCCGCCTTAAAAGCATTCCATGTCGAAGGAGTATACTCTTCTTCTTTATCTGCGTATTTCTTTGCGAAATCTACATAACTCTGAAGCGCAGTCTTATCCACTTTATCCGGACTCGGTTTTGCAGTCAGTCCGCTGATCGCAGTTTCAAGATCCGTCTTCGCCTGATCTACTTCTGTCTGTGAAGCATCCGCGTTTTTAAGTACCGTTTCAGCCGCTGTCAGCGCTTGCGTATACTTCGCTGCGGATTCTTCCGTATATCCCGAAAGATCCCCGTACGCTTTTTTCGCCTCATCAACCGAAGCCTGCAGTTTTGTGAAATCTGCACGTTTTACAAGTCCGTTTACCGCTGTCTCAAGCGCTGTGCGAGCCGCCTCGATATCCGCATCAAGCGCATTTTCATTTTTCAAGACTTCATTTGCCGCATCCAATGCGCTCTTAAACGGCTGCCATGTGGACGGAGTATAGTCTTTTTCAGTCTTATCGCTCACTGCATCGACCAATACTTTCAGGCTTGTCGTGTCACCTATAAAGTCAAGCATATGTACGATTTCAAGCAATTCTGTGTACGCTTCGTCAACCTGCTCCTGTGACGCTTTTTCATTATCTTTCACCTGAACTGCTTTCGCAAGCGCTGCATCTAACGCTTTTTTCACTTCAGGAACGACATGTTCATATTCCGGTTTTTCTTTCGCGCTCTGTGCGTATCCGATCAAAAATTCAAGGAACTGCTTATTTACCTGTTCCGGCTGCGGTTCTTCTTTTTTCGGAGCCATTATACGGATTTCTGCCGCAGATGCAAAGTTCTTTCCTGCCTGATCTGACAATGTTCTCACTGCATATAATCTAACGTTTGTCGCCTCTGTCTGATCAAACTGAGCCCATTTCCATCCTGAATCATTTGTCCATGTTCCTGTCGCCACTTCATGATAAGACTGTCCGTTATCATGCTTACCTCAATACGGTATTCAACGATCACACCGTTCACCGCGCCGTTTCTTGGAAGTATACGCAGTCCGTTGACAGTCTTGCTCTCTCCCAGGGCAATATCGATCCACAGATTATTCTGGTCGTCGCCTTCATATTTACTGTGCCAAAGCGTTGACACGTCTTTATCCAGAACATATGATGCAGGTCCTTCTTTCCCTGTCTGCGGCTGCGCGCTTCCTGCCGTAGCAGTCATCCCTTCTGTCGGAAGGTCAAACTCATCATTTGCCGCCGGATTTTTTACAGAGTAGTTTTCTAAAATTTCTGCTCCGAGTGTTTTCAGATCCTGCGGTGTCGCAGTTGTCGGATACTCTTTATTGCTGCGTACCCATTCCCATTCCCACTCAAACCAGTCGATATTACTCTCATAATCCGTTCCCGAAAGCTCGTTTGTTCTTGCTGTGATCCAGCGCTGCCATCTTGCTTTATAGAAATCACCGATCAAGCCTGACCACTGACGGTTAGAGTAATCTTTCAGACCGCCTTTTTCCGCCTGATTTTTCGATCCCCATGTAGTAACGAGCGCTTTTGCATTGAACTCATACAGTTCTTTTGTAAAGTCATCCGCATTATTTGCAAGCGCTTTTGCCTGCTCTACCCATCTTCCGAGAAGGAAGTATTCGCTTGTTCCCGTTACTTTTTCCATGTCTTCGATCACTGACATGAATTTTTCCGAATATGTTTTAAAGCTGTCCAGATCTTTTGCGCTGAACGCTGCAGACATACCTTTTTGATATTCCTGAGCGCTGTTGGAAAGTACCTGCTGCAAAACATTTGCCAGATCGTACTGATATCCTGCGCTGTCTTTCAGCTTATCATAATCAGCTAACAGAAGCGCTGCCGCTTCTTCAAGATCGCCTTTTTCATAGCTGATCACCGCGTTGCCCCATGTAGAAGCCGCCCCGATCGTAAGATTCGGTCTTGCATTTACAACTGACTCCGGCGCACCCTGTCCAAGGCCGTTTAAGCTCGCCTTATATACTGTTTCTTTCAAAATATCCCATGCCTGATTTGCCGACTCACTCTCTGCTCCGTATCTTCTCGTCGCATAATCATCAAGCCATGTGTCAAGATCGATCACTTCCATCTTCTGTGACGCATCATCCTGCCAGATCGTCTCGAACAAGAAATCATACAATACCGGGTTATTTACACTCGCCTCAGGAGTGATTCCGATTCCCGCGATATATTTCGTCTCATTAAATACTTTCGGAATATTATTTGCAAGGTTGTCAAGATGTCCGTGCAGTCCGAGACGTCCTCCGAAGTTATTCAGCATACAGAACAGCCACGGAGTCTTGTCAAATTCTTCCTCGTCTCCATATGCTTCCGCGCCGGGACGTCCTTCATCATAATGCGGGTCTTTCTCTGCGTACAAGTCAAGAATCAGCGCATGATCTGTTCCCTTTTCCACTCTGTCAAGACCGTTTAACAATGCAGTTGTCGGATTACCCTGCCATGACTGGATGATCCAAACCGCATCTTTGTCTGCCGTGATCATTTCAGTTAATACTTTTTCCGAAATGTCGGATGCATTCATACCGCCTGTAATGCCGCCTTCGTGGAACGGGTCTGTCGCATAATAGTTGCTTACGTCTCCGTAAACTTCTTTCTGACACTGATAGAATTTCTTCGCATATTTTTCAAATGTAGAAGAAGTTGTCTTTAACATCGTCGGACGCTGGAAGGAACACCACTCGCCCTGCTCGATCACTTCTGCATTTTTGTCATAATCGTGAATATTTGTCGGAACCATTCCGCTGTAACCTTGCAGTACAGGCTGCATTCCGAGTTTTCTCATAATAAGCTGATTCTTTCTTGCCAGCTCTGTTCTCTCTTCAAACCACGAGTCATGCACCGGGCCTCCGAAACCGGAAAGGTTCGCCATATATGCCCACGCATAATATGCAGGTCCTGCAATAAAGTCTTTAATATCTTCGTGAGAATATCCAAGTTCTCCTAAAAATCTTCTCCATACTTCTTCCTGCGCTGTCGCGTCAAGAACGACGTTCACGCCGTTTAACGCCAGCCAGTCTAACTCGTCACGCCATTCCTGCTCTCCCCAGAACGCCATAGAATAAGAAAGCGTACAGTAGTTATAAGAGTAGCGGACTTCCGCCTTCGTCTCTTTAAATACTTTTTCTGTCACAACAGGTTTATTTTCCGGCATATCTGCCTGATCTCCCACTTGTGAAAGATTTACCTGACAGAAATATTTCAGATAATGGTTCAGTCCTGTCGCAAGAGAAACACCGTCGTTTCCTTTGATTTTCACCTGATCTCCATCCATGGAAAGTTCAAAGTAATCATAACCGTTCTTTTTCGGATTCTCCGCAAGTTCAAGCTTAAACCAGTCTTTGTAAGCTTTTCCGAGTCTTCTTTCGATAATACCGTAAACTTCGTTTTTCGTATCATTTTCTGTAATCTCTACATTATATTCTGACTCTTCATATTTTACTGTATTGATCTCAGTCTTTTCTGAACTTCTGACTTGCTCTCTTTTCCTGTCACACGGACTTCGTTCAGTACAGCCGCCGTAGACGCGGAATTATATTCCATATAAACGCGGACGATTCTCGCTTCTTTTCCTTCCGCCTGGTAAACTTCTCCCTTTTCAGCATCACAGGAATCTTTTGATGTCTTCTCTGCCAGTTTATCAAAATCTCTTCCGTCCATACTTGTATAGATCGTATACTGAGAATATCCATTCTCCGGTGTATATACTTCTACCGTATCAAGGTTATAATTTTTCTCCAGATCAATATCTACATAAGACGGATAATATGCGCCGGTCCACTGTGTCTTTTTGCTTCCGTCCGTAATATTTTTCGCCGTATTTTTTCCAGACGGCGTATGTACCGGTTTCTTAAATGCGATACTGCCTGTATCCTGTACTTCGATCTCGCTTCCGTACACCTCAAACTCTGCCACTGCCGGCCATCCGTTCTGCGTTCCGCCCTGTGTCTTACAAGAATGCATAACAATCTTCACTTCTGAATACTGCGCGGCATTAAACTTATAAACCTGCGCATAATTATCTGTACGGTTTGCCTTCTGGTGATCTGCAATCTTCGTATAATCGCTGTCTCCTGCTTTCTTCGCCAGGATGCTGTACTCGAACGCGAAATCAACACTGTCCGTATCTCCCACATGCTCAAAAGCAATGCGGAACGCATCCATCGTTCTTGCCTCGTCAAAATTCAAAGCGATGTACTTCTCTGAAGTCTGCGCTTCATTGTGGAACTTATACAATGTTTTGTCGTTTCCGTCAACAAGGTTTGCTGATCCTTCAGATTGATTTTCGTTTCCGTCTGTTGTGATCTTCGCCTGATTTGCAATGTTATTGTAATCAGACACTTTTTCTTCCTGCTCTTCAAACACTTCCACTTCCTGAACCGACGGCCAGAACGCGCCCTGACTTCCATCAGAATTCTGCGGATCGGAAAGCGTTACATAAATATGCGTTGCCGACTTCGGCACGTCCGCTGTAAACTCTTCTTTTGAATCTACCGTCATTCTCTTGCTTCCGAAATCAATCAAATCCGTTGTAATGCCGTTCTGTGCATACTGAACTGTCACAAGCGCCGTTCTTCCTGTACTGTTATCCCCGTCTTCGCCAAGTTCTACAGCCACTTTTGAAATACTGCGTCCTTTATCCAACTGGATCACAGCCGTTGCAGGCCACGTTCCTTGTGTCTGCCAGCTTGTTTTCGGATCACCGTCATTGATGTTTCCGATTACATAACTTCCATTCTCACCGTTCTGCGTACTTACCGTACCGTTAACGGCAACATTGACAAGCGTTGTCTTCGCCTCTGCTTTTTGCGGAGCTATGCCCGCAAATGCGCTAATAACCATGCAGGAAGCAAGAATCGATGATACGATCTTTCTAATCTTCTTTTGCATTCTTCCACTCCTTTATCAATAATATCAGACCGAAGCGGCAGATCTGTTTTCGATGTCATTGCAGATTTCTGCATAAAATGCTGCGCGAATACAGGCAGAAAAAAAAGATCCGATATTCTCCGGCATAATGCATAGAAAATATCTGATCTTATCTGTTCAAAGCCGCCATCTATGTCTTTGCTCTTTATCAGAATAGCAAATTTTCTCAAAAATGTCAATTTATACATTTGTATTGCTTGTTGTACATTTGCACCGCTTATATCATGCTCTTTTCTATCTATTAATACCAAACAGACCTTTCAAAATATACCATTTTTTCTCAAATAGTCACCTGTTATGCATCTTTTCATCAGTTATATTTGTTCACAATTTTTCTATATGAAACAGTTCCTCCGAAAAGATCGAGGGCGCTTCCTATCGTAAAGTCAAGTTGTCCGCCGCCCAAACTCCGAAACCGTTCCAAATCGTCTTCCGAACTGATTCCTCCGGCGTATGTAATCGGAATTTTTCCCCATTGCCCAAGCATATGTACAAGTTGTTCTTCCATTCCCGATCGTTTTCCCTCTACATCAACGCCGTGGATCAAAAACTCATCACAATAAGAAGATAATTCCTCAAGAACAGCGGCGTTCAAACGTAGATTCGTATATTTTTGCCAACGATCTGTAACTACATAATAATCTTCACCTTGTTTTCGGCAGCTCAAATCGAGCACGATATGCTCTTTTCCTACGGCATGAACAAGCTTCTTTAGATTTTCTCTGCAAAATTCTCCTCCGCGAAACACATACGATGTGACGATCACATGGCTCGCTCCGCATTCTATATATTCATATGCATTCTCGTCTGTAATCCCTCCTCCTATCTGCAGTCCTTTCGGATAAACACGAAGAGCCTCTTTCGCCTGTTGTTTTGTCTGTTCATAATATTCTGACTGCCGGCTGTTTAAAAGAATAATATGACCTCCTCTCAGACAATCTTCCTTATACATATTCGCATAAAATGCGGCGTTTAAATCAGATGCGAAATTCGTCTTTGCCATGTTCCCCTCATCTTTTAAACTTCCACCGACAATCTGTTTTACTTTTCCGTTATGAATATCAATGCACGGTCTGAATTTCATCTGCCCTTCTCCTTATGTATTGTTTACACTATTACAAGATCGACCGCAGACATAAAGTTCCTTCTCTCTGCGGTCGAATCAATCCCGATTATTTTATAACTGTTCTTATCATGCGACAAAAAACTATCTCATAGAGTCATCGGCATTTCCTGTTGCATCTCCCTGATCTGTATTTTTCATACGGTCGCCTTCTTTTTTCGCTCCGTTTTCATCAGTCAGATCATCCGCCGCATTGTCAACACCGTCTGTGACATCGTCTGTCACATCGTCAATTCCGTCTGTGACATCATCTGTTACGTCATCAACTCCCTGAGTCACATCATTTACCGCATCATCAAGAATACCGTCTCCTTTTTTATCTGACTTGTCCGACGCATCGTTGCGATCGTTGTCTCTGTCTTTATCCGTTGTCGTCTGATCCGCCGCATTATCTGTTTTATCTTTGCCCGCACATGCTGTCATGCCAAACAAAGTGAACACACAGAGCGTCAGCAAAATGAGTTGTTTCATTTTTTTCATAAGAATATCTCCTTTCCATAAATATTGTTGTAGTTCTAATATCTGCAATATTTTCAATATTTATACATTCGGGATTTTTTCTTTTTGCTACAGAGCCTTTTTCCTCAGTTTTTCCATCGCTTTTGATTCAATCTGACGCACACGCTCTCTTGTTATACCAAGACTTTCACCGATTTCTTCTAATGTATATGTGCGGTCTTTCCCCAATCCAAACCGAAGGCTGATCACTTCTTTCTCTCTGTCGTTCAAAGTTTCAAGAAGTTCTTGTACTTCTTCTTTCCTGACAAGAACGTCCATCGCATCTTCCGGCGTCGTCTCAGATCTGTCTTCTACAAAATCTCCAAGACTGTCCTCGCCATCTTCCCCTACCGGAGTTTCCAAAGATACCGGATTTCGAATATAAGAAAGAATATTTTTCACTTCCTCTTCTGTCCGGTCGCCAAGCTTCTTTGCAATCTCCCCCGGTTCTGCTTCTCTTCCGAATTCCTGCTGCAGTTCTTTTGCTGCTTTTTGCACCCGTTTTATATTTTCCGCAACGTGAACCGGAACTCGAATTTCTCTTGACTGCTGATCGATGGCTCTTGTAATTGCCTCTTTGATCCACCATGACGCGTAAGTTGAAAAACGGTTATCTTTCGTATAGTCATACTTTTCGGCAGCATGCATCAATCCGATATTTCCTTCCTGAATCAGATCCATTAACGGCAAACCTCTTCCCGTATAATGTTTTGCGATAGAAACGACGAGACGAAGATTCCCTTCTTCCAGTCTCGCTCTTGCGGATTCGTCTCCGTCTGAGATTCTTCTGCCCAATTCTTTTTCTTCCGTCTCGTCCAACAGAGGAATCTCCCCTATCTCATTCAAATAGATCCGAAGCGGTTCTGACTCCTGAATTTCTTCTTTTCCCATACAAACCTCACTTTTATTTATCTGTTTTATATTCTCTTTATGTTCTGTTATATATCCGATACCTGCTATCGTTTTTCTCTGAGCTCACCGTTTCTGTATGCGACAAGCAGTCGTTCAAGATCTTTTACCTGACGTTTGAGTTCCTCACCGATATCCGTATCTCCGACTAAAAGCCTCTCCCTGACTCTTTTCACTATCATCGTTTCGGAATGGATATCTTTTTCCTTTGCGATCGCCGACTCTGTAGATTCAAACGGCTCGTGCGCAACAAGCAGAAGTCCATATGAATTAAAGATCAAAGTATAACCTGCAATTCCGGTTTCTTTCTGATACGCTTTGGAAAATCCGCCGTCGATCACAAGCACTTTCCCGCCGCATTTCACGGGATTTTCCCCGTCTTTTCGTTTCACCGGAACATGTCCGTTGACAATATGAGACACCGCCGGGTCTAACCCAAACTCTTCCAATATCTGATTGATAACTTTTTCATTTTCAAGCAGGGAGTAATACGGATTCTTTTTCTCTATGTGAGTTTCCGCATCTTGCAGAAAATACCGTTCAAAAGTTGCCATCTTATCTTTTCCGAAAAGCGGAGAATCAGGATGCAGCCATATATACCACATGATGTCCTTTCCATCCTGCCTTTCATTCTCATCAAGAGCAAAAAAGCCTTTTCTCACATAAGAATCCAGAACATCATAAAGTTCTTTTCCACCGTAAGACTTGCCGAAAAGCCGAATTTCTTTCAATTTTCCGTCTTCTGTGAGCGGAACACATCCGTGATAGAGAAGATTATCATTGTAAACTTTATACAAACTTCCCTTGTTCAGCAAAAACCTCATATGCCTTTGAAGCTTCTCACAGTGCAGAAACGCCTTTTCAAGCCGCTTCATGATCTCCTCTTCCTCTTGAGTAAAAGCGTACGGATCTTTCGGATCGACTGTAGGAAACGCCGTATCCAAAAGCGGATATTTCTTTCCGTCCAGTTCAATCGTACCTTTTTCAAAATCAATTCTGTGCAAAAGCGCCCTGTTTTCTAAATGAAATGCTTTCTGCCGACGGATGATCTGCCCTTCCACTTTAAATTGAATGATGGAGATTGCTTTATGAATCCTCATATTCATTTGCATCTCATCAGGATCTATCCCTTCAACCGCTTTTAACCGAAAACAAATACACGGATCATCCCCGTAAATCCGAAGGCAAATGCTGCCAGAGGAAGAAGATTGATCCCATATCCATCCTCCAAAATATCGAGATTTCCGTAACGTGCACAGATGCGGATCACATTCGCAATACAGCCCCATTGTCCCGCAGCCGCTCCCATCCAAAGTATATCATGATTTCCCCACTGAATATCGACAGAGTGATAAGACATCAGTTTATCCATAATAATATGAGGACCGGGACCTCTGTCATAAATATCGCCGACAATATGCAGATGATCTACAACGAGCCTTTGGATCAACTCTGAAATTGCCTCGATAAAATCTTCTGCTCTTCCGATCCGTATAATCGTTGAAATAATCTCATTATAATATGATTCCTTATCATGTACCTCCGCTTTCTCCGTGATCAGTTCCTCGATCACATAAGCAAAATTTGGGGGAAGCGCCTTTCTTACTTTCGACCGCGTATACTTGCTCGCCGCTCTTTTGGCAACTTCGATCAAACGATATAGATGTACTTTATACCAGTCTTCCATATTCGTCTCTGTCTGCCGGATCAGGTCCATCTTTGCTCTCGGATAATAGATCAGCGTTGCCAAAGATTTCTTATCTGCGGCACTCATCGTATTTCCGAACACATCCTCGATCTTTCTTCGGACAGATCCGGATCCGTTTTTTAAAACATGAGAAAAAGCCTCATACTCACCGTGTACATCTGTCAGAAAATGTTCTGTTCCTTTCGGCAGATTCAAAATCGCCTGAAGATTGATGATCTCCGTCGATGCCGCCGCGATTGTCGGATATAAGTCTGACAATCGGGTCAAATACCGTTTCTGGAGTTCTTTCAGTTCTTTATATTCTTCTTTCATGCTTGTCTGCCCCCTTGTTCCACAATACACCGCACAATTTATATCTCTCATGTACGTCGGATGTCACAATCCGACCACATCGCTCATATCATACATACCGCTTTCTTTTCCGGCAAGGATTTTGCCGCCTCGACAGCGCCTTTTCCGAATACGCTTCTCGAGTATGCCGTATGTTTTAAATTCGATCACTTCGTCTGTTCCCGCAAAGATCACCTCATGTTCCCCTACGATCGTACCTCCGCGAAGAGCTGAAATTCCGATTTCTTTTGCATCACGTTTCTGGCGGACAGTGCTTCTGTCATATACATAATGATATTCGTTTCCAAGCGCTTCATTCACCGAATCCGCAAGTGCAAGCGCTGTTCCGCTCGGGGCATCCAGTTTCTGATTGTGATGTTTTTCCACAAGTTCAATATCATATCCCGCCGGAGCAAGCACTTTTGCCGCATCTTTTAAAAGTTTTAAAAGGAGATTAATTCCAAGAGACATATTCGCCGACTTTAACACCGCCGTCTTCTCTGCCGCCTTCTCTGCTTTTGCAAGCTGCTCTTCCGAAAGTCCTGTCGTGCAAAGCACAACCGGAAGTTTCTTATCCACGCAATAATCCAAAAGCGAATCCACTGCTCCCGCATTTGAAAAATCGATCACAACATCTGCGTCTTCCGTACATTTTTCCACCGAATCAAATACCGGATAATCATTCGGCGTTTCTGTATATGTGTCAACACCTGCCGTAATAACGGCATTTTCATCATTTTTTACGATCTCCGTGATCATCCTTCCCATTTTTCCGTTGCATCCATGCATCATTATTTTAATCATTTTATTTTCCTCCTGCCTGTATCATTTCACGTTTCAAAAACAATCGTTCACTACAAGTTTTTTTCCTGCGGCTCATTATTGAATCAAAAACGGATTTTTCTCTACTCAAAAAAGGATATCACATTTGAGTTCGCATCTCAACATATGATATCCTTTTCACAAAGTTTCTCGTAACAATTCAGCCACGATAAGCGCACAGTGCGGTTTTACGAATGGCGTGGGCTGAACTGTTACAGTTTCTCGATAACCGGTTCGTCAGATCATACCCGTCTTTATTCCTCATGCAAAGATAAAATCTCTGTAATATTTGACAGGTCGATTTCCGGATCGATCACCTTGAAACCTATCGTAACTTTTGTCACGTTACAGCCGGCTACATTGAATTTATTATACCATGATATAACTCCATGATATGACGATGCAGGTGCATTCCCCTTTTCAATACACTTCGTATGGATCAGATTGTTTTTTAACACCTCATATTCAAAAGAGTCTATCATTAAATAATTGCTGTCATAATAAACCGAAAACTTAGACTCCATATCAAATATATATTTATCGGCAAATTCAAAATAAATCTTCTCTGTCCGGTTATCCTTCGCCTCATATTGTATGGAACAAACTCTGCTCTCATTATGATCAATAAATAAATCTTTTTTAGAACTTTCCTTTTTTAAGATACTTTGTAAATCAGTCTGCTTAAAACTAAGTATCGAATATCCCGCGCATATCAATAAAACAAATACTGCGGCTATTGACAATAATTTGATTTTATCTTTCATGTGAAGTTCCTCATAAACCTTTCAAGACAACTTATCGGGGGGCAGCTACACAACAGTCAAAGCGCCCGCAAAACAGTGCGAACAGTTTTGCGGGCGTTCTGTACGTTAATTCTGTTTACTGATGAAAAATGACAATTCGGTCAGTTTATGAAAATTCCGGCTCGATCAGTCCGAAAGATCCGTCCTTTCTTTTGTATACAACATTTACTTCATCTGTTTCTGCGTTTGAGAAAACGAAAAAGCTATGTCCGAGCAGTTCCATCTGGATGCAGGCATCTTCAGGGAACATCGGTTTAATACCAAACTTTTTCGTGCGGACGATGCGGATTTCATCGTCATCAGATGACTCGTCGTCGGATTCGATAAACTCTTTTTTAATGCTTCCTGACGGAACAGCAGCAGTAGGATGTCCCTGGCTTTTCGCAACAAGTTTGTTTTTATATTTACGAAGCTGCCGTTCAATAACCTCTTCTACAAGGTCGATCGACACATACATGTCGCTGCTCGTCTGCTCGGAGCGGATGATAGATCCTTTTACAGGAATCGTCACTTCGATTTTCTGACGTCCTTTTTCCACGCTAAGCGTTACGATGATTTCTGTTTCAGGAGTGAAATACCTCTCAAGTTTTCCTAACTTTTGTTCGATAGCCTCTTTAAGCCCCGGTGTTACTTCAATGTTTTTTCCGCTGATGATAAATTCATGCTGTTCAACTCCTTTTTGTATATACTTAACATAAACATGTGTAAAAAGGATGTTTATATTATGAAAATATTATAACACAGAACAGCTCTAATGTATATAATAAATCGTTTTGAATTCTGTAAATTCTTCAAATTTCATTAAATTTTCATAATTTATTTCATCATACTTCTCTTCCGCATCCTTGAATCCAGGATTTTTTTGCGGATACGCAGCGTCTTCGGCGTCACCTCCAAAAGCTCGTCGGTGTCGATAAAATCAAGAGCCTGCTCAAGACTTAAAATTTTAGGCGGAGTCAGTCTCAAAGCTTCATCTGCGCTGGAGGAACGTGTATTTGTCAGATGCTTTGTCTTACATACGTTCAACTCAATATCATCTGTTTTTCCATTCTGGCCGATCACCATACCTGAATAAACCTTTTCTCCCGGTCCGATAAACAAAGTTCCGCGTTCCTGCGCGCTGTATAAACCATAAGTTACAGATTCACCTGTCTCAAATGCGATAAGCGATCCCTGCTTACGATACTGGATATCGCCTTTGTACGGCTCATATCCGTCGAAGCTTGTATTAATGATACCGTTTCCTTTTGTATCTGTCATAAATTCTCCGCGATATCCGATCAATCCTCTGGACGGAATGGAAAACTCAAGACGTGTGTAACCGCCGTTGGAAACTCCCATATTGCGAAGTTCTCCTTTTCTTTGGCCGAGTTTTTCGATTACAACTCCTGTAAATTCATCCGGCACATCAATATAGCTGTCTCGATCGGCTCAAGTTTCTTTCCGTTTTCATCCGTATGATAGAGAACTTCCGCTTTGCTTACTGCAAACTCATATCCTTCGCGGCGCATATTTTCAATCAAAACGGACAAATGAAGTTCTCCGCGTCCCGACACTTTAAAACTGTCTGTATTTTCCATTTCTTCCACTCGAAGACTTACGTCTGTGTTCAGCTCTTTAAACAGGCGGTCACGCAGATGGCGGGAAGTTACATATTTTCCTTCCTGTCCGGCAAAAGGACTGTCGTTTACAATAAACTGCATCGCAATCGTCGGTTCTGAAATTTTCTGGAAAGGAATTGCCTCTGCTTTTTCAGGAGAACAAAGCGTATCTCCGATCGATATATCAGAAATACCGGAAATAGCGACGATCGATCCGATCGTTGCACTTTTAACTTCTGTTTTGCTCAATCCGTCAAATTCATATAATTTACTGATCTTTACTTTCTGCTGTTTGTCCGGATCATGGTGATTGACAAGTATCATATCCTGATTCACACTGATCGTTCCGTTATCCACTTTTCCGATACCGATACGTCCGACATATTCGTTGTAATCGATCGTGCTGATCAGCACCTGCGTCGGAGCTTCAGGATCTCCTTCCGGAGCGGGAATATATTCGAGGATCGTTTCAAATAACGGTTTCATGTCCTGCTGCGGATCAGACAGATCAAGGCATGCAACTCCTGCTTTGGCGGATGCATATACAAACGGCACTCAAGCTGATCGTCAGATGCGCCAAGATCGATGAAAAGTTCAAGAACTTCGTCGATTACATCGTCAGGTCTTGCTTCGGGACGGTCGATCTTGTTGATGCAGACAATGACAGGAAGGCTTAATTCAAGCGCTTTTCTTAATACAAATTTTGTCTGCGGCATTGCGCCTTCAAATGCGTCGACAACGAGGATCACGCCGTTGACCATTTTCAGCACACGTTCTACTTCTCCGCCAAAATCCGCATGTCCCGGCGTATCGATAATGTTGATCTTTGTTCCTTTATAATGAACTGCCGTATTTTTGGACAGGATCGTGATCCCACGTTCCCGCTCAATATCGTTCGAGTCCATAACACGTTCCGCCACTTCCTGATTTTCACGGAAAACACCGCTTTGTTTTAAAAGCTCGTCAACCAATGTCGTCTTTCCGTGGTCAACATGGGCGATGATGGCAATGTTTCTTACATCTTCACGTTTTGTCTTCATAAATATACACTCTTTCTTTATTTTCCCCTGCTAAGGGAGTGATTTATAGTTATAGTTTTACTGCAACTGTTATATTTTATCATAAAATTTTCATTTTACAAGAACGCATGTCGAAATTTTGTGTCGAACGATTCTGTATGAAATCAGTTCTAAACAAGATGAAAAAAACATAAAATTTAGTAGTGACTCAAAAATAACAAGCAGTGCCGGACAGATACCCCGGCGATAAGAGGAGAGGAGAATTACAGAGCATGTCAGATAAGATTATTGAGAACAATCAGGTAACGGTTATAGGATCGGTGGCTTCGGAATTTACATACAGCCATGAAGTATTCGGAGAAGGATTTTATATGGTAGATATTCTCGTGAAACGGCTGAGCAATTCCAGTGACAGGATCCCGGTCATGGTCTCGGAACGACTCATCGATGTAACGCAAGATTACAAAGGCAGAAGCATTATGGTGTCAGGACAATTCCGGTCATATAACCGTCATGAAGAACAGAAAAACAGACTTGTTCTTTCAGTGTTTGCACGGGAAATGGAGTTCATCGAAGAAGAACCGGACGGCGCAAAGACAAATCATATTTTACTGGAAGGATATATGTGCAAGACACCGGTATATCGAAAAACCCCTTTAGGACGTGAGATTGCGGATCTGCTTCTTGCCGTAAACCGCCCTTACGGGAAATCAGATTATATCCCTTGTATCTGCTGGGGAAGAAACGCACGGTACGCATCGAACTTCGATGTAGGAGAACATGTGCGTATACTGGGAAGGATCCAAAGCAGAGAATATGTAAAGAAATTATCCGAAACAGAAACAGAGACAAGAACGGCATATGAAGTGTCAGTGAGCAAACTGGAATGTATTGATGAGTAATCTCATCATTTAGCAAATCCGGGCTTTTGCTCGTTGCCTATACAAATAAGGAACGCTGCTTACAGGCAGACTGTCGCCTGTAAGCAGCGTTCTTTTTATTGTTCAAAAATTTTTATTCCTTCTTCTGTCTCCGCAAACCAGCACTGCTCCGTTTTTTCCGTCATCGCCTGTCCGTTCGTGCCTTCCATCAGCTCTTTCATCAGAAATCCCTCTTCGTCATCCGGCACAAGAACTGTAAGTTCTACTTTATCTGTATACACTGTATCAAGAACGGATAATCCCCTTTGTCCTAAAATATACTGAATTTTTCCAAGTCCCGTATAGTCTGTAATAATTTTCAGTTTAAACCCATGTATCTTGGTTATAATAACCGTATGAGCAAGCGCCTCTGCCGCCGCCGACGTATACGCTCTTACAAGACCGCCTGTTCCGAGAAGCGTGCCGCCAAAGTATCTGGTGACAACAACAAATACATCTGTCAGTTTTTTCCCTCTTAACACTTCCAGTATCGGCTTCCCCGCCGTTCCTGCCGGTTCTCCGTCATCGCTCATTCTCTCTGCCGCCGGATTTCTTCCGATTACATATGCCCAGCAGTGATGTCTGGCATCCCAGTGTTTTTTTCGGATTTCTTCCAAATGCGCAAACGCCTCTTCTTCATTTGAAACCGGAAATACCTCTGCTATAAAACGGGATTTTTTTTCCACAATTTCTCCTGTTCCTTCTGTATATACCGTATGATAACACTCCATTTTTATCTTCTCCTTTTTCATAAAACAGTTCCATACCTTTTCTACTATAGCAAAGACATGGAACATGTACAACCATTATGCGGATCTCTCGCCTGTACGAACGTGAAGATACTGATATTATGATTAAAATTCTTTATAAAATATGAAGATTTCATTTTTTTCTTTATTTAAAAGACCTTATTTGATATAATCATAGAAGTTGAAAAGGAGGATGTTATTCGTGAACTACGGAAAAAATAATCTTTCAAAGAGAAAATCATCAATCTCTTCGAAAAAGAAAATGAAAAAGAAACGCGTAGGAGTTCGTTTTTTTAAAGCAGTTATCACCTGTATGCTTCTGCTTGTCGTTATAGGCTTGTCGGCGGTATAATTTGCAAAAAAATCATTGACAACACCCCGGACGTATCTGCCGAAGACATTCAGCCGAAAGGATTTACAACAACGATTGTCGATCAAAACGGCACAGTCATCGACACTCTGAAAGATTCTGATTCAAACCGTGTCTACCGTACTTATGACGAGATCACGGCAAAAACAGATTTTCTTCCGCATGCATTTGTGGCGATCGAGGACGAACGTTTCTATGAACATAACGGAATCGATATTCAGGGAATTTTAAGAGCCGGCGTCGTCGGAGTCATGAACGGTTTTGATTTTACCGAAGGAGCCAGTACCCTGACACAGCAGCTTATCAAAAACAACGTATTTGATTTTGTCAACGAAAAAACATTTTTTGACAGAGTGGAACGTAAATTACAAGAGCAGTATCTCGCTCTCGCATTTGAAAAAGAGATGAACAAAAACGAGATATTAGAAGCCTATCTTAACACGATCAACCTCGGTCAGGGATGTCTCGGAGTACAGACGGCATCTACAAGATATTTCAACAAAGATGTGGCGGATCTGACCCTTTCGGAATGTGCGGTCATTGCCGCGATCACACAGAACCCGACAGAGTACGATCCTGTAACGAATCCGGAATCTAACGCCAAACGCCGTGAAAAAGTTCTCGGCAACATGCTTGAACAAAAATACATCGATCAGGCGCAGTACGACGAAGCGCTTGCCGACCTGTGTATGACCGCATTTTACAGACAGCCGCGATCACCGAAGATACAACGCCTTACTCTTATTTTACAGATGCCTTGATCGAAGATGTCATTCAAGATCTTATGGACGAGAAAGGTTACTCGGAAACACAGGCTTATAACCTTCTCTACAGCGAAGGATTGACTATCAAGTCTACTCAGGATCTGGCGATCCAACAGATCTGTGACGAAGAAGCCTCCAATGATGCTTATTATCCGATCGTAGAATACGGTATCACAGACTACGCACTGACAATCCACCGTGCGGACGGATCTGCCGAAAACTACAGTAAGGAAAACTTAAAGCAGTATCTGATCTCTGTACGAGCTCTGCCGCTCCGTTTGTTTTCAGTTCGGAAGATGAAGCGAAAGCTTCTATCGAACAATATAAAGGCACTCTCGGTATTAATACAGATGCAGGCGATATTGTAGACGAACGTTTAAACATTACGCTTCAGCCTCAGGTTTCCGTCGTATTAATGGATCAATATACAGGACATGTAAAAGCCATTGTCGGCGGACGCGGAGCAAAGACGACCAGCTTATCTTTAAACCGCGCCACAGCTTCCCCAAAACAGCCGGGATCTTGTTTTAAAGTTTTATCCACTTATGCCCCAGGATTAAACGAGTGCGGCATGACTCTTGCAACAACGATCAAAGACGAGCCGTACCGGTACGCCAGCGGACAGCCGGTAAACAACTGGGATAACAAATACATCGGAAGCGCCCGCGTACGCTATGCTATCGAACACTCCATGAATGTTTGCGCCGTACGCACTCTGACCGAGACAGTCGGACTTGAAAAGGGATACAAATATCTCGAAAACTTCGGTTTTACGACGCTTGTAAATAATGATCCGAACTATCCGGGTATGTCGGATATCGCACAGGCTACCGCCCTCGGAGGTATTACAAGAGGTGTTTACAATATTGAAATGACCGCCGCTTATGCCGCGATCGCAAATAGCGGAATTTATACCGAACCGCTCCTTTATACAGAAATTCTTGATCACGACGGCAACGTCTGATCGATAATTCAAAACCTATAACACGTCGTGTTTTAAAAGAATCGACAGCATTTCTTCTGACAAGCGCTATGCAGGACGTAATCAACCGTGGAACCGGAACGCCTGCAAGACTTAACAACATGCCTGCAGCAGGTAAAACAGGTACAACGGAAAACAGTACTGATCTCTGGTTATCCGCATATACGCCTTACTACACCTGTTCTGTATGGACCGGATATGACGAGGATAAAACACTGGAACAATTTTGGAATCAGTCATGGCACGAAGTAATATGGAAGCACATTATGGATCGCATCCACGCAGAATTAGAATATAAAAACTTCACTCCTCCTGCTTCTGTTGTACAAAGAACAATCTGTACCCAGACAGGAAAACTTGCAGTGAACGGATGTCCTTCCATCACAGAGTATTTTGATAAAGACACTTTGACAAAAGAAACTTGTCCGGGACACGGAAAGACAGATGACGAAAGTAAAGATGACGAGAACAACGAGGATAATTCGACAAACAACAATTCAGGCAGCTCCGAAAACTTAGGAAATACAAACGGAGATGATGGCGATGATGTGGATCCGATTCCGCCTACGCCGGATCCCGAACCGAATCCCGAACCGGAAGGTCCTGAAGTCATTCCTCAATCTCGAAACTGATTGCCGTAACATCTCTTAACTGTCTGCGAATCTCATAGTGGGATGTTTACACGCAAAAGCGGGAATCGCCGCACTGAACTAAGTTCAATGCGGCGATTCCTGTTTTTTGTTTCATCATGATATTACAAGATTTCATTATCTTCTTTTTTTCTAAACTACTTCTTTATTCTGTACTTTTACAATTTTATTTATCTTCTATTTATAATAAACATCTTTATTCAGCACTTTCTCTTTAAAGCTTACGATCACATTTGTAGCTGCGTCACCGATTACATTCAAGGTAATTACCGCCATTCCCGGAAGATAATTCATCGCCAGTACAAGCGAATATCCGATCATACATAATTCAGAGCTCATTCCCAACCCTGTCATGACAACATACACCATCGTCGTTCCCGCAACCGGAATTGCCGGAGTTCCCATCGCCGTGCAGATAGAAAGAAAAGCTGCTATGGCAAGTGTTGAAGCTTAATATCAATTCCTGCCGCTGTCGCAATAAATGTAATCGCAATCATATGCATCGCTGTCGTACCGTTCATGTTGATCGTCATACCTGTAGGAAGAACAAAACTGCTGATTTCTTTTGAACATCCCAGTTCTTCCGTACATGTCTTTGTATTCAGCGGAAGTGTTGCCGCAGAAGAGTTTGTCGCTGCCGCAAACAAGCCGATCTTCAACGTTTTCTTCACAAACGGAATCGGATTCAGCCGGGTTGTAAGGAATATCCCTACCAGATAAATTGTAAATACAAGCACCAGACTTACAACAATCGTAGTAACGATCCATACAAGCGTCGGTTTAATATATTCGATTCCATACACCGCAAGCGTTCTTGTGATCATGCAAAAAATTGCAACCGGTCCGATCTTATCGATCAGGAAATTCAAGAAAAGTTGTACGACATCATTTAAATTTTCAATGACTTTACGAAGAGGTTCTGTCTTTTTGCCAAGCACTGTCATGCACAATCCGAGAATGATCGCAACAACTACGACAGATATGATCTCGTTATTAGATGAAAATGCCGAAAAAATATTAGACGGAACTGCATTGACGACTGTCACCAGCGGGTTATATCCTTCCATCGTCACCGCTTCTGTCACCATCTCGTTAGGAAGCTGTACGTCGAACCATCCCATTGTTTTCACAAAATATGCCGCTGCTCCCGCAAGAGCCGCTGCCACTACATAAAAGCAAATGTATGTGATAAATGTCTTCCCTGCAATCTTTCCGAGTCTCTCCGGATTTGCCAGACTGCACATCGCCAGACTCAGCGAAGTAAGTACAAGAGGAACAATAGCCAACTGAAGTCCTCTCATAAACAACTGACCGACAATATATAAAATACCGATACCTTCAATTCCGTTTGTCTTTGTTACATCTTGAAAAAAGATTGCATCCACTGTTTTCCATATTCCTGATTTCCCGCTTTCCAGAAGAAATTCCCTCAAAAAGAGCATGAGAAAACCAACCACGAATCCGGCTGCCACCGCGAATATCATACGTTTCACGATCGTATTCTTTTTTTCTTTTTCTTTCATCTCTCCATCTCCTTAACTTTCTGTGTTTTTCGTTTTTATCCCTTTATGTCTATATCGTCGAATACAATGGGATTTCTTGATATTTATTGTACATTTTCGGCAAATTATTGTCAATATTATTTCTTTGATTCAAAGATTTTCTATGTTTTAAACAGATTTCATCCGTTATTTTTGTTATATATTTTTTTGTTTTCTTCTATTTTCTTTGATTCATACATTTTGTTTATGATTGTTTTCTACACATAATTTAATACCTATATAAAAAAGGAATGACCGCTACAAAAAAACGCATCGGTCATTCCTTTTTTATTCAAATGATAATTCTTAATCGAAATCCGAAAATTTCCTAAACAATTTAATAAATCAATTCAATCCCTTGTTCGGAGCAATACTCTATCCACTTTTCTGAAGGACTCCTGTCTGTAATAATGTAATTCACCTTCTGAAGATCGATCAGGTTCACAAATGCCGACTGATCAAATTTTGAAAAATCAACTAAGAGCGCAACTTCCTCAGCCTGCGAGAGCATTGCCTTCTTTACCTCAGCTTCGCTTTCGTTTGAATCAAGCACACCTTTTTCAATGCTCAGTCCTTTACAGCTGATCAATGCAAGGCTTACGTTATATTTCAGAATGTTTGTCTTGGCAAGCTGCCCTTGTAAAGAAAGTGATTTTTTATTATACTCTCCCCCAGTCGAGATAATATTAAGAGGAGACTGCTGAAATTCACGGAATACCTCAGTTGAATTTGTCACAACTGTTATATCAGGAGACTGAGGCAGCAGCTTCAACGCCTCCATCACCGTTGTGCTAGAATCCGCGATCATCGTTGTCTTTCCCTCGAAAAGTTTCGCCGTTTTGCGGGCAATCTCCTGCTTTTCTTTCAGATGTTTGCTCATCCTCCGATAAAAATGAACTCCTTCTTTTTGAATGCCTTCATTCCAGATCGCACCGCCGTGAACCCGGGTCACGACGCCATCCGCCTCCAACTTATCCAAATCTCTGCGTATTGTCTCTTCCGTCACTCTGCATATTTTACTCAATTCTCCTACAGACGCTTTCTTCTGCGTCTGTATCGTTTGACGGATTGCCATCAATCTTTCCTTGCCCGCCATGCTTTCTTCCCTTTCTGTACCTTTTCCACCGCTATTCACACCACTTTTACTTAATAATAACTCCTTTGAGTTGGTTTTTGCAAGACCTTTATTCTTTGAAAACATGATTTCTCCTTTTGAAATATTCAGACTCGGAAATATATACAGGCAAACAATCTTTAAAATACAGTTGCCTCTTATTTATCGATTTCTTCCGCAAGCTCGCGCATATAAGCGACATCTTCCGGATCAAGTTCCAATTCAGCTGATTTCACATTTTCTTTAATCTGATCTACTGTTGTCGAGCCACTGAGAAGATTCAGGAAATCTCCTTGTGCCAGTATCCATCCAAGAGCCAGATTTGCGATTGTACAATTATATTTTTCGCAAAGCGGTTTCCATTTATCCATCATATCCATTGCCGCCTGCATATTATCCGGCTGGAACCATTTTTTCGGAATCTGTGCTCCGACCGGCTGATAATCTCTCGGCATCGTTCCCGAAAGAAGTCCCATCTCAAGCGGAGAGTATGCCTGGATCGTCACACCGTTTTCACGACAGCACGGAATAATCTCATCTTCAATACCACGATCAAGTATCGAATATTTCGCCTGAACAATATCAAGATCTCCCCATTTCAAATATTCTTTGATCTGGTCGATATCTACGTTTGCCGCTCCGATCGCACGTATCTTTCCCTGAGCTTTTAACTCATTTAAAACATCCATTGTCTTTTGGATCGGCACATAATATTCTGATCCTTCCACAGACTGCCAATGTGTCATATACACATCCACATAATCTGTTCCGAGACGCTCAAGAGAGCCGACAATTTCCTTTTTCACAGACTCGCTGTTCAGGTTTTTATAAAGCTGAATCCCGTTTACTTTATTAAACAGGTCTCCTTTCATCTCCTGATCCCATGTAACTCCGCATTTCGTAATGATCACAACTTCTTCGCGATTCATTTTCTCAAGAGCTTTTCCGAGAATTTTTTCACTGTTTCCGAAATTGTATCCCGGCGCTGTATCGATCAGATTGACTCCTGCCTTAGGAGCTTCCCTTATCGTATCTACAACTGTCTGAAGCTCATGATCTCCGCCCCACGCAGAACCGCCTCCGATCGACCATGTTCCAAGTCCGATTCTTGAAATATCTATTCCTGTCTTTCCTAATTTCATCGTTTTCATAATAGCTGTCTATCCCTTTCTTAACCTATTTCATCCAACCAAACACTTTTAAGTATGCAGATATTATTTATAATCTTCACGGTATTTCGCAAGCATCTTATCTACGATCGCTTTATCTGTCACACCGCCTGTCGCGCCGACATACTGAACAGAAACAGCTGCAGTACAGTTTGCATAGATCGCACATTCACGGATATCTTTTCCTTCCAAAAGGCCTGTAATAAATCCGGATGCGAAATTATCTCCTGCTCCGATCGTATCGATTGCCGTCACTCCTTTGCATGCCGGAACGATCATCGCACCGTCTGCATTACGGATGTAGCATCCTCTTTTACCGATCTTCATGATTACGTTTTTCACACCGCAGGCATATAACTTATCAGCCACTTTCGCTTCGTCTGTCTCTCCCGTCATTTCACTTGCCTCTTCAAAATTCGGGAAGAAATAGTCTACATAACTCAACGCTTCCGTAATATCTTCCAGTTTCTCATTCAATCTTGGCGACACCATATCGGCACAAATGATCATACCTTCTTCTTTTGCTTTGGAAAATACAGATACAAGCGCTTTATTATCAAAAAGCGGATTGTTGAAAATACTTGCAAACGAAAGAATCTTTGCTCCTTTTAAAGCTGACATATCCAAATCTTCGTACTTAAATTTCCAAAGACTTCCCTGACGGTTCGTGATAAAAGTTCTCTCTCCGTCAGCCGCTACCAGACCGACATTGATCGAAGTATCGATTGCCGGATCTTGTTTGATATATTTTGTATCGATTCCTGTTCTTTCACAATGACTTAACACAAACGCTCCGGCTACATCGACACCGATACAGCTCATCAAAGCAACTTTATGTCCCAGTCTTGTAATAATGGTCGATTCATTAAGCGCATCTCCTCCGATCGTCATTGCAATTCCGTCTACCGGATAAGATACAACGTCAAACACTTCTTTACTTACCGGGCGCAGCGGCAGATCTACGATCGCCGCCCCGATAATCATTACGTCCAAATCTTTACTCACCTTATTCATCAGCCCTTCCGTCATCACCAAATAATTTGATCTTGTACATTGCACGTTCTTTTACAGCCTGTCTTACCGCACGTTCCACAGCCAAGAACGGCTCGTCTTTATGTTCGTTGATCGCTTCCATAGCAGCCTGGCATAATTCTGTATGTATATTGATCTTAGCGATTCCAAGAGAGATCGCTTTCTTAATATCTTCATCTCCGATACCTGATGCTCCGTGAAGTACAAGCGGAACGTCAACTGCATTTGCAACCTCTTCCAAAATATCAAATGCCAGCTTCGGCTCAGAAGAATAAACGCCGTGTACGTTTCCGATCGCAACAGCCAGAGAATCGCATCCTGTTCTGTCCACGAAATCTTTTGCCTGTTTCGGATCTGTATAGTGATACTCGGACAACGCTTCTTCGTAGATCGTCTCGTTTCCTACATGTCCAAGTTCTGCCTCAACCGGAATGTTATAAGCGTGGAAATAATCTACGCATCTTTTGATCTCTGCAACGTTCTGTTCGTACGGAAGAGCAGAAGCGTCACGCATTACAGAATTCATGCAATGGTCTACGGCATTTTGAAGGATCGTCATATTGCGGCCGTGATCCCAGTGAAGAATTACCGGAACACTTGCTTTTTTCGCCATAGATTCCATCATATAACAGTAATCTTCAAAAGAAGTATTTCCCGTAAATCCTGTTCCGAATGAAATAATGATCGGCGCGCGCAGTTCTTCCGCCGCATCAATAACTCCCATCAGCATCTCTGCATTCCATACATTAAAATGAGGGATTGCATAATGTCCTTCACTTGCTTTCTTTTCCCAATATCTGATATCTGAAATCATAACTTTTCTCCTTTTCTTTTCAACGACCCAAGCTTGGATTTATGCACTTTCATATCGCCCGAGTCGGATAGATTCACAATTTTACTATTCTGCTACTTTGATCACGCCTTTAACCATCTCCGTCTTTTTCACAGGATCGATCGCTTCTTCAAATGCCTTCTGCACGTCTTCATAATCATAAATGTTCGTTACCATATCTTTTACATTAAATCTTCCTGATGAGATCGCTTCGATCGTCTGCGGGAAGTTATTGCAATAACGGAATGATGTCTGAATCGTCACTTCTCGGTTAATCTTTAAGAAATCGATCGGAACCGGCTTCGACTGTGTTCCTACCATCATGATTTTACCGCCCCGGCTTACGATCTGTACTGCCTGCTGTGCCGTAAATACAGCTCCCGCCGCCTCAAATACGAGATCCACGCCATGATCTCCGTACATTTCTTCCGATCTAAGAACCGCAACCGTATCTTCTTCTTTTCCGTTGATTACTCTTGCAGCACCTAATTTTTTGCAAGTTCCAGACGTTTTCAATAACATCTACAACTGTAATATCTGTTGCCCCGAGGCTGATACAAGCCTGAAGAACCATCAGACCGATTGTTCCTCCTCCGAGGATGACGATACTTTTACCCGGCTGTGCTCCTCCGAGAACAGCAGCATGCATTCCAACTGCCGCCGGCTCTACAAGAGCCCCTTCCATCGTTGTCATCCCTTCCGGAATATGATATGTCCATTCTTCCGGATGAGTCATATATGTGTCAGCGCCCTTTATAGTCGGCCTGTGTTGCCATAAAGTCAACTCCCGGACAAATATTATAACGGCCTGTACGGCAATTACTCACATGTATCATCCGGAACACCCGGCTCAATAAGCACTTTGTCTCCGACTTTAAATTTTGTTACTTTCGCTCCTATTTTAACAACTTCTCCCGCCACCTCATGTCCGAGACCGATCTTTTGATTCGGATCTTTCGGAGGAATAAACGGTCCAAATTCAAATCCATGAATATCAGATCCGCACATTCCGACATACTCTACTTTCATAAGAATTTCATGATCTTTCGGCTCCGGAACCGGACATTCCTGTATTTCAAAATGTTTTGGAGTCACTAAGATTGCTTCTGAATTTTTCATTTTATATCCTTCCTTTCATCTTTTACAATTTTTCCTGTTCCCCAATACTAGGAGAACAGGAAACTCATTTACCTATTACTTCTGTTTAATCAACATTTCCGATATCTTCTACAGATTCTCCTCTAGTCTCTACGCCGAAGATCAAAATACATACTCCGATTATTACGGCAACAACAGAGATCAGGACGAATACTCCCGTGCTTCCCATAGAACCTGCTGCAACGCTTGTTACGAGGAACGGGAAGAAGATATTGCTGACACGTCCGATCGCATTACAGAAGCCGGAACCGGACAGTTTTGCCGACGTAGGCCACATTTCCGGAACATACACCGCGGAAGCATAGCATACGTACATATAAATTGCCGTGTTCAGCAAGAATGTTGTTACGATCAATGCTGTCATTGTTGTCTGCTGTCCTGTAATAACTCCAAGTACAGCCATTGCTGCCAGAAGGATCACGCCCATAACTCTTCTCGAATCTTATCCATGATCAGTGATGCGATAAAGATTCCAAACGGAGCGCCAAACAGTCCGAACATTGTCATAAACTGTGACTGTGATGTATCATATCCCATTGATTTCAACAAGGACGGCATCCATGTCATCAATGTATACTGGATCGTGTTCATACCGATCAATACGAGAGAACCAACGATCGTTCTTCTCAAAAGTTTGCCTTTAAACAGTGCTGAGTACGGAAGCTGTTTTACTTCTTTCGGCTCTTCTGTTACAGGCGGAAGCGGTTTTCCTGTTGATGCTTCGATTTCTTTTTCGATCTTTGTAAGGATCGCGTCTGCTTCGTCAACTCTTCCCTGTGCCTCTAACCAACGCGGAGACTCCGGAAGTTTCTTTGCAATAATGATAGATGCAATGATAGAAAGAACAGACGGGATCATATACTGGATTCTCCAGTTCATATTATAGCTGATTCCTGTTGTCACGATCAAAAATGCAATTCCGTTACAGATCGGGTGAGCCCAGTTTCCGATAAAGGAGTTACGGCTTGACCATACACCACGGTTTCTTCCCGGCACATACTCTGTAAATCCTGCAAACAGAACTACGAGAAGCGCTCCGAGTCCGAATCCCTGTACAAGTCTGAATACATACAATACATAAATGTTCGGTGCGATCGCGCCGCCGATCATGGCGATAATATGGATAATTTCATATAAAAGAATACTTTTTTTACGTCCTATTTTATCTCCGATAGGACCTCCGACAAGCGCTCCGAAAAGCTGTCCTGCCGTATAAGTTGTTCCCCACATTGCAAGGAGTTTTGTACCCGGTTCTAACCAATGAAGCTCGTTAAGCAAAATATTCTGAACCGATCCTCCTATTCCGTTTGACCAGCACACCAACAAGGCAAATGCTGTAACAAGCCACATTTTAATATGCCATCCCGAATTCGGAAGGCGATCGAGTCTTGCGCCGATATTTGCGCTTTTTCTTGTTTCCATAATTAATTCCCTTTCTTTTCTCATTCTTTGTGACAGCCTCTTTTTCTATGTACATGAAACTGTCTGTATTGTATTTTACATTCCGGCGAGTTCACTTTTTACTTCCTGTTCCATGATTGCCCACGCCTTTTCGATATCCTCATCTTTATTCCAAAGAGCCGGAGGTCCGAGTACAACCATATCTGCACCTGCTTCATAAAGAGGAGCATAAACGCCTGCATTCATCGATCCGTCTGCCTCGATCAGAAAGTCAAGCTTCATCTCTTCTCTCCATTTTGCAAGGGTACGTATTTTATCATACATCTGTGTGATCACCTTCTGTCCGGCATATCCTGCATCTACGATCATAATCGTTACTTTCGACAGAAGGGGAAGGTAATATCGAATCGCCTCTAAAGGAGCTGCCGGGTTCATGGCAATCCCGGCTTTGCATCCCAGAGAGATAATCTTGTTGATCGTCACAAAAGCATCACTTTCAATGCAATCTGTGTGCGGAGTGATATAAGCTGCTCCGGCTGCAGCACATGCCTCAATATAATCTTGCGGATGTTTTACCATTAAGTGTGCATCCATCGGTTTTTTTACAACTTTTTTCAATACTGTCATAAAATCAGGACCAACGCCAAATGTTTTTACATAATTTCCATCCTTTATATCAATATGAAGGAAATCTGCATGTTCATCGATAAATTTTACTTGATGACCGAAATCATATAAGTCACAACAACCCATAGACGGTGCAAGCATTAATTTCTTTTCCATTGCTTCTCCCCCGGTCATCAATCCTCGTCATCAAAATCATATGTAAAGATTACTTTGATTGCTTCTTTTTTCGCCATCAGTTCAAATCCTTTTTCCCACTCGGAAAGTCCAAGTCTGTGAGTGATCATCGGCTGTACTTTGATCTGACCGGAAGCAAGAAGGCGGATCGCGTTTCTCCATGATGTGGAGTCATATGCCATATGTCCGATAATGCTCTTGTTCCATGAAGTAATGTCGTTGATTGAAAATTCAAGCGGTTTGAATCCCATTCCTACACGAACAACTTCTCCGTTCGGACGAAGCATCTCGATTGCCTGTTTCAAAGCAATGTTTGCTCCCGAACACTCAACGACAAGACCCAAGTTATCTCTTCCGCAGATTTCTGTACATCTTTTTACTACATCTTCTTTGGAACCGTTTACGCAGTGTGTAGCTCCAAGCTCTTTTGCAACCGGGAAACGAACCGGAACATCCTCGTCAAGTCCTACCATAACGATGTTGACCGCGCCCATAATTCTTGCTACCTGTACTGCAAATAATCCAAGCGGTCCTGTTCCGAATACTACGACATCCTGTCCCGGAAGGAGATGACTTTGCTGCGCGATCGCTTTGTATGAATTACAGATCGGATCAAGTACCGCCGCCTCTTCATATTTTACATTTTCCGGGATCTCCCAGATCGCATGTTTATGGATTCTCAGGATCTCTCCCGGAACTTTACAGTATTTAGAAAATCCGCCGCCCCATGTATTATTATCAAGACCTAAGTTTACTTTGCTTTCACAGCAGAGAAAATCTCCCTGTTCGCAAGCCGGGCAAACGCCGCATACATGAGCGCTGTTGTCAGACACAACTCTTTGTCCCACTTTCCAGTCCGTTACTTTCTCGCCAACTTCTACGATCTCACCTGCAAATTCATGTCCGCGGATCGAGTTGAATTCATCGGAGCCATTATCCACTTTATAGTGTTTCATATCTGCTCCGCAGATTGCAGCCGCCTTGATCTCAATAATAATATCTTCCGGACCGCATGTCGGTTTCGGAACGTCGATCATACGATATCCGCCAAATTCTTTTCCATATCTTGCTAATGCTTTCATCTTTTCATTCTCCTCTTTTTCCATTCTGTATTCCGGGGTTTCTTTTCAAATTTTACTTTTTTCAGTCACCCGCATTTTCATGCTCTTTAGCTTCCGGCCGGAAACTTTATTTCTTTATTTGTCTATATTTTATCATATATTTCTTTTAAGCCAACACTTTTTCTTTGTTTCAAAGATTTTAGTCTGTTTACACAACATTTTTTTAATTTTAATCCGTTTTTATCGTATTAAGTATTCTTTTTTTGTCTATTTTTTACATTTTGATTGTTAAAAACAAAAATTAAAAAAACACAACATAGGATAAACTTATTTTTTCCATATCGTTTTATCCTATATTGTGGTTTTTTTTCAATGATTTCAATTCAAATATTTTTGTTTTTAAAAATATATTCTTTATTTCAGATATTTCAAACATCAAACGAAGAAAACATCAATTTTTCTTCTCGTCTAACACGAGCTTGGCAGATCCACAGATTCCCGCATCATTTCCCAACTGCGCAAGAACAAATCTTACATTTTTATCTGCAAAAAACGCTCTTTCTTTATACGGTTTCTCTATGTACGGAATCAGTACTTCGCCGGCTTTGGAAACGCCTCCGCCGATGACAAACACTGCCGGGTTCACGACTGCCGCAAGATTGGCAAGTCCGTATCCGAGATATTTTCCAAACTCAGCCGCAATCTCATCCGCCACTTCGTCGCCTGCCTTTACGGCATCAAACACATCTTTTGCCGTAATCGCAGCTTTATTAAGAATCGTTTCCCGTTTTTCTGTTTTTAATTTTTGTTCTGCCAGGCGGACAATTCCCGTAGCAGACGCATACTGTTCCAAACACCCTTTATTCCCACAGCCACATCGATCGTTCTCTTCATAGTTTACGCAGATATGTCCGATTTCTCCTCCTGCTCCGTTGTTGCCGACGAGCATCTTTCCGTCAATGATCACTCCGCCTCCTACTCCTGTGCCAAGCGTTACCATGATCATATTTTTTTCTCCGGCTCCGCCTCCTTTCCACATTTCACCGAGAGCGGCAACATTCGCATCGTTTCCGATGTACGCTTTCAAACCTGTCAGCTCTTCCATTTCCTTTTTCACTTCTTTATATTTCCATCCGAGATTTGCGCTCCCGTTTACAATTCCTTCTGCCGTCACAGGCGCCGGAACTCCGACTCCGATCCCGAGGATGTCTTCTTCGGATAGTTTTCTCTCTTCTATCTTTGTTTTTAACGAAAATGCAATATCCGGCAAAATTGCCTCTCCATCAGCCAATGTATTCGTCGGAATCTCCCATTTTTCAACAATAGTTCCCGTCTCTTCAAACAACCCTATCTTAACTGTTGTGCCTCCGATGTCAACGCCGAAACAATAATTCATAATTCCTGATCTCCTTCCTTATCTTTTATCTTTTTTTCGCAAGATTTTCCTGCACACGTTTATATAATTCCTGCGCCGCGTTATAACCCATCTGCTTCTGTCTGTGGTTTACCGCGGCTGACTCTACGATAATAGCAAGATTTCTTCCCGGTCTGATCGGGATACTGTGGCATACGACTTTATTTCCGAGAAATTCCGTATACTCTTCTTCCAGTCCGAGCCTGTCATACTCTTTTTCTCTGCTCCAGTCTTCCAGTGTAATGACAAGATCGATGTTCTGAGTTTCTCTGACGCTTTGGACACCAAACATTGATTTTACATCGACGATACCGATTCCTCTTAACTCAATAAAGTTTTTCGTCACATCCGGCGCAGAGCCTACAAGCGTCTCATCGCTCACTTTCCGTATTTCCACTACATCATCCGTCACAAGACGATGTCCTCTCTTGATCAGCTCAAGTGCAGCTTCACTTTTTCCGATCCCGCTTTCTCCCATGATCAAAACACCGACGCCATATACATCTACAAGAACTCCGTGAATCGAAATACACGGCGCAAGCTTTACGTTCATCCAACGGATGATCTCCGCAGAAAAATCAGATGTCGGTTTGGATGCGCTAAATACCGGCACATTACTTTCCACCGCCTTTTTTAAAAACACGTCGCCCGGCTCTATCCCCCGGCAAAATACCATGCACGGAATCGGGTGTTTCAGAAGCATTTCATAAATATACACTCTCCGCTCTTCTGTCAGCGTCTGCATATATGTGTACTCTACATTCCCGATGATCTGTACGCGGTTTGAGTCAAAATGATCAAAAAAGCCCGCTAACTGAAGCGCCGGTCTGTTGACGTCCGGCACATGGACTTCTTTCTCTGTCAGATCCAACTCCGGCGTCAGATTTTTCAGATCCATCCTTTCTGCGATTTCACTTAGTTTAATTCCTCGTCCCATATATTTTCCGTTCCTTTCATTTTATTTTTCATAGCCGGATCGGCTTTCCCCTCATCCGGCGACATTCTTTATTCATTTCTCTTATCATATCATGTATGAAAAAAATTGTATACCGCCTGCGCCGCCTTTTCATTCATAGAAGGAAGCTTCGCAAGTTCTTCTATTGAAGCTGCTTTGATCGCGTCCAGACTTAAATAATGACGCATAAGCGCTTTTCTTCTCGCAGGTCCGATCCCTTCTATATCATCCAGGATGGAATGTACCTGACCTTTTCCTCTGAGCTGCCGGTGGTATTCGATTGCAAACCGATGCGCCTCATCTTGAATTCGTGTAATAAGGCGGAAAGCTTCGGATGATTTTTCAATCGAAATCTCTTCGTTTTGAAAATAGAGTCCTCTCGTCCGGTGAAAATCATCTTTTACCATGCCGCACACCGGAATATTCAGATTCAGGTCCTCTAATACCTGAAGCGCCACGTTTACCTGACCTTTTCCTCCATCCATCAAGATCAGATCCGGAAATACAGTAAACTTTCCAAGCTCTCCGTTCTCTTCCCGTTCTTTCAAACCATGAGTAAAACGTCTGGTCAGCACTTCTCTCATACTTCCGTAATCATCTGCGCCTTGGATTCCTTTGATCTTAAACTTTCTGTAATCATTTCGTTTTGGTTTTCCTCTCTCATACACGACCATAGATCCAACTGACTCGAAACCGTTCGTATTGGAAATATCGTAAGCTTCCATACGCCTGATCTGCGAAATGCCAAGCAGTGCTTCTATTTCTTTTACAGCTCCGATTGTACGGCCTTCTTCTCTTCGCATCCGCTCTTTGTCTTTGCTCAAAACAAGCTTCGCATTGTCAGAGGCCAATTCGACCAGTTTTTCTTTTGTTCCTTTTTTCGGAACTTTTACCGTCACTTTCTGTCCACGCTTTGAGGTAAGCCACGTTTCGATCAATTCTCTGTCTTTGATTTCCTCCTGAATCATCAGTCTCCCGGAATATAAGGCGTTCCCGCATAATACTGCTTAATAAAACTGTCTAAAATACCGGATGTTTTTTCTCCGCTTGAGATACGAAGATAAAAATGATCCCTTCCGATCAGCCGTCCTCCCCTTATAAAAAACACTTGAACAACCGCATCTTCCCCTTCCGAAGCTGCCGCCAGAATATCTCTGTCTTCTCCGCTCGAATCTGTGATCTTTTGTTTCTGAGCAATCTTTTTCACACTGTTTATCAGTTCCCTGTATTCTATCGCACGTTCAAACTCCAGATTCTCAGAGGCGGTATTCATTTTTCCTTCCAACTCTTTCAAGATCACATCATAATTTCCATTCAAAAACTTCAACACTTCCACGATCGCCGCCCCGTAGTCTTCCTGAGAAATATAGCCCTGACACGGAGCGTCGCACTGCTTGATATGATAATTAAGACAAGGACGTTCTTTCCCGATATCTTTTGGAAGATTTCGATTGCAGCTCCTTACATGGTACAATTTATGGATCAGATCAATCGTATCTCTAACCGCCTGCGCACTCGTGTACGGACCGAAGTATTTTGCCTTATCTTTCAGCATTTTCCTTGCCAGCAAAACTCTCGGAAAGGGTTCATTCACCGTCACTTTGATAAATGGATATGTTTTATCATCCATCAGCATCGTATTGTATTTTGGATGATGTTCTTTGATCAGATTACACTCTAATACAAGAGCCTCCAACTCCGAATCTGTCACAATATACTCAAAACGCCTGATATGCGTCACCATCTGTTCTATCTTGACGCCTTTATTTCTGCTGCTTTGAAAATACTGCCGCACTCTGTTTTTTAAACTGATCGCTTTCCCGACATAAATGATCTCGTCCCGCTCGTCATGCATAAGATATACGCCCGGTCTTGCGGGAAGCTTTTTTAATTCTTCCTGTATGTTAAAATTATTGTTTTCCATAAACTTTATTATACTTCCCATATATAAAAAAACAAGAAAAACTTATCTTTTATAAACATTCTCTTTCACTTTATCAAAAGGGATACTGCTCAGTGGCATTTTGGTTTTGTTCTATTTTTAAAAGCTCTGCTTTTCTCTCAATTCCGCCTGCATATCCTGTCAGATTTCCTTTTGCTCCGATCACTCTGTGACACGGAACGATCACCGACACAGGGTTGCGTCCGATAGCATTTCCAACCGCCTGACTCGACATCTTTGAAATCCCTCTGTCATGTGCGATCTGCTTTGCGATTGCGCCGTATGTCGTTGTCTCTCCATACGGGATCGTGCAAAGCATCTCCCACACACACATCTGAAAATCGGTTCCTTCCAAATGAATCGGTATTTGAAAGTCCGGTTCCACTCCTGAAAAATATATATCCAGCCATTTTTTCACACCCGAAAAAAGTGTTGTCTCTTTCTCCTCACTTTCCCGAATCAAACCTTGAACAGCATTTTTCTGTCCTTCAAACGCCAGTCCGGTCAGTCCGATCTCATCCGCTGTCAGCAATATCCTGCCAAGCGGCGATATATAACTGTTTCTGTATTCCATCCATTTTCCCTCTTATTCTCAAACTATCCGTTCCCGGAAATTCTTTTCTTCCAAAATTCCGAAAGATTCGACGGATTTTATGATTTCAAAAGAAAAAGGATCGCTCTCCGCTTTCTCTCAAACGGAAAACAACCCTTATTTCCTTATTTCATCGCAATTCTCCCACGCTCTTCTATACCGGATACCGCGCCTTCTTCAGGCTCGGAAATTCCTTTTACTTCTCTGAATATCTTCATAAATTCTTTTCCTGTGATCGTTTCTTTTTCAATGAGAAATTCCGCGATTTTATCAAGAGCTTCTCTGTTTTCGGAAAGAAGTTTCTTCGCCTCTGCGTACGCAGATTTCAGCATCTTCATTACTTCTTCGTCAATCTCTCCCGCTGTCGCCTCTCCACAGTTAAGAACCGCACGGCCGTCCAAATATTTGTTCTGGATCGATTCAAGCCCCATCAGTCCGAACCTGTCTGACATTCCATACTGCGTGATCATGGCACGGGCGATTTTCGTTGCCTGTTCAATATCATTTGACGCGCCTGTCGTTACTGTATCAAACACGATTTCTTCCGCCGCACGTCCTCCGAGCGCAACAACGATCATCGCTTCCAGTTCTTTCTTTGTATTTAAGAACTTCTCTTCTTCCGGAGTCTGCATCACATACCCCAGCGCGCCCATCGTTCTCGGAACGATCGTGATCTTCTGTACCGGCTCTGTATTTTTCTGAAGCGCTGTCACAAGGGCATGACCTACCTCATGATAAGAAACAATTTTCCGCTCTTCCTCGCTCATGATCCGGTCTTTCTTCTCTTTTCCGACAAGAACAACTTCAACCGCCTCAAACAAATCTTTTTGACTCACAACCTGCCTTCCGTGTTTTACTGCATTGATCGCCGCTTCATTGATCATATTCGCAAGGTCCGAACCAACTGCTCCGGATGTTGCAAGCGCGATTGCTTCCAAGTCCACGCTCTCATCCATCCGAACGTCTTTTGCATGTACTTTTAAAATATCGACACGGCCTTTCAGATCCGGCTTATCAACAATGATCCGTCTGTCAAACCGTCCCGGACGAAGAAGCGCAGGATCAAGAATCTCCGGACGGTTTGTTGCCGCCAGAATCAAAAGTCCCTTATTCGTATCAAATCCGTCCATCTCCGCCAAAAGCTGATTCAGAGTCTGCTCTCTCTCATCATTTCCGCCCATCGCCGTATCTCTTGTCTTTCCGATCGCATCGATCTCGTCGATAAACACAATACACGGAGCCGACTGCTGAGCCTGTTTGAACAGATCACGAACACGGGATGCTCCGACACCGACATACATTTCCACAAACGCAGAACCCGATAATGAGAAAAACGGAACTTTTGCCTCTCCCGCAACCGCCTTTGCCAAAAGTGTCTTTCCTGTTCCCGGCGGTCCTACAAGAAGCGCTCCTTTCGGAAGTTTCGCTCCGATCCCACTGTATTTTCCCGGATTATGAAGGAAATCAACGACTTCCTGAAGCGATTCTTTCGCTTCATCTTCTCCTGCCACATCCCGGAACGTCACTCCTGTTTCTTTTTCCATGTACATCTTCGCATTGCTCTTTCCAATGCCCATCATTCCGCCGCCCTTATTCATGCGCTTCATCATATATGTGAACAGCCACACCATGAGCAGAAGCGGCAGGATCACCGTGACAAACATTTCAAAAAACAACTGACCGATCGTATCCGGAATCTCACTTTGAAACTTAACCCCGGCACGGTCAAGTTTTGTCACAAGCGTATCATCGTCAACATATCCCGTATAAAAATCAGGCGCGTGTTCTTTCCCTTCTTTTTTTACGGAAGGCAGTTGGATACGCAATCTTTCCATCGCTTCTTCAAACGGACTGAGGCGTCCTTCTTTTTCCGCTTTCTCAACAGCTTTTTCCCGCGCTTCCTCACGGGCTTTGTCCGTTAATGTAATATAAATCTTTTCACTGTCTAACTTTACCTCTTTTACTTTATGTTCACTTACAAGTTTAAGAAATTTGTCATAACTGATCTCCCTTTGACTTGTATTGCCCATAGCAGAAAAGAATCCGATCAATACAAAAACCACCAGCAGGGTCGTTATAAGCACAATGCCCAAACCCTGCCGGTTATTATTCGGATTATTTTTATTATTCTTCTTATTCTGGTTGTTATCCATCCTGTTCCTCCTAAAAATCTTCGGCGTCATTGCACAACGTGCATGACGTTATTACCATTATAAGTACAGCTTTTGCATAAATCAATAAAAAGATTATGAAAATATTGTAAAACAGTTAGATTTTATAGTATACTGAGTACGAAATGTGTCCTGCCGCTATTCTTTTGCATGCAGGATTAAAATGAACAAAAAAGTGGAGAAGAATAAAATGAGAATCGGTTTTGACAATGAAAAATATCTGAAAATGCAGTCCGAACATATCCGAAACCGGATCGGAAAATTTGGCAACAAGCTTTATCTTGAATTCGGAGGCAAACTGTTTGATGATTATCATGCGTCCCGTGTTCTTCCGGGATTTGCTCCTGACAGTAAACTCCGTCTTTTAAAAGAGTTGAGTTCTCAGGCAGAGATCGTTATCGTCATCAGCGCCAAAGACATTGAAAAAAATAAAATCCGCGGAGATCTGGGCATCACCTATGACACAGATGTTCTCCGTCTGATTCAGACATACAAGGATCAGGGATTATATGTAGGAAGTGTTACAATCACTCAATTTTCCGGTCAGGAAAGTGCCCTCCTGTTCAAAAACAGACTTGAAAAGCTGCATATTCCGGTATATCTTCATTATCTTATTCCCGGATATCCATCTAATATTCCGCTTATCATCAGCGACGAAGGTTATGGAAAAAATGATTATATCAAGACAAGCAGACCTCTTGTTATCGTCACTGCTCCCGGACCCGGAAGCGGCAAGATGGCAGCATGTCTTTCCCAGCTTTATCACGAGCATAAACGGGGCGTTCTTGCGGGATATGCAAAATTCGAGACGTTCCCTATATGGAATCTCCCGCTTAAGCATCCGGTTAACCTTGCATACGAAGCGGCAACTGCCGACTTAAACGACATAAACATGATCGACCCGTTCCATCTTGAAGCGTATGGAGAAACGACTGTCAACTATAACCGTGATGTTGAGATTTTCCCTGTATTAAATACAATCTTTGAAAAGATTTACGGAGAAAGTCCTTACAAGTCTCCTACTGATATGGGCGTCAACATGGCAGGAAACTGCATCTGCGACGACGAAGCCTGCCGTGAAGCTTCCAAACAAGAGATCATCCGCCGTTATTTTGATGCTCTGAACGCTCTTGCAAAGGGCAGCACTTCCGAGAAAGAAGCTCAGAAAATCGAACTTCTTATGAATATGGCAGGGATTACTGTCACAGACCGCAAAGTTGTAATCAAAGCTTTAGAGCGCGCCAAAGAGACAGACGGTCCCGCTGCCGCTCTTGAACTGCGTGACGGAAGGATCATCACCGGAAAAACAACCAATCTTCTCGGAGCAAGCGCGGCGCTTCTGTTAAATGTACTAAAAGTGCTTGCAGGTATCGATCACGAAACTCATATTATTTCTCCTGAATCGATCGAACCGATCCAAAAATTAAAAGTAGATTATTTAAAGAGCAAAAATCCACGGCTTCATACAGATGAAGTACTTATCGCCCTATCCGCAAGCGCGGCAACAAATCCGCAGGCACGCCTTGCCCTTTCCCAGCTTCCCGAACTTGCAGGATGCCAGGCGCACACATCTGTCATGCTGTCAGACGTAGACATTAAAATCTTTAAGAAACTGGAAGTGCAGCTCACTTCCGAAGCCGTATACGAGCACGCTTTATAAAATAACAAAGGGGAAGGATTACTCCTCCCCTCTTATTATCCTTATGTTACAGACAGCCGGATGTTTTTAGATCCGGCTGTTTTTTGTATTTCTATATTACTTCCTCATTCGCAAAAAGTTCCTCTATAATTTTTTCGTACACAGCACATTTTTCCGCTTTTTTGATCTTCTTTGCGTATGGTCTGCTATTAGTAAAAGAGGACGCCAAATAAAACCACAGTTCTTTCATCTTATACAAAACTGTTCTTTCACCGGACATTTCCTCGCAATATGCTTCATATAGCATATCATGAAAATGACGCATTTCCGCTTTATCCGCACCATCTCCGCCTTTTATCTTCCGGCAATCGCCGGATCGGCGAGAACTCCCCTGCCGATCATTATACTCTCTACTTCCGGAAACTGTTCCGAAAGATTACGGACATCTTCTTCCGATGTAAGATCTCCGTTATAACATATTTTATGCCTTCCTGTGCCGAGCGCTTTTTCAAACACATCCATATGCGGAATATTTTTATAAAAATCTTTTTGTGTACGGGGATGAATGATCAGCTCTTTTATCGGATACTTATTATAAATATCCATAAGTTTCGGAAATTCCTCACCACTTTCTGTTCCGATCCGCGTTTTTACAGAAATATCGATCGGGCAATTTTGAAACACTTCTTCCAGAAAAAGATCCAAACGTTCCGGAAATGCTAAAAAGCCCGCTCCCCGCCCTTTCGTCACAACAGTTTTAGACGGACATCCTACATTCAGATTAATCTCTTTATACCCGTACTGTTCCAGCTTCTTTGCCGTCTGTACAAAGTCCTCTGCACAATTTGTCAATATCTGAGGAACAGCATGCATCCCCTTATTATGTTCCGGAAGAATATCTTTTTTCTCCCTCGCGCTGAAACGTCCCATTTGATTCGGCTTAATAAACGGAATAAAATACTTGTCAAACCCTCCAAAACACTTCTGTACGGCGCCGCGGTAAATCCATCCCGTAATTCCTTCCAATGGGGCAAGATATATATTCATATATAATAACTCTCCTTTAATCAATATATGACCTTTAGTAACAGTTCATCCCGCGACCTTTAGATTATTACAGCGCCCCCTGCCTTGTCAAGAAAAATCTCATGTGCTAAGATAAGAACAGTATTTTTTACCAAAAAGGAGCATAACGTTTATGAATACATTACGGAAATTTATCACCTATTACTCACCGTACAAGACCGTCTTTTTTATCGACCTTCTTTGCGCTGCATTCATCAGCATTGTCGATCTTGCTTACCCGCAGATCCTGCGCGTGCTGACAAATACTTTGTTTACGAAAGACAGCAGTCTCATCCTTCATGCGCTCCCATTCATTGCAGCCGGACTTCTTTTCATGTATCTTATACAAAGTCTTTGCAAATATTATGTAAGTTACCAGGGACATATGATGGGCGCCTGCATGGAACGTGATATGCGCCGACAACTATTTGATCATTATGAAAAACTTTCTTTTTCTTATTACAGCAAAAATAATTCAGGACAGATGATGAGCAAACTCGTCTCCGATCTGTTTGACATTGCCGAATTTGCACATCACGGACCTGAGAACCTTTTTATTTCTGTCGTAAAGATCATCGGCTCTTTTATTTTCCTCTTTCTGATCAATGCGCGGCTCGCCCTGCCCCTTGCCATTATTGTTTTATGTATGTTCGTTTTTTCCATACGCCAAAACAAAAAAATGCAAGAAACATTTATGGATAACCGGAGAAAGATCGGAGATGTCAATGCAAGTCTCCAGGATACCCTTGCCGGAATCCGTGTTGTACAATCTTTCACAAATGAGGAAATAGAACGGAAAAAATTCCAGAAAAGCAATCACGCTTTTCTTCTCTCTAAAAAGAGAATTATCACTGTATCGGAAGTTTTATGGGATGGAATCTTCTGTTTCAGGGGTTGATGTATTCAGTCACTCTTATCTATGGCGGATACCTTATCGCAAAAGGATTCATGAACGTCGGAGACCTTGCCATGTATGCACTTTATATCGGTATTTTCATCAGTCCGATCCAAATCCTCGTAGAACTTATTGAAATGATTCAAAAAGGTCTTGCCGGATTCCGCCGTTTTCTTGACGTCATGGAAACAGAACCTGAAATCAAAGACGCTTCCGACGCAGAAGAATTAACAGATGTAAAAGGCCTCGTCCGCTATGAAAACGTATCTTTTCACTATGCTGATGACGATACGTCTGTCCTTTCTCACATATCTTTTGAAATTCCCGCCGGAAGATCAGTCGCTCTTGTCGGTCCGTCGGGAAGTGGAAAAACAACGATTTGTTCCCTTCTGCCACGTTTTTACGATGTGACAGGCGGCAGGATCACAATAGACGGAAAAGACGTCCGAACATTGACTTTAAAAAGTCTTCGAAGCCATATCGGCGTTGTACAACAAGACGTATATCTGTTTTCGGGAACGATTCGCGACAACATCGCCTACGGAAAACCGGACGCGTCGGATGAAGAGATCATAGATGCCGCAAAACGTGCAAATATTCACGATTTTATCAGCGAACTTCCCGATGGATATTCCACTTATGTAGGCGAGCGCGGAACCCGTCTCTCAGGAGGACAAAAACAAAGGATTTCTATTGCCCGTGTCTTCCTTAAGAACCCTCCGATCCTGATTCTTGACGAAGCTACCAGCGCTCTTGATAATGAAAGCGAACGGCGAATACAAAAAAGTCTCGAAGAACTTTCTAAAAGACAGAACAACGATCACAATCGCACACCGCCTCTCTACAATCAAAAACGCCGATGAAATCATCGTCATCACAGAAGATGGCATTGCCGAGCGCGGAACTCACGGATCACTGCTTGATAAAAACGGACTTTACGCTCACTATTACCGCGCTTGATCTGTTTACTTTCCCGGATTATAAAAATAAATGTATGCTGCCGAAAACCGACTGCATACATTTATTTTTTCATCTATTATTCATATCTTACCATTTCCCTTTTTAATCTCTGCATGATCTTTTTTTCTAACCTCGATATGTATGACTGCGAAATCCCAAGCAGATCTGCGACTTCTTTTTGTGTTTTTTCTTTTCCATCCGGATTATCCAATCCAAATCGCATACTTACAATCAGCTTTTCTCTGCTGTTAAGTTTATTCAGAGCACGAATCAAAAGTTTTTCTCTCCGCTTCATTTTCCAGATCTTTATAAATCGTATCTTCTTCCGTTCCCAAAATATCCGACAAAAGCAGCCTCGTTTCCATCCCAG
>ENA-OQAA01000207-OQAA01000207.1-human-gut-metagenome-genome-assembly--contig:-NODE-207-length-42960-cov-3.871057_pt1 | contig 42960 bp, 46 predicted proteins | sample MGYA00242489_ERZ504515 | MGnify/ENA primary metagenome ERZ504515 (study PRJEB26092, sample SAMD00036237) | human gut metagenome | host: Homo sapiens | study: EMG produced TPA metagenomics assembly of... | reverse complement strand
CCCAAAACATCGGATACACACCGTGGTATGGGAATCGGCCTCTCCATCTGTAATACGATCATTCAGGCTCATGGCGGACAGATTTCCGCTCATAACCATGCACATGGTGCGGAATTTTATTCACACTACCGAAAGGGGATATTTAATTATGACTGACAGTTATTCCATTCTGATTATAGAAGATGAAAAAAACATACTGGATTTTATGGCAAGAACTTTAAGATCCAATGGTTACAAAACCATCACCTCTGAAACCGGACAATCCGGACTTTCTATCATCAACTCCCAATGCCCGGATCTTATCCTTCTGGATCTTGGTCTCCCGGATATGGATGGCAATGACATCATTTCATCCGTCCGGAAATGGACAAGCTGTCCGATCATCGTAATCTCTGCAAGAGCCGGAGAACAGGATAAAGTTGCCGCTTTGGATCTCGGTGCCGATGATTACATTACAAAACCTTTCGGTACGTCCGAACTACTGGCACGTATCCGTACTTCTCTGCGTCACAGTAACCGTATGGCTTCCAATTCTCCTCTTTTTATCCGGCCATACAAATGCCAGGGACTGATGCTGGATTTTGAAAAACGTATGGTTACTCTGGATGGGAAAGAAATACATCTGACTCCGGTCGAATACAAGATTGTAGCCTATCTTTCAAAGAACTCCGGAAAGGTTATGACCTATGCTTCTGTCATGGAAAATGTATGGGGACCGTTCACGGATAGCAACAATCGTATCCTGCGCGTAAACATGGCGAATATCCGGCGGAAGATTGAACGCAATCCATCCCAGCCACAGTTCTTATTCACCGAGGTCGGTGTCGGCTACCGGATGTGTGAAGATGAAAATGAGATGTAAGCTGCGGACTCTGCACCGTTAAGAAGGTGTTAAGGAATCTTCACATATCTGTACATTCAGATCAGATATGTTATTATAGAAGTGAAGTGGCATATCGTAAAAGAAAAGCCTCATTCATTATTCTCTCAAAAAAAGGATGCACGTGCATGCATCCTTTTTTGTTACTTTTTTCTTCTGTTTTAATTTGAATGAAGCTTCTGAAAGAATCTTACATTTTACACATGCCAGATATCTCTGTTGTACTCTGCAATCGTACGGTCTGATGAGAAGAATCCTGCTTTGGCAATGTTCACGATCATCTTCTTCGCCCATGACATACGGTCTTCGTAATCTGCAAATACTCTTTCTTTTGTCTGAACATAATCCTTTACATCCAAAAGTGTCATAAACCAGTCTTTCTGAATCAGTTCTGCATGAATCTCAAGAAGTGTACGTACATCACCGATCTTCAGCATCTCAGGCTGATGATGAATCTACCCACTTGCGGATATCTGCATCATTGATATAGTAATCTGCTGCCACATAGTCTGATTTCGCATAGTGCTCGATTACCTGATCACTGCTCTCACCAAAGATATAGATATTCTCATCACCGACAAGCTGATGGATCTCTACGTTTGCACCGTCTTCTGTTCCGAGTGTTACTGCACCGTTCAACATAAACTTCATGTTACCTGTTCCACTTGCTTCCTTTGATGCCAATGAAATCTGTTCAGATACTTCACATGCAGGAATCAGTTTTTCTGCCATTGTTACGTTGTAGTTCTCTACCATTACAACCTGCAGATATGGTGACACTTCCGGATCGTTCTTGATCAGTTCCTGCAGACACAAGATTACATGAATGATGTCTTTTGCAATAATGTATGCAGGCGCTGCCTTGGCACCGAAGATCATTGTGATCGGTCTCTTTGGTTTATTTCCGGCTTTAATATCCAGATATTTATAAATAATATACAGGACGTTCATCTGCTGTCTCTTGTACTCGTGAAGACGTTTGATCTGAATATCAAAGATTGCATTATCATTTAATACTACTCCGGATTCTTTTTCCAGATATTCTTTTAATGCAGTCTTATTCTGCTGTTTAACATCCAGAAGTGCGTTCAGAGCTTCTTCATTGTCAATCTGTGCAAGAAGTCCTTCCAGCTTTGAAGCATCTTTACGGAATTCCCCGACTCCATATTTATCCATCCATTCTACCAGTTTCTTATCACAGTGCATCAGCCATCTTCTAAATGTGATACCATTTGTCTTATTATTGAATTTCTCCGGATAAATATCATAGAACGGCTTTAATTCTACGTCTTTCAATATTTCTGTATGCAGTGTCGCAACACCGTTAACACTGAATCCATAATGCATATCCATTCTCGCCATATGCACGCGGTTCCACTCGTCAATGATCTGTACATCTTTGTTATTATATTTTGCTGCTACTCTTTCTGCCAGTTCACGGATGATCGGCATTAAGTGTGGAACAACTGCCTCCAGATAATCAACCGGCCATTTCTCCAGTGCTTCTGCAAGGATGGTATGATTGGTATACGCACAGGTATTTGTCACAATCTCAATTGCCTTATCCATAGAGATTCCTCTTGCTGTCAGAAGACGGATCAGCTCCGGAATTACCATAGAAGGATGTGTATCATTAATCTGGATCACTACGTGTTTGTCGAGTTCTTCCAGCGCATATCCTTTTTCTTCACATTCCTTCAATATGAACTGTGCACCATTACTAACCATGAAGTACTGCTGATAGATTCTGAGCAGTTCTCCCTGTTTGTCACTGTCATCCGGATAGAGGAACAGTGTCAGATTCTCGCGGATATCATTTTTGTCAAATGTGATTCCATCTCCTACGATATTCTCATTTACAGATTCAATGTCGAATAAATGGAGCTTATTTGTTCCGTTTTCATATCCGGTTACATCAATATCATATAATTTAGAATGCAGGCTGAAATCTTTGAACGGTACATCGAATCCGATTCCTGTATCAGTAAGCCAGCTTGTATTCTGGATCCATGGGTTTGGAGTCTCTTTCTGTTTGTGATTTTCAAATACCTGTTTGAACAGTCCAAGATGATAGTTAAGTCCGATTCCGTCTCCTTCCAGACCAAGTGTTGCAATGGAATCCAGGAAGCAGGCTGCCAGTCTTCCAAGTCCTCCGTTACCCAGTGACGGTTCCGGCTCTACTTCTTCAATCTCACAGATATCCTTTCCATTTGCTGCGAGAAGTTCTCTTACTTCATCGTATACCCCAAGGTTGATCAGGTTATTGGATAACAGTTTTCCGATCAGGAATTCTGCTGATATATAATATACTTTCCTTCCGATTTCCGAAATATTTCTTCCTTTATCTGCCGCAGCTTCTTTTACTGTTGAAAGAAGTGCTGCGTAGATCTCTTCATTTGCCGCATCTTTGATTGATTTACCAAGTGTCTGCTGTAATTTTTCTGAGAAATTCATAATTAACCTCCTGAATCTGCGCTGCCGCATCATTATCCCGAATCTGTGTCTGATTCATTTCTATAAATTCTTTGTTTATCAGTTTCCGTTTGCTTTACACTGATATTATAATCAGATTATAACCATAATCTCTTGCATCATAGTAGTAAAAAGTAATACAATACTATCAAACAAACAACTTTTTGACAGTAGAAAGGACTCCAGTATCTGATTATGAACACACTCACCTACGAAAACCTCCACGAAGTAAAAAAACACGTCAGCACCCAGTTTCCATACAACACCTATCTGTGCTCCATTCCATTGGACTTCACACAGGTTCCGCTTCACTGGCATAATGACGTGGAGATCATTGTAATAAAAAAAGGCTGTGGTATCATTTCCGTTGATACCGAGCCCAGAGCTGTGAAAGCCGGTGACATCATCCTGGTCCGCCCGGGGCAGCTTCACTCCATTTCCCAGCATGAAAAAGACAGTATGGAATATGAAAATATCCTGTTTCAGAGCAGTCTTTTATATTCTGCTGATTCCGATCCCCGGACAGTCGGATATTTCCAGCCGTATTTTTCACTGGAATATAAACTTCCATGGCTCTTTGACGATACCTGTTCCTCCCATGAAGAACTTTCTTCCTGTATTGATGCAATCGATGACCTCTGCGCTAAGCGTCCGGACTATTATGAATTATCAGTAAAAGGACATCTCTTTCACTTCTTTTACCTGTTATTCTCCTCCCAGGGATCACCTGTCACCTTCAGCCGCAGCAAATCTCTGGATAAGGTTAAACAGATTGTTTCCTACATTGAATCACATTATACAGAACAGATTACCGTTCAAAGTGCAGCAGATTATATGGGATTCTCCGAATCACATTTTATGAAATTCTTTAAGCAGCACCTGCACACAACGTTCACCAGTTATCTGAATGGCTACCGTCTTACCATTGCCGCCAGACTTCTGCTCACGGAAGATGACAGTATTCTGTCCATCTCGGAACGCACAGGATTCAATAACCTGTCTTATTTTAACCGTTTATTCAAAAAAGAATATCAGATGTCACCGAGAGAATACCGGAACCGTTAGTAAACAAAAAGAACATCGCCTGAGATATTATCCCCTCAGGCGATGTTCTTTTTTATTTTTATATGCTCTTATGAAAATCCTACTCAACCTCTTCCGGTTCCATGCTTCTCATATGTTCCCCGTCTTTTTTGATCTCATATTTCTGATTATATTCATTCAGATAAGTTTTATATTCAGTGCTGTCGGAAGGATATACCTTCGAATCATAATATGTGTATCCATATTCTCTTTATCGCTGTTCATAAGTGCAACCATCGCACTTGCACAGTGCGCCGCAATACGGTTAAAGCTGTTCAGGATATCTGTAAATACTGTTCCTTCTTCCAGACCACATCCACCATTGCTCATACGTTCCACATGGCGCATCTTCAGTTCATCACACAGTGTTGTAATGACCATACCAAGCGGTGCTACTCTCTGTGCCATTTCTTTATCATTCTCAAGGAACGCCTTGCACGTAAGATTGATCTCCTCACGTACCGCTTCCATGACAACATTCAGTTCATCCCAGGCATCTTCTGAGAACTGTGTCTTATTCTCATGCATATCACTGGACATATATGCAATATAAGAAGCATGATCTCCGATACGTTCAAAGTCATTGATCGTATGCAGATAAAGCGAAACCTGCCTTGTCTGTGCTGTGTTCATCTCATGCTTTGTAAGCTTGATCAGATAATCCCCCAGACGGCTTTCATACTTATCGATCAGATCCTCCTTTTTCTGAACCTTGTCGAACTTACTCTGCTGGTACTCATTCAGAAGATTCATTGCACGGTTAACATTCTTACGAAGCTTCTTCGCCATGCCACTCATTGCTCTGTGGCACTGTCCGATTGCAAGTGCAGGATACGCAAGAAGGCGCTCTTCCAGAAGATCAAAGTCCGCTTCGTCTTCGAGTTCTTCTGCGCTGTCTTTTACGAGCCAGCATACCAGATTCTCAAGTTTATTAATAAACGGAAACAGAACACATACCGTTACCAGACGGAACACTGTGTTCAACAGGGCAATCGATACCGGCGACATAATATTGTCCAGAAAATCAAAGTGGACAAATGCATTGATCGTATAGAATCCGATCGACCAGATCAACATTCCAAAGGTATCATTTAATAAGTACACAAGTGCGGTTCTCTTACCATTCTTATTTGCTCCGATCGCTGAGACCAGTACCGGACAGGATGCTCCTACACCGATACCAAGAATAATCGGAAATGCACTGGAAAATGTAAGGATTCCTGTTACCGATAAAGCCTGCAATACACCAACGGTAGCAGATGCGCTCTGCAGGACGGCCGTAAATGCAATACCTACCAGGATACCTGCGATTGGATTCGAGAACATCGTCAGCATATCAATAAATACTTTACTCTCTCTTAATGGTGTAACCGCACCACTCATTGTCTGCATGCCTGTCATCAGAATTGCAAAACCAAGCATGATATTACCGATGTTCTTGTGTGTCGTTCTTTTACAGATCATCCGCATGATCGTACCAATTACCGCAACGACAGCCGCTATCGTTGCAGAAGATAAAACCTTCGCAATACCATTCGATCCGTCAATATAAGAAAGACATAAGATCCATCCAGTGATACTGGTACCGATATTGGCTCCCATGATGATACCGATCGCCTGTTTCAGTTTCATCATACCGGAGTTAACAAAACCGATGACCATAACGGTTGTTGCGGAAGATGACTGAATGACACTGGTCACTCCTGTTCCAAGTGCTACTCCTTTGAGCGGTGTGTTTGTCATTTTGTAAAGGAATGCTTCCAGTTTATTACCGGCAACCTGTTTCAGCCCATCTCCCATAAGGGACATTCCGAACAGAAACAAAGCAACTCCACTTAACAATGACAATACCATAGAAAATATTTCCATAATTTTCTCCTTTGTTGTCAGCTTATTTTACGCTTACTTAACATTCTTTTAAAATATTCTTAACCTTTTCTTTTTTATTATGTCACGTTAAACGTTTGATTACAATCGTATATTTGTCAGAAATCACATTTTTTTTTACATCCCGTAGAAAAATGAATCCCGTCAATTCCTCTTTTTTCATCAATTTATCCAAAAATTACGTTCTGATTTTATAATTCTTACCTTGCACTCAGACTGAGAATAAGCTATCATTTTGTCTATATGGGTAAATGTTTATACGGAGGAATATATTTGTGAGAAAAAAGGAACAGGAACACCTGATACAGACCGTCTATCCGGGTTCTATTGCTGAAGAACTGGAAATCGAACCCGGCGATGTACTGTTAAAAATAAACGGACAGAAAATTGAGGATGTCTTTGATTATCGTTATCTGATGAAAGATGAATATGTCGAAGTCCTGATCCGCAAGCCTTCCGGGGAAGAATGGCTTTTGGAAATCGATAAAGAGTACGACGATGAACTTGGAGTTGAATTCGAGAATGGACTGATGAGTGAATACCGCTCCTGCAGTAATAAATGTATGTTCTGCTTCATCGACCAGATGCCTCCGGGCATGCGTGAGACTCTGTATTTTAAGGATGATGACTCCCGTCTTTCATTTCTGCAGGGAAATTATATCACCATGACAAATATGAAGCAGGCAGATATTGACCGCATCATCCATATGCAGCTCGCACCGATCAATATCTCTATACAGACAACCAATCCGGAGCTCCGCTGTAAGATGCTGCATAACCGTTTTGCCGGAGAAAAGCTAAAATTTCTGCAGGATCTGTATGAAGCACATATTGAGATGAACGGTCAGATCGTATTATGTAAAGGCGTAAATGACAAAGATGAATTAAAACGTTCCATTGAGGATCTTTCCAACTATCTTCCTTTTATGAGAAGTGTATCCGTTGTACCTGCCGGACTTACAAAATACCGTGAAGGTCTCTATCCGCTGGAACTCTTTTCAAAAGAAGAAGCCGGTGAAGTCATTGATATGATTGAAAGCTATCAGCCAAAATTCTATGAAGAATATGGTCTGCACTTCATACAGGCAAGTGATGAATGGTATATTCTTGCCGAACGTGATTTTCCGGAAGAAGAACGCTATGATGGATATATCCAGCTGGAAAACGGAGTTGGCATGATGCGTCTTTTAAAGACAGAATTCCATGACGCTCTGGAAGCTCTGAAGCAGAATGACAACTATAAGACCTGGAAAAATGAGACCTGCCGTACACTTACCATTGCAACAGGCAAGCTTGCCTACAGTACCCTTGCCGGATTCGCAGAGGAGATCATGAAAGCATTTCCATATATTAAGATCAATGTATTTGCGATCCGCAATGATTTCTTTGGCGAGACTGTTACCGTATCCGGTCTGATCACCGGTCAGGATCTCAAAGCCCAGCTTCTGGAAAAGAAAGCCTCCGGCACCGATCTTGGTGACACACTTCTTATCACATGCAATATGTTAAGAAGCGGCGAACAGGTATTTCTGGACGATATGACAGTACAGGAACTGGAAGATGCATTAGATATGACTCTGGTCGCCGTAGAAAACCAGGGACAGGAACTTATCGAAGCCATGCTCAATCATCACTATACAATGCAGCGTGACAATGATACAGACAGCTTTGTATATGTAAAAGGTTATGATTTCTAGCTATAATCAGAACATATGAGAACATATTAAATAAGCAGTTTACACGGGTTCTTCTTCCCGTATAAACTGCTTCTGTTTTTTTCTATTGAATGTCTGTATTTTCCTACTTTTTACGCCGGATTTACATGAATCATAATATGCTTTGTATTCGGAAACTTCTTTTCTACATTGTCGTGCACATCCTCTGCAATTGCATGCGCATCTTTCAACGAAAGTGCTCCATCTACTGCAATCTCTGCATCGATATACACCTTGTTGCCGAACATTCTCGTTCTTAACAGATCCAGTCTTTCTACTCCCCGGCTCTTTCTGATATAGTCTGCCAGTTTCTCTTCATATTCTTCACTGCATGAAGTATCCAGCATCTTATCCAGTGCATCTTTGAAAATATCAAATGCTACTTTCAGGATAAAAATACAGATAACTACACTTGCCAGCGGATCCAGCACAGGAAATCCAAGCATTGCACCACCTATACCAATCAGTGAACCAACGGAAGAAAATGCATCTGATCTGTGATGCCATGCATCTGCCATGAATGCTGCGGAATCCAGAATCTTCGCATAATGTCTGGTATACCAGAACATCCCTTCTTTTGTAAGAATCGACACGATAGCTGCCACAAGTGCGATCGTTCCCGGTGCCTGCAAATGACTGTAATCACCGGCTATGATCGTCTTCACACCACTCATTCCAATACCAATACCCGTTGCAAGAAGAATGGCTGCAAGCACCATCGATGCTACACATTCCAATCTGTCATGACCGTATGGATGTTCGCTGTCCGCCGATTTCTTAGATAATTTTACCCCGAGAAATGCAATGAATGTGGCAAACACATCCGATAATGAATGAACCGCATCGGATATCATGGCTCCCGAATGTCCGATAATTCCTGCCAGCAGTTTGAACGCTGTCAGAATGACATTTCCAAGAATTCCCACAGTTGATAAATGATTGATCATTTTCTGTTCATTTAATTGTTGTTTTTGACTTGTCATAAGATAACCTCCATTTTTCATAATGTCATGTCTCCTATGGCACCTAAGGTGAGACTACTGTTCCTCGGTATTCTATTTACAAGACTGCTTTTTTGCAAAAAAATACACCTGTGGAACTTTCTACTTACTGTCCCACAGATGTATGATATATCGTCTCATCTGCTGCCGGTAATCGACCGGCCCGGCATGCACATCATTCTTTTCGATATTATCTTTATAAAAAAATGAATGTAGCCTGATCAGTTGTACTGTTATCCCTTATCCGTATTGGATATATTCAGTGCAAAGAGATTCTATATATAATATTCGATTTTAATAAAAAAGTCAACTGCTTTTTCTGGTTTTCATTCTCTTTAATTTTATCAGAAAGTTCATTTTGTTCAAGAAGCTTTTTACATATGAAATTATGAAATTATTTCCCCAGTTTTTGTTGAACTGTAACCTTTTTCTTTGTGCAAATACTTTGAAATATCAACCGAGCCGAAATCCTTGAATTTCAAATATACTCTTTCCACAACTTATAATTTATCAAATGCAAACATATCTTCCGGAATTTCACACTCAGCAATACGTGAATAAGCGACATCTTTCTACACTACTTTATTTTCCTTTTCTGGAAGACGTTCATACAACCATGTCATACGTTTTAATCTCTCCACCGCCTTTTCATCAAACTGTCCCTTTTCCATTCTCCAGGTCCAATTTCCGCCAAGTGTAGACGGTACGTTGATTCTCGCCTTGCCATCCAGGTTCAATAAGTCCTGCATTGGTGTCACACAAAGATTCGCCATGCTGCTCATTGCAAGACGAATGAAATCCCACGCCAGGTCATCTTCATCCAAGCGCTGTGCATTCATATATTCTTTCGCAAAATCTCTTGTTGCTTTATCTGTGCTGTGATACCAACCTCTTGTTGTATCGTTGTCATGAGTGCCCGTATACACAACACTATTCTCCGGGTAATTGTGCGGAAGATATGTTGAACCTCCATTTGGATCAAATGCAAACTGAACTACTTTCATTCCCGGAAATCCACTGTCAGACAACATCTGTAGTACACTTTCTGTCAGGAATCCAAGGTCTTCTGCAATAATATTCAGTTTGCCAAGTCTTTCTTCAATTGTATGGAACAGATCCATTCCCGGACCAGGCATCCATGTCCCATCTACTGCTGTCTCATTTCCATAAGGAATGGAATAATATTCGTCAAATCCACGGAAATGATCAATTCTTACTACATCATATAATTTGAGACAATGACGGATTCTCTTAATCCACCAGCCATATCCTGTCTTTTTATGATATTCCCAATTATACAGCGGATTGCCCCACAACTGGCCTGTTGCAGAAAAATCATCCGGAGGACACCCTGCTACTGCAACCGGATTATTCTCTTCATCAAACTGGAATAATTTCGGGGATGCCCATGTATCTGCACCGTCAAATGCTACATAAATCGGAATATCTCCAACAATCTGAATTCCCTGTTCATTTGCATAAGCGTGAAGCTGTGACCACTGTTTATCAAATTCATACTGTTGAAATTTATAGAAATCAATCTCTTCCGCAAGTTCTTCTCTTGCATTTTCAAGTGCTGTTTCTTCACGGTTTTTCAGAGCATCTTCCCATTCATTCCAACTGATTCCACCTTTACTGTCCTTGATTGCCATATAGAGCTATAATCATCCAGCCAGTACGCATTTTCTTTAATAAAGTTATCATATGCTTCATCTTTTTCGAAACGCTCAAATGCCTTTTTCAGTATTTTAAATCTAGAATAATAGATTTTTTCATAATCAATAAACTCTGCCTTATCTCCGAAATCATATTCTTTGCATTCTTTTTTTGTCAAAAGTCCTTCTTTTATTAACGTCTCCAAATCGATAAAATATGGGTTCCCAGCATATGTAGAAAAGGACTGGTATGGTGAATCCCCGTAACCAGTTGGTCCGAGTGCAGAATCTGCCAGTAACTCTGACCCGCTTCTCTAAGCTGGTCAACAATTGATACGCTTCTTTTGAAATGCATCCGATTCCATATTTTGATGGAAATGAAAATACAGGTAAAAGTACCCCACTAGCTCTATTCATCTCTTTCTCCTCCTCTTACAGATACCTGATATCTCTGTTGTACTCCTCAATTGCTCTGTCAGACGGGAACTATCCTGCTTTCACAACATTTCCAGCAGTTCCAATTATCACTGCCTCATAAGGACGCAATATATTTCCTTCTCTGCCGTCCTCATAGTTCCGGATCCAGACTTCCCCGGCTTTCCACTCATCAAGCAATGGGCAGCTAACTTCCTCATCCGTAAAGTTCGTACATACCAGCATCTTTGTATGCTCATCTGTTCTCGTATAGGCGAAAATTCTCTCATCTTCCGGCAGAAGAAGGTCAAATTTTCCATCCACAAATACTGGATTTTCTTTTCTTAACTGAATCAGCTTCTGATAATAGTAAAATACCGAATTTTCATCTTCCAGTGCCTCTTTCGCATTAATCCTGATATAATTTGGATTCACCGCAAACCATGGTTCTCCTGTTGTGAAGCCTCCGTTCTTCTCACTGCTCCACTGCATCGGAGTACGGGCATTATCACGACTTCTTGCGTAAATAGAATGCATGATTTCTTCTGGCTGATATCCCTTTTTCAGGCGCTCTTTGTACATGTTCAATGTCTCAATATCTTCATATTCTTCAATGCTGTCAAACTGCACATTCGTCATTCCCAGCTCTTCTCCCTGATAAATGTAAGGAGTTCCCTGCATTCCATGAAGCATTGTCGCCAGCATTTTTGCCGACTCTTTTCTGTATTTTCCGTCATTTCCCCAGCGCGACACGATTCTGGGAAGATCATGGTTATTCATGAACAGACTGTTCCATCCTACCTGATATAAAGTATTCTGCCACTTTGCAAGGCATTTTTTCAGCTTTACCAGATTCAATGGAATAGTGTCCCATTTTTCCTTTCCTTCTTCCTGATCAAGCATAATGTGCTCAAACTGGAAAACCATGGAAAATTCACTTCCATCCGGATTACTATATTTCTTTGCAATTTCCGGTGTTGCTCCCCAGCTTCTCCTACAGTGATCATGTCGCCCTTCTGAAATGTTTCCCTGCTTAATTCACGCAGAAATTCATGCAACTTTGGTCCGTTATTTGTGATCTTAAGATCTGGCTCTTTTGCAATCTGATCGATCACATCCAGACGAAATCCACCTGCACCTTTTTCCATCCACCAGAGAATCATATCATAGAGTTCTCTTCTCACTTTCGGATTCTCCCAGTTCAGATCTGGCTGTTTCACTGAAAACTGATGAAAATAATACTGCCCCAGTTCTGGAACCCACTCCCATGCCGGTCCTCCGAACACAGAATTCATATCATTTGGATAAACACCCTCTTCTCCGTCACGCCACACATAATAATCATGATACGGATTGTCTTTACTTTTCTTTGCCTCCAAAAACCATCTGTGTTCATCAGAAGTATGATTCAACACAAGATCCATCATAATCCGGATTCCGCGTTTCTTTGCCTCCGCAAATAACTGTTCCATATCTTCCATTGTTCCGAACATCGGCTCAATATCCTGATAATCTGAAATATCATATCCATTGTCATCCTGTGGAGAACGATACACCGGTGAGAGCCAGATTGCATCTATTCCAAGTTTTTCCAAATAATCCAGTCTGCTGATAATTCCTGGAATATCACCGATTCCATCTCCGTCCGAATCTTGAAAGCTTTTCGGATAAATCTGATATACAACTGCATTTTTCCACCATTTATTCTTATTTTCCATACTCAATTTTGATATCTCTCCGGCAGATTGTATGATTCTGCGGGATATCCTCTCCTTTCTTTATTTTCTCTAAATTCTGTCCCAGTTCTATTCCACATTTCTTCTTTACCTGAGCGATATAAAGATTAGACACCTTCATTCCATCATTATGTTCAGCCACATACTTCTTAATCTCTGCATAAGTCGCCTTGCTCTCCGCCAAAGTCACATCCAGTTCATCCAACTCCAATTCCACCTCAACATAATCATCCGGCTTTTATTTCAGTTGGGACAAAAGAACAACAGTCTCAAGTGTTGATAACTTTTCCAAGGAAACCATATGCTCATCCGATTTCTCCTTGTCCAAAGAAATCCCCTTGATTTGTGCTACTTTCTTTCCTTCTTTAATAATCGGTACTGGAAACTGAAACTTAATATTCTGAATCCAATTTCCATCTTCCCGTCTTTCCGGGAATATATCAATGCGTTCAATAAATGCCTGCATGAACTGTTTCTTTTCAGCATCCATACATTCTGAATACACTTCATCAAAAGCACCTAAAAATCCGTATATGCTATCTGCATCAATCTGATTTTTCTTAAGCTCATAAATCTGAGACTTCAGTTCTGCCATTGTTTCTTCCACTTCATCTATTCTATCATATTGAGCATCCAATCGTCTCTGTAAATCTGATATTTTTTTATCGTAATGAGTATCTGTAACATCCAGATCCGTTGTATCAACTGTAGCTCCAATCTTATCCTGAATGGCATCCTTAAATTTTCCTTCTTTTGTCATTGCTGTAATCAGCTTTGCAAGCATATCATCAATCTGTGACTGTTTGATATTGCGTCGGAAAGTACACTTGTGCCCGGTAGCATTCACGGTATTCTTGCAATAATAGTAATATCTGGTCTTGTTATCTTTTCGCCCTGCTTTGGCAATATTTCCATATATTCCATTTCCACAGCAAGGACATTTTAATATTCCGGACAAAATATATGCATGTTCCGGATCATGAACTTTTTCACGCCTGTAATTATTTTTTGAACGCTTTTCCTGTGCAAGCTCCCAGTCTTCTTCGGAAATAATTGCTTCATGAATTCCTTCATAAACAGGGAAATCTGATTGCTCCACTACATGCGTTTCATTACGGGTCCCTGTTTTCTTCTCTGTACGCCTGCGTCCATATGCTATCTTCCCCATATATACCGGGTTATCAATTATCTTCTTGATAAAGCTAGCCGAGAAGCCCGGTATTGTTCCATTCTGACGCAGCTTCTTCGTATATCCATGATTGTTCAGATAATTTGCCACGCCATTGATTCCATCATTGGTATGAATATACCTGTCAAAAATCATTTGAATAATTTCCACTTCATCCTCTGCAATAACAAGTTCACCATTTTCCAACCTATATCCATAAGGAGCAAATCCGCCATTCCATTTACCTTCTCTCGCCTTCTGCTCACGTCCCGCCATTGTCTGCACTCTGATATTTTCCCGCTCCATCTCTGCTACTGCAGCAATGATAGATATAAGCAGTTTACCGGCTTCTTTTGAACTGTCAATTTCATCTTCTACACAAATAAGATTCACTCCCCTCTACTGTGGTAAAATCAAAGTTGGGTTTTTCAACAGTGTGGCAATAACCGGAGCATATTTAGATATTCCATAATCTTCAACAATACTGGTTATTCTAGCGCCTGCATCCTTTGATGAAGCACCACATAAGAAAACTCTTTCATCATCAGTTCCATAATCCAACACTATAAATCGATCATGAAATATACCGCCTGTCTTTTTCATTGATATTTTTACGGATGGATATTCTTTGCAAAAATCCGCAAATTCTATATTATGAAGTTTATTATTGCCAACATTATCGCTGAATAAGGTAATATTTACTCCTGTAGGAGAATTTTTAAGATGTACCAGCGTTCTTAATCCAATATAATTGTCAACGACATATATTGACGACTTTGCCTGCTTATAGATGGACTCATATACCTCATCTGCACTACTAAATTTTGCATTAAACATGAGCCACTTTTCATCATCATCTGAAACAAAGCTGTTCATCATATCCGCCAACTCGGATTTGGTCACAACATCCTTCAAGCCTTCTGCAACATCTGAAATCTGCTTTTCAAGAGATATCATATCTGAGTTGATTTTGTTAATTTCTATTCTGTTGTTAGCAGTTTCCATGCTTAACTGAAGAATTTCCCGCTGACCTATAAGATCACGATTTTCTAATATGTAATCTTTCATTTTCTTAAAGGTTCTTATTAATGCCTTGCTCTGCTTAACAGCCAACGGTCCTTTCAAGACAGTCATCAACATATATAATCCTTGCTCTGTAAATACATGAGGATTATAACGACTTTTTGAACTTATATTTGCGTACAATTTTTGTACCGCAAATCTTCTAATTCCTCATCTGTCAATTCAAACATAAAATCTTCATCAAATTTTTCAATATTATTTTTTACCTGTCTATTAAATCCCTTCGTATCATAGCCATATATCTCTGCTAAATCAGCATCAAGCAATACCCTTTTACCCCTAATTTTATACAGTTTTTCTTTTAGATATTCTTCTGTTACTTCTATTACTGCAACATCGATTTCTTTCTTTTTATCTTCTGCCATAGAACTCCTCCATCCATTTTGCGGTCAAAAAAATTGTCCGCAACTCTCATATTACATATTGCTGACGTCAGTAAAATGGTCTATTCCACTTTTTTCTTCATTTTGTCATAATACGCTTTATACCTATAAATCGTCCGCTCACTGACATTGTTCCGCTTCGCAATTTCTATCATCGTCATACCACTCTCATATCCAATGACAAAATCATTATAAATTGCCATCCATTTGGCGTTATGTTTCTGCCGCCCGCTTAATTTACGATTTCTGTAATACTCCAATTTCTCCCGAAGTTCTGCATTCTCTTTTTCCAACTCCTCAATTCTTTTTAACGCCTCTTCAAGTGTTACAGATTTCTCCATTATCCTGTCCTCCGTTCATGTCATTTTCATTTTGTCTATATTATATATATCTGTGTTTCTTTAGTCAATCCGATTATGTCATGTTGCGTCATTTTTTACAATATCTTTCATACAATCGAAATACCGCTGATATCTTTTACAGGCTAGACTTCTCCAAAAGCAGTCAGCCTGTATGTTTTTTATCCAATCACATAAAATCCATTTCCCTTTTATTGCCGGTCCATATTTTAAGATCAGTGCTGTCACAACATCCACACATCTCTCAAATGCTGCATTTTCTTTTGCATCATCATAATATTTCTTTCTCATTTGTCTGCCCCTTTCTGTGCTTAAATTGCTTTGGCAGCCAATTCGAGTTATCTGCTTTCAACAAGTCATATACATATATCTTATTCGGCTTTCTTAATCCCTGATGGCTTCGATAAATCAGATTATGTGCCTCCAGTTCCTTCAGCATCTTGTTAATCTTCTTATTTCCCAGATGCAACAGCTTCATCATTTCTTTGATTGTAAAAATGATAAATGTAGCTCCATATTCATCTCGCCATGCATCACCATTACACTCTGATAAGTAGCGCCGATCCAACAAAATCATATAAAGTGCCTTGCCTCATTCGTCATACTTCTAAATTGCTCCTCTTTAAATAATCGTTTCGATAATCTGTAAAACTTATCGTCATATTTTGTATTTTCCATTTTTCCTGATCCTCCATATACTTTGAAGTTCTTTCGTCATTAACAGCCTTTTGTGCCCAATTCCTGCATAAAATTCAACACTCACAACATAAATATCGCTAATTGGCAAGCAGTGCATTTGTACGTACAAAATGCCTTTTTAGCTTGTTATGGAAATGCCCCAATCCCCTCAAACCATGAAAATAATTTTTCATGGAGCTGCGCCTTCCGGCTTTTTTCATACTGATACATTTACAACATTCCATAATTTTTGTACTCCTTTCCGATTCATTGTATGAAACTATTTTCTCAAAATTTTTATACGAATCCGGTATATCCAAGATGCTGGAAAAATATCCTCTTTATGATTTTTTCCCAATATTTTGGACAAGACATGAATTAGAATTCACTTTATTCTGTACCAATATCATGGTAATCTATCTATATCTTTGAAACGAGGAATGTACTATGCACACAAGACTTACCATACCGGAACGGCTGAAAGATTTGAGAGTCGCAGAAAAAAGAATGTCATTACAAGAATTGTCTGATGCTACCGGCATCCCGAGTTCCACTCTCGGCAACTATGAGAAAGATGAAAATGTAGATATGTCACTTGGCAATCTTCTGACGCTTGCAGACTTCTATCATGTAAGCACCGATTATCTTCTTTGTCGAACTGAACTACGTGAACACAAATAAGTCAGTATCCAATCTGCATCTCAATGATGATACAGATCAAATACTGACTGATGAAAAATATAATCCACGGTTATTATCAGAATTACTATCTCATAAAAGCTTCCATAAATTCATGACCGACCTGGAAATCTATATTGATGATTTTAATGATAAAGGTATTCAGATAGCAAACGCTTTTCTTGATGTGATGAGATATAAACTAAACGAACTCGGTGCCGACTCCACTGATGCTTTTGCAAAAATATTTGATACTTCCCACATTGAGACAGAACACTTCATTTCATGTATTTTTTAAACACCTTAGAGAAAGCAATAATTTTATCTATGGCTTCATTCATCAGTGTATCGTAATTAGAATGGTCATCAAAATCTAGACCAGGAATTCTGTATACGATTCTTGATGCCTTCTTACCATCAAGGCGCTGCCAATCTAAAGTCAGTCCCAACTCTTTTTCAATAACATCCTTTTCTGCATAAAGTCTGTCAAAGATACTCTTATCATCGCTGATATACAATTCGATTCCTATGCAGTTTTCCTTATTAACAAGGGTTATTCCTAAATGAGCTGCACTTGTACCAATCGCCACATCATACCAATGATCTGTAGATGCCTTACGCACATTAAAAGGTCTGCCTCTCTCAATAATAACCTCGTTAAATCTTGTCCAGAATGCAAGCCTCTCAGACTGTGATTTATTCATTTCCCCAGAGCTCGCCTGTATTTTACCTGTTTTGATGAAGTCATTAGGCTTTTCCACAATTTCAAACTTCGGAGCATACAAGGAATCACCAATCTTATATGCATGAATTTCAATCAAAAAGAAATTGATTTCCTTGTTTGTATTGTTGTTCAGCCATTCAACAGCACTTCTATGCTCCTCACGTGCATCCTTTACAATCCAAACAATGACCTTAGCATCAAGCCCGGAAGCATAAGTAATCACCTTACCCAAATGATCATGGTTTGACTGTTCAAGCTGGTTCTCGATAATAATCTTCTGTCCGGTAGTCTCATCACTAGCCACTAAGTCACAACGATATGAGCCAACGTACACTTCCTTTTCAATATCAACCAGGGTAAGTCCAAGCGCCTCATTTAACAGCTCTATATTTTCCTCCTTGGCAAGCCAATTGGAAAAATCATATTGCTCATGTGACCAGAGCTTTCTAACATCGACTTCTTCAAGTCTGCCTAATTTTATTGTCGCCATATAAGCCACCTCCACCATATTTAGAACATATAATTATTTTATAACGGCGGTTGATGAAGCAAGTGCTCTTTTGATTGCTCCTTGAGTTCATCATAAATATCACCATAGTCAGTGGCCCATTTCAAATGAAGAATCATATCATATACTTCATTGTCATCGCTCACCTTGCTTTTGGAATCCATTTTTAATGTAAGATCTGCCAGCCCTAGCATATGGTCACTTACTCTAAATGGAATATGAATACCTAAACACGCAGATATAACATTTGATTTAGTGAGATTCTCACCCTTTTTCATATTACTAATTGTTCTATTATCTAGCCCCGTAATACTGCGTAGTAATCTAGCTGAATAATTACAGATGTGTTTATCCATCAAAATATCTAGAGCTGGCCCAAATTCCTCACCATCAATTGCATTCAGCATTTCCCTAGACATTTCGTTTACTAAACCATACTGTGAAAGTAAATCCTCTGTAATTGAATCATTATAATTAAATGCCTCATCCGCTTTAGACTTAGGTAGTTTAACATAATGAAGTGTTCCATCCTTCTCATCAACAATAAATTGTAGGAAGCATTCTTCTTCATGAGCTTTTGCAAATTCTGTTAAGCGGATTTTTCCATCATCAGTACGTTCAATGCATTCTGAATTTGCTACACAGAGTTTTTCATCTATATATGCAAAACATTCTGATTCGATTACACTTTTAACGGCTTTACATTCTGAATACCAATTCTCCAAAGTCTTGTAGGAAACAGAAGTTTTTACCTCTCGACCTACATAATCCTGGTCAGTTAGCTTAACAACAACCACTTTCGGTTTATTGTATTCCCCCGGCTCATCAGCAGAACGTGTAGATATCTGTTCTACCTCAATAACATTTAAATATGGATCTTTTCCGCCAGAGAAAATAAAATCACGTAAGTAATTCTCGCTGTAAATTGGTAATCGTAACGGAACATAGTCATCCTTAAATACCAATCTAAAAAAGTTCTCTGCCTTTGTCTTATTAACTGATTTTTTTAGCTCGGTAAATGTTCCTCGATCATCAATGTTACTTGGAGTTGCGTGACGATCTAGTAATTCTTTAAGCAAAGTATAGTAACATCCAAGACGTCTAACAACACGATTAATTCGTGCATCCTCATCTGCCTTCATATAATCAGTAATATAATCTCTAAACGTTTTGCCTGGAACTAATTTTGCCTGACCACTTTCTACTGCATGAATAAACCTTTCCGCATATCGTTGTTCTTCCTGTGAAAGCATCGAAAATGATCTATGTAATTCCTTCAGTGCCGCATCGACAACTCCTGGATCGCTATCACCTTGAATCAGCTTGACATACTTATCAAAATTCGAATTCATGTAATTTGCGTCGATCTTTCCGGTATCATATTCTGTAATATGAACATCTATTTCATACGGAACATCTCCACCGGCTCCACCACCGCCACCACGAGTTATCTCTTTATATCTAGCTAATAATGTCAGGTATGTCTGTTCATCGATTAACATTTTTATAGCATCTTCATTCCGATCCTCATCCGGATAAGAATTCTTATTCCAAGTAAACCCTTGTATAATAGCCGCTTCAAGATGATTCACAAATTTATTAAATTCCTTTGCAAACTTTCCTATCGCTGCATTATCAGCAGGCAACTTTTCAAAATTAACAATACCTACATTTTTGAATATCTGTTCTATACTTTGGAAAAGAACATTCATATTCCTTAGATTGTTAGGCAATTTATCAACAAACAATCCTGTAGGGACATCACCTGAATATGCCTTTACAGCCGCTTCAATATTCTTCTCCATTGTATTTGGTCTACGATAGTATTTGATAATTCCAAAAGGCTTCTCAGCCATATTGTAAAGTCTGTTTGTACGCGAAAAGGCCTGGATGAGGTTTTCATACTCCATCATCTTATCCAGATATAATGTATTTACAAACTTGGAATCAATCCAGTAAGCATTTGATTAACTACAATAAGAATATCAATTTGCTCATCCTTACCAATACTATCAAATGGTTTTTTATGGCCCAATCTCAGGCTGACTTCCTTACGAAATTTATCATACGTTGGAATCGTATACTTCTGATTGAAGTGCTTATTATAAGCTTCCAAGATTTCAACAATTCCATCTTCCTTCTCTAAACTTCCACCACCTTCATTATCAATAGTAGGATCAAACATTGCGGTGATGAATAAGTCAGGAAAAGCTTTGACCATCAATCTATAATATTTAACTGCTTCTGGAATACTGCTGGTCGCAAAAATAGCATGAAACTTTCTATTTCTACTGTATAGCGTCCATTTCTTTTTTATATCCTGTATTACGCCGTCCACATACTCATCTGTCTGGTACTGCTCATTAGGTACAAAATCTTCTATACCTTTTACATATTTTCCATTTACCAGTTCTCCGTACATCTTGATTTGAGATGAATCCATGTATTTGAGATATACTTTTTCCTTTTTAGGATCGCTAAAAGCGTCCGCTTGGTCTTTTGCTTTGGCTTTACTGAGCGCAACCTTCTCTCGTATATCAGCATCATCATAAATACGCACCATATATGGATCGAAGCCAAGAACATTTTTATCCCGGATTCCATCACCTAGAGTATATCTATGAATTTCATCACCAAATATTGTCGGCGTTGTGCTGTCTTTTTTTGCATTTAAGTCTTGAATAGGTGTTCCAGTAAATCCAAAGATCAATGCATTTTTGAACGTGTTTTTTATATCTACAAGCATATCTCCAAACGTAGAACGGTGGCACTCATCAATGATGATAACCATTCTCTTACGCTGAACAATTTTTAAATCTGCTTCTATATTAACCACGTCTTCCTTTGCGATATTACTCAACTTCTGGATTGATGTAACAATCAAGGTATTATCAGAATCTGAGCTTTTTAATTTGGACATTAAAATATCTGTATTTTCCGTTGCCTGAACAGATTCTGTTCCTGTAGCAAATGAACGGTACTCCTTAAGTGACTGTATTCCTAATTCTTTTCTATCAACCAGGAAAACCACCTTGTCTGCATCATGATTAGCAGCAACGAGCTGAGCAGCTTTAAAGCTAGTCATGGTTTTACCACTTCCAGTTGTATGCCACACATGGCCACCAAGCTGCTTTTTATCATCCCAGTGGCTCTTTTTCTCCGCAACAATATTAGCAATTCCAACTGCCGCATAATACTGATAACTTCTCATAACTTTTAATATGCCCTCATCAGTATCTGCAATCGTATAGAAGCCAATTAGCATATGTGCCATTGGAATAGATAAAAACTTTTTAATGAACGTATACCATTCATTTATAGGATTGTTATTGAAATCAGCCCAATGAAAATGAAAGGCCTTGTTGAACACGCCCTTTTCTCCCGGATTTGCAAAATATACGGATTCCTTAGGTTGCATTGCCACAAAGATCTGTACTAGAGAAAAAATGCCTCTAAATACACCTTCATGTGAATATTTTCTTATCTGATTATATGCCTCACTAACCGAAATTCCACTACGTTTCAGTTCCAGGTGAATGACTGGCATACCATTAATCAATAACATCAGGTCGCCTCTTCTGCTATTGAGAATAGGTGACTTTGTTTTAAACTTTGGCTGCTGAACAATCTGATATCTGCTCTGTCCTAACGCGATTTCCTGACGATCATAAATCTTTAAAGAAATTTCCTTACCTAGGTGAATAGGATCCTCTGGGTTGTCACGAGTAATAGATATACTACGCCCATTAATAAACTCATTTAGAGCCATTGGCGATTGTAAATTTCTTATTTGATCCAAAATCTGTGCCATCTCTCCAGAAGTCAATGGCTGATCATTTAAACGAGTCCCCTGTTTATTATTATTAAATAGTATGTTCGCCCAATTCTGAATTAAATCTTCTTCTGATGGATACCTAATGACATCAGATTCCCATCCATGCTCGATGAGGGCTTTTATGACAGCTTCTTCAAAGTCCTTTTCTTCGTTAAAAATAATATCTGACAAGAATATCCCTCCCTTATACAAACATCTTCTGAAGACATCCTTTTTTCATTCTTTTTGTTAATTCTAATTCCTGTTCTGCATACATTATCATCTCATCAAGGTTTTGCAAAAATCCTGCAATCTTTCTCTGTTCTTTAATGTCGTCTGGTACACGAACTACGATCTTGCTAAATGCAGGATATTTCAAATTCCACGTATCAGACGTTAACCCTTGCGAATTTATCTCAAAAAGATGTATCATCTCTTTTTTCTTAAACATATAAGCAAAAAATAGAGAATCGATCCCATCTTTTGGTTTTACAACCGTATATGCTGGACTGACAATGCCTTCATATGGTGAGAAACCGCTTGCGCCTTGCCACATTCTCATTGAGTTATATGCAATATCTCCAACACATACTTTCTTGTACTTAGACTTATCACTATTAGAGTTATCATGCCGATCTAATTCCAAAAAATTTTTTTATTCCTGATCCAATAGTAACCGATAATAACTCGCCTTCAGGCATGCTCTCCATACGTTCATCAAAACACTCACTTAACGGCTTATTTTTCCATGCTGTCAAAAAACCTTCGAATCTGATTTCGGGCATTTCTGCGTTATGTTTAGGAAACATCTTCTGAAGACATGACTTTTTCATATTATAAAGTTTTTCAAGCTTCTGTTGCTGAATGTCAATGAGATCATCAATATTATGGAAATAATTGCCAATTATCTTCTGTTCATCCAATTCCGGCATCATTATATCAACATCGCTAAGAGTATCCTGCGACACATTTATATGTTGAACTCCCTGCGCTTTCGTTGTTATTTGCTTTCTAACTGGTGATGAATCTAACGCATATTTAACCCAAAATGGGTCATATTCCTTTTTTTTTCTTTCCACGTATAACAAAGCCACCAAATACAGCTATTTTCTCTCCTAGGTACACATTCGTTCGACCAGCATCTTCAAAATTCTCAGAACTACGCTGAAATAATACGTCTCCATATTCTACAGAGTATCTTCGTTTTTCATCATCATTAACATTGGCCATGCCGCGTATATTTTCATAGGTAATATATTGGTTATTAAGTATATCCATTACACTGATGAGCTTTGTACCTTGTCCATATCTATCTCTTGATCCATTAAACCCATTTTGGAAATCAAATAAATCGGAGAGTTTATTCTGATCCCATTCATCAAAATAATCATTAAATCTGAGTTCAGGAGCACTATTTTTTTCACTCATTTTAAACCTCCATGTATTTTTTAAATTCTGCCAATCCCTCTAAATCCTCTGTGTTTCCCGATAATTCTCCGATCATTTCAATAATCGATTTCGAGGTGATTTTTTTTGCATTTTCGATATCCTTATATGTTGTCTCGTACTTTAATTTCAATCTTTTAATATTTGAAATCAGAGAAGAAACAATATCTCCTGGAATTGTTTCCAATCCAGTTGTAATTGGTTTTATCCATTTCAATTCAAGAAGATGTAACGCTTCGTCCTCTTCAAGATTTTTAATAGTTTCTATGGTCGTACTCTCTAAATCCGCTTTTTTTGTTTTTAGTGTCTTTTTCAATTCACTTTCTTCTTCCATAAGAAGCATTACAACTTTCATTTTTGCTTCTAATGATTCCGCTGGAAATTCAAAATTCATCTGTAACTTGATAATTCTAGCATTGACAGCTAGCTTGCCATATGTCCCATCTTTATTTGCTGACATTGCATCCCATTCAACAAACAAATTTTCATCAATAAATGCTAATTTTTCTTTTTTTGTAGAAAGTCCAAGATAATCTTTTAATGCGTTAATTTCTGGTCCTTCTACATCAGCAAGCGCTTCTGCTACAAACGCCTTTAATTCTTTAACAACAAATGCATTCTTATCTTCATTGATGAAGGGTTGTTCTAGTTCATCTTCTTCAAGGGATTCTAATACCTCTGCATATGTATTATTGATTTCTATTAGTCTAGTTTCCGCCGACTCTATCTCATCTAATTTATCCGAATGAAACTCTTCTTGAACAAGTCTGAATGGTATAACATGTCCCTTCCAGCCTTCTTGCACTTCAGTAACCTCTTCCTCATCTTCCTTCTTTTTCTTTATAACCATATTGGGCTCTACTTGAAAGATAGCTTCAAACCCTTCACCTTGTATCATTTCCAAATCTGCAGTAATAACCTCCCAATTCTCAGATAATATTTGAAACGCCTTATATTGATCTGCTAATTTGGTTTTAGATATTCTTTCGAATATATCCTTACATACTGCCTCTTTTATGCTTTGTGCATTAACATCAAGAATATCTTCAATCAAAATATCTTTCAAATTTTCATCAAACCCATCAAAAGAGTTGTTATAGTTTGAAATATAATCAGCCACCGATAAATGACCAGTCACTTTACCTTCTATATCATCAACCGCAACACTTACATATTTGTCGGAAATTTCTCTAAATAACGCGTCATATAATCCTGGGAAAGTATCCCAATATCTTTGAAGTAGTTTAACCTCAGACTTTGGTATTCCTCCAAACATAATAGAATGGACATCCCATGGTTCCTCACCAGCAGAAGAATCTATATATCTTTGGAATATTCAAATTGTATTTGTTACTACGTATTTCATCTTTTGAAACAAGCTTTGCAAAAATTATCTACAGATTTTCTCTCCTTTAATATATCCACTATCTCTCTAATATCTCTTGCCCTAAGCTTATTATTTTTTCCGGCTTTTTCATATTTTTTAGATGCATCTACAATCAGAATATCTGAATCATCTCTTGTTCTTTTCAGAACCATAATAATGGTAGGAATAGCTGTTCCAAAAAAAATATTGGCAGGCAACCCAATTATGGCCTCTATATGGTTACGTTCTATTAAAGTCTTTCTAATTGTCTCCTCTTCGCCGCCTCTAAACAAAACACCATGCGGGAGAACAATTGTCATAATGCCATCATCTTCTAAGTGATATAATTCATGTAGTAAAAACGCATAATCTGCTTTTGCCTTTGGAGCAACTCCAAATTCCTTAAATCGAGGATCGAACTCTTTATTCTTTGGATCCCATTTTTGAGAGTACGGAGGGTTGGAAACCACCGCATCCACCTTAACAAGCGAATAGGTTTCATCCTTATTTTCATCTGTTTCAAAAAATGGCCAATCATCTTCCAAAGTATCGCCGTTTCTAACATTGATATTAGCTGGATTAATTCCTCGCATAACCAAATTCATACGAGTTAAGTTATAGGTATTCTCCTTTAATTCCTGCGCATAATAATCGATCTTGTTCTCACCTTCGATATATTGAGCCATAGATGCGCCAATATTAATGAGCAATGAGCCTGAACCTGATGTAGGATCATAGATTTTAATATGCTCTCTATCCCTAAGATGGTTGGCCACAATTTCAGACATCAGCACTGAAACTTCATGCGGTGTATAAAACTCTCCTGCTTTCTTTCCTGCGTTAGCTGCAAACATGCTGATGAGATACTCATAAATAAATCCTAAAACATCATAGTCTTGCTTTCCATCCATCGGAATTCTCTTTATTAACTTAAGTAGCGCCTTTATTGATTTTGTCTGTTTTGTTGATGTCTCTCCAAGTTTTGAAAGACCGCTCTGTAATGTCTTAAAAATATTTTCAAATAATTTCTTATATGTCGGTTCGATATTGGTATCAAAATTACTCAATGCATCTCGTACATCGGATACGTCAAAATCATCTCCTTTCGAAAGCCAAGTTGAGAATAAGTCCTCATAAGCAATAAAGTATCCAATATTCTCGCTGATATGCTTTACAAGCTTCTCGTCATTTGCCGTCACTTTTTTGATATCTTCATCAGAATACTTTTCCCCTTTCAGAAATGACACTTCACGATCTGAAAGATATTTATAGAACATAAATCCAAGAATATAGTCCTTATATTCATTTGCTTCTATCTTTGATCTCATCTGATTGGCTGACTGCCAAATAGTAGATGCTAATTGTTGTTTATTCATCTATTTTTACCTCCTGCCGCTAAGTTGCGTGATTGTTTAATTATTTGCAGCTTTACCACTTCGAGCCCATTCCTCAAGTTCAGAATATTTGAACTTCCACGCCTTACCAATTTTTTTTTTCTTGGAATATTCTTACCTTTACGAATCCAATCCCGAATTGTTGCCGGCTTTACTCCTAGAAATTCTGCAGCTTCTTTTGTTCCAATCCATTTTTCTTCATTATTGGTAGTAGTCATAGGTTCTCCTTTCCTAAATATACTAAGCCAATTTTTATTATATATTTTTTTGTATTAAATTTCAATCGTTTGTATAAGTTTGTATGTGTTTGCGTGGTGCTATCAATTTAGAAAAATATTTTTGGTGAACTTTCTTCAACATTTACATCTTAACTTCATACAGAATTATGTCTTTTAGCTTCAGAAAAGCTCCATTCTTCGCCTCTTAGCCCGTTGAACTTTCTTCAACGGGCATTTTTAACGTTTGCTGTATCATGCAGTCAAGGGTTAAGCCCCCATCATCAGACGATGCGTTCCCTGATCAAGAACGGTCCTATCTGACTCTGATGAACAACTAAATAACCAAACCAGCTGAATAGGACAAGCTGGCCAACCAATAGGAGGAAACTCGCTATGACAATGGCCAACTATATTCAGGTATCGCACATGTGGAATTTCCTCCGTGTCAACCCAAGGAGGAACGCCACATGGCAGAGAAAAATTACGATTACAGTAACAAACGCAGCTACGACGGTATAGCAACAAAAGAGAATGAGGCATTGGTTCCATTCTTAGCACATGAAGTTTTAAAGAATTACCATCAGGATATTAGAGACGGTATTCGCAAGCGTAATGAAGGAATTATCGAAGATAACTTCGAAACCTGGAATATTCGCGGTAGAAAGATTCTCGTAGGTTTCACAGCTATCCCTAAGGATCAGGTCGAATCTACATGGAAGGATTCTGGAAAGAAAAAGATGCGTATCTTGAATCGACTCGCAAAAAGAGATGCTTAATTCTTAATTCCAAGGGCGAATACATCCGCTGCCCTAAGTGCAATAAATGTGAAGGGTGTGAACGTTCTGAAAAGGATCAGTACCTCTCGCGTTATATTTCATTAGACAAGTTTATGGATGATAACAGCGACGACGATACTAATCGTAGCGGTTTGGAGCCAACAGATAATACTTCAACTGAAAACTCAGTTCTCAGTCTTATGATGATCGATGATCTCATCAACGAGGTATCCTTGAAGTACCCAGAAGCTAAAGCAATCTTCTCTCTACTGATGGACGACCCACAAATCAGTAATGCTCTGAAGCAGGTCGACTTGAAAAAGGGAAAGAGCCAGGCATATGAGTACGTAAAGAAAATGCAGGCATACGCCAAAGAACTCTACAACAAGAATTATCGTTAATTTACAAGCAGCGGCCGGACACCAACTCCCCGGTCGCTGTTTTTCTTATTTCTACTATCGTTATAGGGTGAACCCCTGGGTTCATTTTCTCTCGTTATCTATGCCCTAGTGTCAACCTTGTCTCGTAGACCAGTTCCCACACAGCCATTTCCGAGCATAAAAAGAAAGGCTTTCCAGCAGCCAATCGTATTCTTTAACGATAGCTATCTGAAAAGCCTTTTATTTACAGTGTTTTTTCTACTTACCTGGGTTCACTTTTGACATCAATACTACCGTCTCCACATGCATATCAAATGAGAACACATCCCCACAAAATCATGGAAATATGGTCATTATTTATGTAATACTAACACTGCTCGTGTAGCCCTTTTCCCTCAAAATCATATCCGTTATGCTTTATGCTCTACCCTGCCACAAAATTTTAATCATCTCAAACAGTACAAATTCTATGCCACTTGATATTGTTTTAAAAAATCAATTAAACATTGTGGCGTATCAGCATAATCTGCCAAAGCCGATAATATATTAATATTAGGATCAATATGCACAGATGTATATTTGGAGGAAAAATATCCTCCCGTTTTATTTTTTGCTTTCAATGAGTCAATTATCTTTTTTAAAAACTCTATTTCAAACTTTCCTCTGAACAACTTTCCCATGCCGCCTTGTTTAAAATATTCTATTTTTTTTTCAATTTCACATTCTTCTATTTTTTTTGAATCTGGAAATAATTCTTCTATTTTTTCACGATTTATTTCCCCCTTAGAAACAATACTATCAATAGCTATCTCTGAAAACAATTTAGATATTTTAAAATCAGATAACACTATTTTATAGTTTTCTTCTATTTCTTCTTCGTGTAACCTTTGACATGCTAGCCACGAATTTATATAAATAGTTGCATTGTGAAATTCTTGCTGTCTTTTGGAATAGTCAGAACAACATTTTGAAAAATCTTTTTCTGTTGTATTAATCCCAAACTCTCTATTTAACATCTTTGAAAAGCTTTTCATCTGTATAAAAATTTTCTATAGAATAGCACGGGGTTTGATATAATAAAGAATTATTATATTTTGTTGTATCATAATCACTATCAACAAAAAAAGCCTTTGCAGTATAAATTTCGTCTCTATTTTTTTCAACAAGATTTAACGCTTTTAATACCCCTTTTTTTCCACCACAATTATAATGAATTATTTTTGTATATTCATAGCCACTGTACTTTTCTATTCGTGGGAAATAGTATTTTGCATCTTCTCCCTCAAAAAAACAAAATAAATAGTCTCTATATTTCTTTTTCTCTTGGCAATACCGCGAAAAAGCCACCACACCTTTGTTTCTTGCATCTTTAACCTTTTGTATATCCATTTTTTCTCCCTCACTCATTCTCAGACAAACAATTTCCCATATCCTTTGCCAAATCGTCAAATTCATTATCAAATATGAAAGGAGAATGTGTTACGGCTATTAATGTTGAACATTTTTCTGAATTAACGACATCTGGAAGAAACATGTTCTGCCATTTTATAGACAATGATAATTCGGGTTCATCAAACAAAATAATGCACTTTCTATATTTTCGATATATAATTTTGAAAATACGGAAATGATTTGTTTCTCGCCTGATGATAAGTTTTGAATACCAATCGGCTTTTTGGCTTTATCCTTGTATATCCCTAATTCTACATTGGTTTCATCATATATATATTTCTTACCGTTTAAATAATTATTACATATTGAACAAAATGTTTTGACCCTTTCGTCATACATATTTTGTCTTTCATAGCTATCTATTAGATTCTTAATAAGATTTAATAGATACCTATTTTCACGATTATAAATATCAGAGTTATCTACCAATTCAATAATTCTTTGTTTATCCCGTTCCTCAATTTGGTCTCCTATTCTCGCCAATGCAATAATCAACTTATTCTGTTCAATTTTATAGTTTTCAAAATTCAGACAATTCACCATTTAAATATTGCTTTAAAAGAACACCCGTCATTTTAGCGAATCCTGTAATTGCAACCGACTTTATTGTTTGCAAAAGCGTTTTTATGTTTTTCTCTACATCTGTCATTCCAAATTGTATGAGTCTGCTTTTCACACGATCTTTTTCAATATCTATGCCTAAATTAGACATATCTTCTTCTATTCTCCTATATGTAGGAAAGTACAAAATTTCCTCGTCAATTTTTTCTTCTACTTTTTTCTTAAATTCAATCACATTATTAAAATCTGCTTTTGTTGTGTTATTCTTCCGATATCGTTGTAAAATATAACGTTCTAGCTCCCGACGAGCCATTGTAGGTGGCATTCCAAATATATCACTTACTTTAAAATAGTACTTCTTTAACTCATCCTCATTAGAACCTTCCTCAATTAGTTTGTTTATGTTTTCTAATTCCTTTATTGAAAATAAACTTTCAAATCGTACTCTACGCCTTCTGTATGGAGAATTATCATATATATAATCTTCTACATATGATGATATATCGTTATGGTTAATGCTAATCTTTTCACCGTCAATAAATGTTAATGAAATGGCATCGAAAATAATATTATTCAGTTTCTCAATATTTCCACTTAAAACATAATATAAGCAATTCAATATCGTTGTCTTTCCCATACCGTTTTCGCCTAAAAATATATTCACTTTTTCATCTAAAGGTAACCTAACATTAAACTGATTAAAAAGATTGTTAATTTCAAACAATTTTAACTTTGATTTCATGGCATTTCTCTCTATTTCATTATATCATTCTACTATATTAAAATGCTTCCATGCATCCTTTATGGCTTCCACTTTCTCCGCTGTCGGATGCTTCCTCGGCTGTTTCAATTCTTCTACCGCATTAGGAGCATCATACATCGGCAAGCCTAAATCTCTCTTTACCTCTGCGATATATGCGGTATGTACCTTGAAGCCGTATTTAGCTTCTATGTACTCCTTTATCATTTTGTAGGTCACTCGTTCTTTGGCTTATAGCTTTCCGCTCTTTTAGCAATATTATCAAGTGGAACTTTTCCCTCACCCTCGCCAAACTCAACTTTTACGTTGATATGTCCGTCTGGCTTTTTGTGGGAAAGCAGTACTACCGTCTCAACATGCACCGTATGCGGAAACTGATCCACCGGCGTCACATCCTTAAGTTCATATCCCTTTGCTCTTAAGAACTTCACATCCCTCGCAAGCGTTGCACTGTCGCAGCTACATACACGACTTTCTCCGGCTGCATATCCACGATCGTCTGAAGCAGGGATTCCTCACAGCCCTTTCTCGGCGGATCGACCACGATCACATCAGCGTGCGCCGTCTCTCCGTTATGTGTCTTTTCATATTCTTTATAATATTCCGGCAGAACTTCTTCTGCCTTGCCTACATAGAATTCCGCATTCGTAATGTTATTAATCTTCGCATTATTCTTTGCATCGTCAATGGCCTGAGGTATAATCTCTACACCATATACCTGCTTTGCTTTCTTCGCAAGGAACAGGGAAATGGTTCCGATTCCGCAGTACAGATCCCACACTGTCTCATTGCCTGTAAGACCTGCATAGTCCAGTGCCAATCCGTATAACTTCTCTGTCTGGACCGGATTCACCTGGTAAAATGACAGAGGGGAAATCTGATACTTGATCTCACCGATATAGTCTGTGATGAACTCTTGCCCCCACAGAAGGCGGATCGTATCGCCCATGATCACATTCGTCTTCGCCGTATTCGAGCTGAGTGTGATGCTTGTCATGCCCGGAATCTGTCGGAGACGTCCGACCAGATCATGGCAGTGCGGAATGGTCTTTCCATTGATGACCAAACACACCATGATCTCATCCGTTTTAAATCCGTAACGGAGCAGCACATGGCGCACCAGTCCCTTATGTTTCACTTCATCGTATGCCGGAATTTCAAATTCTTCCATAAAATCCAGGATACAGTTCAAGATCTCTTCATTCACTTCCACACCAAGTACACAGTCTGTATTCCCAATAATGCTGTGTGTTCTGCCGGCATAGAATCCGGCGGTCACTCTGCCGTCTTTGTCTGTCCCAATCGGAAACTGTGCCTTATTACGGTAGCGGAACGGCTGCATTCCTTCCTCGTCCATGCCGACAACCGGATGCATGATCTGATCCAGAAGTTCACCCGGAACTTCTCCGATCCGCTCCAGATTGCCGCATACCTTAGATTCTTTAAATGCAAGCTGTGCCGGGTACTTCATCTCCTGTATCTGACATCCACCGCATTTTCTCGCCATCGGACAGACCACTTTCTCTACGCGGTCTTCCGATGGAGTCAGGACATTCATCAGGCGGGCATAGCCGTAATTCTTCTTGCTTTCATGACCTTTGCCTCTACAACATCCCCTATAATGGTATCTTTGATGAACAGTGTATACCGTCCACCTTGCCGATGCCTTCTCCTCCGACTCCGATATCTTCAATTTTAACCTTTACTAATTCATTCTTCTGCATCATTAGATAACTGTCTTTCTGATATTTGATTCAAACAGGCGGTTATATCCCAGCCAGTCATTACCTTTTTTATCTTTGAATAACTCTGTCAGGGTCTGCATCTTCGCATCTGCATTGTCAGCAAGATTCAGAGCCATCGCCTCGGCAAGTGCCGGTTTCTTCGGGGAACCGTATTCCAGTTCTCCATGATGTGCAACAATACAGTGTTTTAATTCGTTCGCAAGTTTCTCCGGAAAATCCGGGATATTGCGGACTGCATCTCCGATCATCTCCACACCGATCACGATATGTCCCAGAAGCTGTCCCTCGTCTGTGTAATCATTTTCCGGGAAAGATGACAGTTCCTTCGTCTTTCCGATATCGTGACAGATTGCCGCTGTGAAAAGCAGATCCTTATTCAGGATCGGATATGCCCCTGCCATGTAATCACAGAACTTCACAACACTCAGTGTATGTTCCAGAAGTCCTCCGGCAAACCCGTGATGTACCGTCTTCGCGGCCGAATGTCCCTTGAAATTACGGATAAATGTCTCGTCTTTTATAAAATAATGATCCAGTACTTGTCTCAGATACTGGTTGTCTACTTTCCTAATGTATCCAAGCAGTTCCTCATACATGCCATCTGTACTTTTCTCTGTTGTCGGCATATAATCGGCCGCGATGTATTCGCCTTCCTGCACCTTTCTGATCTGCTTGATATTCATCTGCAGATTATTGTTATAGCTGATGATCTCACCATATACCTCAATGAAATCCAGCTCATCATAGTCTGCGATCCCGCCGGAATTCGGATCCCATACTTTTCCGTCCAGTGTTCCGGTCTTATCCTGAAGGATCAGATTATCATACGGTCTTCCGTTTCTTGTCTCCGCCGAACGCTTTCCTTTACACAAATATACATTTCTGATCGTTTCCCCTTCGTGAAGGGTATTGATATATCTCATCTTATTTCCTCTTTCTATATTCTATATCTTTATTTTACAACTGTCCCGACACCAAAACATCCAGTCCGGCAGACTACTCCTTACTTCCGACTGTCACGTCAAAGGAAATGTCCACATAACCACCGGATCCCTGTCTCTGTCCTTTGAGTCTGATCTTACTGCCGCTTTTCTGGTCCCGCAGTACACTCTGGTAGGCTGATAGTGATGTTATCTTCTTCCCTGCTACCTCCGTAATGATATCTCCACTCTGGATCCTGCTGCCATTGCCGGTGAATCCGTCTCTACAGTCCGGACATACACGCCTTCGGGAATTCCCTGCGCTTCGATCTCTGCCGTCACATCCAGTCCACGGATGCCGATATATGGCACCGCCTGACCGTTGGATAACAGTTCAATCTCTGATTTCAATCCTGAGATTCCATAACCGGTCACCAGTTCTTTGCTGCTGTTTCCGGATATGCCCTGGTCAATAATTCCAACCACTTCGCCCGACAGGTTGATGATCACACCTGTCCCGTCCTCTGCCGCACCAATGTCTGTACAAAGAAGCGGATAACTTCCGTCATCACCGTCCAGTTCATTTCTGCTGCTCGCAATTGTTCCGAATCCAACCGCTCCCGCATAACCGAACGGTTTTCCGAGAACCACCGCAGCATCTCCTTTCTGTACCGAACCGGAACTGCCAAGAGTTGCAATACTGATCTGCTGCCATGTTGACTGCGCGATGCTGCTTTTGGCTACAGCATAGATCGCAAATCCAAGACTTTCATCCTTCTTCTTCACAGAAGCCTGCTTCGTTGTCCCATCCGCGAATCTGATATGGATCTCTTTTGTATCTCTTAATATAGAAGTCTTTCCGTATATCAGAAGTTCCTGTCCATTATCCGCAATGATCAGTCCGGACACACTGTTCTTATTATCATAAGATTCTTCCGTCCAGTCCTGCTCTCCCGAGATACCGATGACCTCAACTACCGATTTTGCGGCTTCGGATGCTACTGAATTCATTGCTTTCTGAAGTTCTCTGTAACTGTCAATGCCAAGCGTCTGTACTGTACTGTCATTGCCGGTATCTGCAGTGGTTTCATCCGACTTTTCTTCCTCTTTTTCTTCTGGTATTACAACTTCCTGTGAATCTCCGGGAAACTTTTCATCAAGCCATGGCCTGAGCGCAGAAAAACTAATGCAGGCACACACACCGAACGCCACTCCAAGTCCTGCGATCCGAAGCAGATCTTTACGGTACTTTTTCCCGCGGCTGTTCTCATCTTTGATTGTTTCCTGCATAAATAAATACTCTGATTTTTCAGTTTTATTTCCAGGTTCGCCCTGTTCATTTTTCAGATGTTTCTGCTCATCCATCAGCTCTTCCATCTCCTTTACAATCCTTTTTATAGTATACCGTATGGAATGGGAATGTTCAATATTATCCTTTTCTTTATAGCGCAAATAAGGTAGAATAGTTACTGACCAGAATTACTGTACATACAGTAACATAGAATAGATCCAGGTGAAAAACATGAATAAAAAAACATTAACGAAATTAGAATATCATAAAATTATTGACATCTTAATAGAACAGGCAACCTCTTTCGGCGGCAAAGAACGCTGCAAGAGATTGAAACCCATGACCTCTCTTCCGGATATCAATACTGCACAGGAACAGACTGCCGCCGCATTTACCCGTATCATCAGGAAGGGACGTCCTTCTTTCGGAAGCTGCAACCCGGTCGGGGAATCTTTAAAGCGTCTGGAAGTCGGTGCAGCTCTTGGAAGCGGGGAACTCCTGCGCATCTGCAAGCTTTTGGAAAATGCAGGCAGATCAAAGCCTACGGCCGTCATGAGACTGTAGACGATGCGGAAGATTGTCTGGATATATTTTTCCAGCAGATTGAGCCGCTGACACTGATCAGCACCGAGATACGCAGATGTATCATTGACGAAGATGAGATCAGCGATGATGCCAGCAGCACTCTGAAGCAGATCCGCCGCTCCATGAACCAGATCAACGATAAAGTACATTCTACCTTATCTTCTCTGGTCAATGGTTCACTCCGCACCTATCTGCAGGATTCGATCATCACAATGCGCGGGGACCGCTACTGTATCCCGGTCAAAGCCGAATATCGGAGCCAGGTATCCGGTCTGATCCACGATCAGTCTGCCACAGGCTCTACCCTGTTCATCGAGCCGATGTCTGTTGTAAAACTGAATAATGACCTGAAAGAACTTACGGCAAAGAGCAGGAAGAGATACAGATAATCCTTGCACGCTTAAGTGCCGATGTCGCAGAATATACAGAGTCCATCCGCACCGACTATAAAATCATGACGGAACTGGACTTCATTTTCGCAAGAGGGAACCTTGCAATTCTTATGAACGCAAGTAAGCCTGTCTTCAATACAAAGGGAAAAATCCATATCCGCGAAGGACGTCATCCTCTGTTAGATAAGAAGAAAGTCGTTCCGATCACCGTCACTCTCGGTGACACTTTCGACCTTCTGATCGTAACCGGACCGAACACCGGCGGTAAGACTGTTTCCTTAAAAACGGTCGGATTATTTACCCTGATGGGACAGGCGGGACTTCATATCCCTGCACTGGACCGTTCGGAGCTGGCTCTTTTTGAAAATGTATATGCCGATATCGGGGATGAACAAAGTATTGAGCAGAGCCTCAGTACCTTCTCCTCTCACATGACGAACATCGTCTCGTTCTTAAAACATGTAGATGAACATTCTCTGGTGCTGTTCGATGAGCTGAACGCAGGAACCGACCCTACTGAAGGTGCCGCTCTCGCGATCGCCATCTTAAGCTATCTCCATCAGAGAGGTATCCGCACCATGGCAACCACTCACTACAGTGAGCTGAAAGTCTTCGCTCTTTCCACACCAGGTGTTGAGAATGCCTGTTGTGAATTTGATGTCGAGACGCTCAGTCCGACTTACCGTCTTCTGATCGGTATCCCGGGAAAGAGTAATGCGTTTGCCATCGCAGGAAAGCTTGGCCTTCCTGATTACATCATCGATGATGCCAGAACACACCTGACCGAACAGGATGAATCCTTCGAAGACTTGTTAACCGATCTCGAGACAAGTAAGCGTACTATCCGGAAAGAACAGGAAGAAATCGAGCACTACAAACGTGAGCTGGAACGTCTCGAAGAAGAGACCCGGCAGAAACGTGACAAATTAGAAGAACAGCGCGACCGCATCATCCGTGAAGCCAATGAAAAAGCGCATGAGATTCTGGCCGATGCCAAGGAAACCGCCGATGAGACGATGCGTAACTTCCACAAGTTCGGCAAGGCAAATATTTCCGTTGCCGAGATGGAAAAAGAACGTGAACGTCTCCGTAAGAAAATGAATGCCACACAGAATTCCATGAAGACGGATGCGAAAAAACCGAAAAAGACTTACAAAGCCAGTGATTTCAAGTTGGGTGAATCTGTCAAAGTACTCAGCATGAACCTGACCGGATCTGTCACTTCACTTCCGGATGCCAAAGGGAATGTCACCGTGCAGATGGGAATCTTGCGCTCCACAGTCAACATTTCTGATCTGGAGATCATCGACGAAGCGCCGGCATATTCATTTGCCGGAAGAACTCGTCAGACCGGCAAAGGTAAAGTTAAAATGGGCAAATCCCTTGCGATCAGTCCGGAGATCAATCTTCTTGGAAAAACGGTCGATGAGGCGGTGGCCGAACTGGATAAGTATCTGGATGATGCATCGCTTGCACATCTCAGTTCCGTAAGAATCGTTCACGGAAAAGGTACCGGGGCCTTAAGAGCCGGCATCCACAAATATCTGAAGCGGCAAAAACATGTCAAATCATTCCGTCTTGGGGCTTTCGGCGAGGGTGACGCAGGCGTAACCATTGCCGAACTGAAATAAAACAAAAAATGCATCTGCATATGGGAGGCGTATACATCTATGAATAAACAGAAAATACTGATCGTCGATGACGATGAAAATATTGCCGAACTGGTCTCTTTATATCTGGCCAAAGAATGCTTTGATACCATGATGGTCCACGACGGCGAACGGGCACTGATTGCCTTTGATACTTACAAACCGAATCTGGTCCTTTTAGATCTTATGCTGCCTGGTATCGATGGATATCAGGTCTGTCGCGAGATCCGCACCAGATCCAACACCCCGATCATCATGCTCTCAGCCAAAGGCGAAGTATTCGACAAGGTACTTGGTCTTGAACTCGGCGCAGATGATTATATTATGAAACCATTCGATGCCAAAGAGCTTGTTGCCCGCGTAAAAGCTGTTTTACGCCGCTATCAGGTTGGTTCAAAACCTGAGACCCCTCAGGCAGATAAGGGAAAATGTGTCGAATATCCGGGAATTGAGATCAATCTGACTAATTATTCTGTCATTGTTGACGGACATACCGTTGAGATGCCGCCGAAGGAACTGGAGCTTCTTTATTTCCTCGCATCTTCTCCAAATCAGGTCTTCACCAGAGAACAGCTGCTGGATCAGATCTGGGGTTACGAATACATCGGCGATACCCGTACCGTAGATGTGCATATCAAGCGTCTTCGCGAGAAGATCAAAGATCATAACGGCTGGAGTCTCAGCACCGTATGGGGAATCGGTTATAAATTTGAAGTAAAATAACAGCGGGTAGATATCATGAAAAGTACATTATATTTAAAATTCATATTTATCTATATCATATTCGGATTCTTAAGCCTTTTTACAGCCGCAACGCTGACAGAAAATCTGGTCCGTACACCGATCTTTAACCGTGTAAGTAACAGCATGTACCGGGAGGCTACGATGGTTGCCACCAGCTATCTTCCCGGTTATTTTTCCGGTGAATTGCAGGAATCTGATACACAGATGATCTTATCCGGGATTGAGACCCAGCTGGATGCCGCAGTCTGGTTCGTTTCCAGGGACGGTAACATGATCGCCTCCGCTCATTCCGGTGAATACCCGTCCGCTCCGGATACGATCAAGGATTTTGATCCTGCCGAATCCGGAAGTGACCGTTCACAGACCGGTGATTATCACGGATATTTCGACAATGATGTCATCACTGTGACCGTTCCGGTAACTTACGGGTATTTTCCAAAAGGTTATCTGATGATCCATCAGTACACTACCGTCGTTGATACTATGACGGATATATTGATGCGTGGTGTGTATATCACATTCATCGTGATCTTCCTGCTCTCGTTCATTATCCTGCTGGCATTCCATTTCCTTGTCTACCGCCCGCTTCACAAGATCACCGAAGCTGCAACACAGTATGCTTCCGGCAATCTGGAGTATGAGATTCCGGTCACGACCGAAGACGAGATGGGTTATCTGTCTGCATCACTGAACTATATGTCTTCACAGCTTCGTGATATGGAAGATTACCAGAAGAAATTTGTGGCAAATGTATCCCACGATTTCCGTTCTCCGCTTACTTCCATCAAAGGGTATGTAGAAGCTATGACAGACGGAACTATCCCGCCTGAACTACATGAGAAGTACCTGAAGATTATCTTATTTGAAACGGAACGTCTGACAGACCTGACACATGATCTGCTGACATTAAATGAATTCGACACCAATCACCTGCTTCTCAACCGGGAGGTATTCGATATCCACGAGATGATCAAACACGTGGCGGCATCCTTCGAGGGAGTCTGCACCCAGAAGAAGATCTCTATTGAACTGGTCTTCGCAACAAAGCATCTGAATGTAAATGCCGACAAACGTAAAATCCAGCAAGTCTTATACAACCTGCTGGACAATGCCATTAAATTCAGCGATCCGGATTCTATTATTACCATCGAAACAACAGACCGCGGTGAAAAAGTATATACAGCAGTCAAAGATAATGGGATCGGAATTCCAAGGGCGGCACTCGGAAAAATCTGGGAACGTTTTTACAAAAGTGATCTCTCCCGCGGGAAAGATAAGAAAGGCACCGGTCTTGGACTTGCGATTGTAAAAGAAGCGGTGCAGGCACATGGTGAGAACATCACTGTAGTGAGTACGGAAGGAGTAGGAACAGAGTTTTCATTTTCACTTCCGAAGCTGCAGGCTAATGTAACAGGGAATTATCCCTTATCTTCCAAAAAAGAAAGTCACTTCTGCTCATATTCACAGAAATGACTTTCTTTTTTATTTTGTATAGAGTATCTTCTGCACTTCATCCGTCTTCAGATTCTCTTTTGTCACCCAGGTATATCCGGTATTCACCACAGCTTCATTTCCCATATCAAGAGAAGCTCTTGCCGCAGCCACCACGGTTGCATATCCCATGCCGAATGGATTCTGCACGATCAATCCATCAACCGTACCGTCTTTCAGATCCTGGATCTCATCATCATTGGCATCAAAACCGATCACTTTTACTTTTTTCTCCATTTTATTTCTTTTCAGTCCATCAACTGCCTGTTTCACAGAATCACCGTTTGCCGCAAAGCAGCCGGTGATATTCGGATGTTTGGCAAGGATGTAATCGACTACCTGGTCTTCTGTAATACTGTCTGCAGCCACTATATCTTCTCCGGTAAGCTGTCCATCCGGAAGTTCACTGTCTTTTGGACGGTAAGTTCCGGCATTGATCTCGTCAGATACTGTCTTTTGCATATTGCTCAATTCGTCCATATGATATACATTTACCACAGAAATATTCGGATGGTTTGCTGTCAGTTCATCCGTCACCGCTTTTTCTCTCTGAAGAGCAGCCTGTGATTTCGAATCCTGAATGAACAGAACTGCTTCCCCGCTGTCTCCCATCTCTTCTGCCAGTCTCTGTGCTGCTTCTGTTCCTGCAGCTACATTGTCCGTCGATACATCCGCAGCCACTCCCTGATAATCAGACCCGGAATCAAAAGTGACAACCGGGATCTCGCTGTCTGTTGCGAGATCAAACTGTACCTGGCAAGCCTGCAGATCTACAATCGAGATTCCGACCGCAACCGGATATCTGTCCAATTCTTCATCCAGAAGGTTCACCTGATCATCCACATTATCTGCTTTATCCGGTGCATTATACGTTACTTTTATCTTGTCTTTTCCTGTATATCCAAGACTTGCATTCAGATCCTCTGCAGCCTGTGTCACGCCTTTCTTTACTTCGTCCCAATACTGCGTACCATTCGCCTTTCCTATAATAGAAATGTAGTCTCCCTTTTTCAGCTTCAGTCCGTTTGTATTATTATAAGCCGCCGGACTGATCAGTCTAATTTGCCCTGATATTCCTTCTCTTCTGTCTTGGTTGTATTCTTCTCTGCTTCAATCTTCTTCTCTTCATCCGTTGCTTTCGGTGTCTGCTGACATCCGCATACAAGCAGTGCCGTACCAAGCAGCATAGCAATGATTCGATTTCTTTTCATTTTCCTCTCTCCTATATCCGGTATCATTTCTACCTGTATTATATTCTACTCCTATTTTCACTTCTATTTTTCTTATACTTCATCAGCATTCTATACTATACACCAAAACGGTGAAAATTTGTTGAATTTTTTATTGAAATTTTTCTTAATTTTAACCGGGATTTACCCAAAATTCAAAAGAACATCTCTTTTCACCACCGAATATGCTTTTTCACAACAGTATCTGCTAACGCAAGTTAGTTATGACTAAACTTTTATGTATTTCCAAAAAAACATGTAATTTACTTGTTTATTTCAGCTTTTTGTATTATGATATGGACAGAGACAACGAATTGGTTTATGTCTAGAATTTAAACTCAAAGGAGGGTATAATACTATGGCACACGTAATTGGTGATGAATGTGTAAGCTGTGGATCTTGCGAAGCTGAATGTCCAGTAGGAGCTATTTCTCAGGGAGCAGAGCATTATGAAATTGATGCTGACGCTTGTGTAGATTGTGGAGCATGTGCAGCTCAGTGTCCAGTAGGAGCTATTTCTGAAGGCTAATCATTCGAAATAAGAAGCATATACAAAGAACCTGCCAACAGCAGGTTCTTTTGCATATTCAGACAAACTCATGCGCAGTATTTATGTACTGCGCATTTTTCAACATTTTTGTTTCCCTCGACGGATTCTGACGAAATCGGTGCTTTCCCCTGTGCTATGATACATTTACCCATAAGGGACAAGTATTATAATATAAGGGGGTATCTAATGTGGGAAATCATACCAATGCTTTGAATACTTTAGAACAAATCAAACGCGAGACCAAAGATGATGCCAGACTATATGCATGTATCAGGGATCTCTACGAACAGGGTGTCTCCCTTTCCGATCTCAAAGCCCTGATCCCGGATATCAGACGGACCAGGGAACAGCTTCAGTTAAAACGCATGCTGCAGAATAACAACGAAGTGCTTCTCAACATGTTCAGCCAGGAGATGACATTTCTTCTGGATGCAAAAGAACGCCAGGAAGAGCTGGAATTCAAAAAACTGGACCAGCTGATCCGCCAGCAGCAATCCTTCCGGAAAGCTTCGGCCGATGCCGGTCCAGTAAAAAAACTAAAACGAATCTTCCTGTCTGCTTAGGTTCGCAAACTTTGTGTACTCACCTAACCAGGCCAGATTAACGGTCCCTACCGGACCGTTTCTTTGTTTTGCGATAATGATTTCTGCCTGTTTTTTGAACTCTGAATCTTTGTTATAGTATTCATCCCTGTAGATAAACATTACCACATCCGCATCCTGCTCAATGGCTCCGGATTCACGGAGATCAGAAAGCATCGGCCGCTTGTCCGGCCGGCTTTCTACCGCACGGCTTAACTGTGACAGCGATACAACCGGCACATTCAGCTCTCTGGCAAGTCCCTTTAACTGCCGGGAAATGTCTGAGACTTCCTGCTGTCTGGATTCGGAACTCTTTCCTACACTTCCGGTCATTAACTGTAAGTAGTCGATGATGATGATATCCAGTCCGTGCTCCAGCTTATATTTCCTGCACTTTGATCTTAATTCCGAGATGGAGATACCCGGTGTATCATCAATGATCAGTTTCGACTGACCGATCACACCTGCTCCTTCAATCAACTTCTCCCAGTCGGAATCTTTCATATTACCGGTTCTGAGTGACTGTGCATCTACCTGTGATTCCAGTGAGAACAGTCGGTTTACCAGCTGTTCCTTTGACATCTCAAGACTGAAGATGGCAACCGCTTTATTCTTCTTGAACGCCATATACTGTGCGATGTTCAGGACAAATGCCGTCTTACCCATGGACGGACGCGCTGCGATCAGGATGAAATCCGACGGCTGGAAGCCGGACAGTTTATAATCCAGATCGATGAATCCGGTCGGGATTCCTGTAACGGTTCCCTTACTCTTAGATGCCTTTTCAATCTTATCCAGCGCATTCAAGACCACCTGCTTGATCGGAACATATTCGCCGGTCGTTCGTCTCTGTAATAACTGGAACATGGATTTCTCGGTCTGCTCCATGATAGACTCCAGAGGTTCTTTTCCGGCATAGCACATATTTTCAATCTCTTCATTCAATTTTGATCATCTTACGCATCACAGATTTGTCTGCCACGATCTGTGCATAATATTTCACATTCGCAGAAGTCGGCACTGCTGTCACCAGTCTCTGACAAATTCCAGACTGCAATCTCTGCCGGTACATCTTTTTCCTTCAGTCGTTCCTGCAAAGTAATCAGATCGACCGGTTTCCCTTCATTGAACAGTTCAATCATCGAATCGAAGATCACTCCATATGACGCCTGATAAAATCATCACCACTGAT
>ENA-OQAA01000206-OQAA01000206.1-human-gut-metagenome-genome-assembly--contig:-NODE-206-length-43010-cov-2.128699_pt1 | contig 43010 bp, 42 predicted proteins | sample MGYA00242489_ERZ504515 | MGnify/ENA primary metagenome ERZ504515 (study PRJEB26092, sample SAMD00036237) | human gut metagenome | host: Homo sapiens | study: EMG produced TPA metagenomics assembly of... | reverse complement strand
CACCGAAATGTCCGATGCGTGATATCCGTATCTCCGACCACGGCAACTGGCGTCATCTGCACTGGAATGCCATTGAATCGGCATACAACCATACACCTTTCTTTGAATATTACAAAGATGATTTCCGTCCTTTTTATGAAAAGAAATATGAGTTTTTAGCCGATTTCAACGAAGAACTTTGCCACCTCGTCTGCTCCCTGATAGACATACAGCCAACCCTGAAACGAACCTCGGAGTATAAGACCGGGATTACATCCGATGAAGCGGATTTCCGCGAACGTATTCATCCCAAAAAGGATTTCCGTACGGAAGACCCCGATTTCTTTCCCCAACCCTACTACCAGGTATTTCAGGAAAGACTCGGCTTCCTGCCCAACCTCAGCATTATCGATTTGCTGTTCAATATGGGACCGGAAAGCTTGCTTGTATTACAACAAAGTACTAGTAAATTATCATAGCATAAGAACGACTTCAGACAATACTTCATCTTGTAAATATATCAAACCCCATAATAAAAATCAGAGCTTAATTAGACTACGAAGAATTCGGCATCGGATGATAAAACCATGAAACTTCAGTAAAAGACTATTATTTTACATTTTTTCCCTATTTTTGTTCACTCATACTATTATGAAAAGCTGAAAAATAAGAGAACCATGAGCATTCAAAGACACTTCATTTTATTTATCTTGTCCTTACTGGTGATAACTCCATCCATTGCTCACCAAAAGCCATACGTTATAAACTTTGCCCGCGATAAGTATCATGCTGCAAACAAGAACTGGACCATTGGACAAGATGAGAAAGGAATTACTTACTTTGGAAATGACATCGGATTGCTTGAATTTGACGGTATAGAATGGAAAATTTATCAAATGCCAAATTTTTCTTTGATAAGATCTTTGGCAGTAGAATCCCATTCTACAATTTACGTAGGTGCTTTGGGGGAATTAGGACGATGGGATAGAAACCAAGCAGGTAAACTTCAATATACTTCTTTCAAAAATATGCTCCCACCTAAAAGCTTGGAAAATGAAAGTTTTTGGCGTATATGGATAGACAATGACAAAGTTTATTTTCAATCTTTCTCCAATATTTTATGTCTATGATCACCACACCATACAGCAACTAACGACCCCAAAAGGTTTTCTATTGCTGACCAAAGTGAGGAATGAATATTGGGTACAGGAAATGTATGGTTCGCTATACCAATTGGCAAACAAACAACTGAAGAAGATAAAAGGCAGTGAATTTCTAAATGGAACTCTTACTCGTGTTATTCTACCCTACGGGAAAGAACGCTATTTAATAGGTACTTCCACAGGAGAAATTTATCTATATGACCGCAAAAACTTTATTCCGTGGAACAATTCCCTCTCTAAATTATTAAACGGACAAGAACTGAATTGTGGTATCTATTGTGCCAAACGAAATACATACTACTTAGGGACACAGCTAAGTGGTATCTACGAAGTAGACATACAAGGAAATGTACTGAACCATTTTCATGCTGCCAACTCCTTACAAAATAATACTATTCTATCCTTATATGAAGACCAGCAAAACAATATATGGGTGGCAATGGACCGCGGGCTTGCATATATCCGATATACAAACAAATTGAGCTACTATCACACAACAGAAGGCATCTCAAGTGCTGTATATACAGCCACATTGTGGAATGACTATCTATTTATAGGTACCAACCAGGGAGTATACTTCGTCCATAAAGAGAAAACCAAAGATCTTGAAATGTTCTCTTCTATGAAATTTCTCAAAGGTACAGAGGGACAAGTATGGGCCTTTAAACAAATAGATGGACAACTCTTTTGTTGTCATAACAAGGGATTGCTAGAAATCCGCCCAGACTTTAGCATACACCAACCTACCGAATTGACATTGGAGTGTTCAAAATGTTAGAAACTAATTATAATGAGAAAGAAATAAATATTCTCGTTACTTATAAAGAAGTTATATCATCAATAAGGAAACAAAAGATGTACATATCATACGAGAAATACCTGACCCTATCAATGAAGCCGAAATAGACCATTTAGGTAACATCTGGTTGGGGACAGTAAACAATGGAGTCTACAAATGTCGGCTGAATGAAGAAATGAACGCTTTCCGCTACTATACCTACTACGGACACAAGAAAGACAAAACTCTTCCAAAACATCTCCAGATATGTAAGGCAAGTGGACGTATTTTCTTTTTAGGAAACGACCAATTCTATGCTTACAACGAAAACAAAGATAACTTACAATCCTCTCCACTACTAAACCAATGCTTTAAAAATATTAACTCTCTCAAACGCATTGTTCCCATCAATCATGAAGCAAGTTGGGCCATTACAAGTTCTTCGGTTTATAGATTCTTCTATGACGCTACATTGCCCGCATTCAAGAAGCCTACAAAATTGAAGCAGACAATTTATCACTTATTACGGCATCCGAAAACATATCCGTACTAAATGATTCTCTCTCATTAATTTGTTTAGATACAGGATTTATCATACATAATTCTCAAAAAAGCAAGCAATCAAACAACATAAGCCTTACTCCACCAAATTTAGAATACATACGCACAAGAAAAAGATAATAGTATAAACAATAACTTCCTTAATAAAGATATTAAAATCGCTTATCAAGACAATACAGTGACCATAGGCTTTTCTGTCAACGATGCCTTTGCCAAGAATTTATTTGTAGAATACCTACTAGAAGATGTCGATAGCACATGGAGCCAAGCCAAAAAACAAAATTACATATCTTATGCCCGGCTACCTCATGGAAAATACACCTTGCGTCTTCATTCCACAGATGGGCTGAACAATTATTCTGATGATACTATTATCCATTTTAGAATACTCCCACCGTGGTATCTTACCTCCTGGTGGTATCTTGTCTGTACCCTATTAATAATAGCCTCTTTTTTCGCCATTTTTCTCTTGATGAAGAAGCGATTACAAGCAAAGAATCTAAAGCGAATGAAAATAAAAGAAACAGAATTTCTACGTCAAATGAATGAACAATTGCAGAACGAAATAGAGAGGAAAATGCAGAATTATTCACACAAACCTCATTTATTATACAGAAAAACGAACTAATTCTGAATTTAAAAAGAATAGTAGATGAGATTTGTTCTAAAAATACACAAAAGGCGTTAATCCCACTCTATCAAAAAATAAATCATCTACTTGCCAATAATCTCAATACAGAAGACGACTGGAAAATATTCCTCATCAAATTTGAACAGAAACATCATAATTTTTTCAAAACATTGAAAGAGCATTATCCCCAACTCACCACCAACGATTTAAGACTTTGTGCTTGTCTAAAACTAAATATGGATACCAAAGATACTGCTTCGTTAATGAATTTATCCATCCGTTCTATTGAAAACAATCGCTATCGTCTTCGCAAAAAGCTAAATTTAAAATCTACACAAAATTTAAACGATTTCTTTTTACAATAAATTTGAGCATACATAAATCTAATAATCAGATAATTACAAAAAAATTGAGTAGTAAAATGTGAATTTATAAAACTATTAAAAATCAGAATTATGTATTAGTGATGAGGGTGTTTTTTTGTTTTCAGATATCACAAGTCATACATTTGTCTAAAATTGAATTAAAGCACTGCGCAGGGCAAAAATCAATTAAAAAAACAAATGTTATCCACTAAAAATTAATGCAATGAAGAAAGAACCACATCTTCTTTTAAGACGAGTCTCTTATCTTAAAAGTTTATTCCTAATGACATGTCTGCTAATAATAGCCACATCTACATTAGCCCAAACAAAAATGTAATAGGTACTGTAACCGATATTTCCGGTGAAGCTCTTATAGGTGTATCTATTCTCGTACAAGGCACCAATAATGGTGTAGTTACTGATTTAAATGGAAGTATACATTGAACCATGTACCAGAAAATGCAACCTTAGTCGTAAGCTATATTGGAATGCTGACACAAGAGATAAAAGTCAATGGACAATCTACCATCAATATCATTTTAAAAGAAGACTCACAACAACTTGAAGAAATAATCGTAATAGGTTATGGTGCAGCAAAAGCCAAAGATTTAACTGCTCCTATTACCGTTGTAAAGGGAGAAACACTAACTTCAGTACCATCTACCACACCGATGGCAGCTCTTCAGGGAAAAGTACCAGGCGTCAACATTGTAAATAATGGTGCACCGGGAGAAGGGCCTACTGTACAAATTCGCGGCATTGGTTCTTTTTCCAATAGTAAGCCTTATTTGTTGTAGACGGGATGTTTTACGATAACATCAACTTCTTGAACAACGCTGATATTCAAGAAATGTCAATCTTGAAGATGCTTCAGCTGCAGCTATATACGGTGTACGCGCTGCAAACGGTGTAGTACTTATCACTACTAAAAAAGGAGCACGTAACCAAAAAGCAAAAATCACCTATGACGGATATGTCGGTATTCAAAAAGCATCCAATGTCCTTGAGTTGTGCAATGCGCACGAATACGCCACCATGCTTCTTGAAGGAAATTATGATGCTTATCAAGCACATTTCAAACAATCTATTGATAAATATGGAGGTAGCTATGCCGACACTGATTTTCACAATTGGACATTCGGTGCTGACAACAATTGGTATGATCAACTTCTACGTATTGCAGTTATCACAAACCACAGTTTAAATATAAATGGCGGTTCTGATAAAGCCGTTTATTCTGTAGGTGCAAGCTACTTATATCAAGACGGTATCATGAACATTGACAACAACTACAAGCGTATGAACTTTCGTGGTTCTGTCGACTATGACGCTGCCAATTGGCTGAAAGTCGGATTCAATGGTGTATTCAGTAATTCTACAGCAAGTGCCTAATAATCAAGCATGGCAGAAAGCCTTCAACTGCCCACCGATTGTAGCTCTTTATGATGAAAATAACGACAAAGGCTTTCCTGACAAATTTGGATCTCCAGATGCAATAGGTTATACATCAAATTTTTACAATCCCATTGCAACAGCCAAATATTTTGATTCAAGCAAAGAGAACTATCAAGTTTTAAGTAACTTCTATGCACAGATTGATTTTATTCCAAACAAACTTAATTTCAAAACAAATTATTCTTATAGTTTCCTATCCACTCAGGGTCGTGAGTTCACTCCCAAATACTACGTTAGCAGTTGGCAACAATCAGCAACAACCCAACTTACAAAAAATGAAAATAAATACTATAACTATATTTGGGACAACACTCTGACCTATAATAACCAATGGGGTAAACACAAATTCGGTGCTATGGCAGGTTATTCTATGCGTCAGGAACAATGGCGCATGTTCGAAGGTAAAGCAAGTAACGTTCCCGAAGGTGCAGATGAATATTGGTACATTAAAAATGGTGATGCTGCAGGTGCTACCATAAAAGACGATGGTTACTGCTACAGAGGTATCTCTTACTTTACTCGTTTGAATTATAATTATGATGACAAATATCTGTTAATGTTCACTATGCGCGCCGATGGTTCCAGCAAATATCAGGAACATTGGGGTTACTTCCCTTCAGTTGGTGCAGCTTGGGTTCTCTCAGAAGAACTTTTATGAAAGGTCAGAAATGGGCCGATTTTCTAAAGTTACGTGCTAGCTGGGGTAAACTAGGTAATGACCATGTAGCAGCAAGTGATGGATTCGCCTCAATTGCTACCGGCAATGACGCGTCTGGAGTCTTTGGAAACACTACTCTAGCAGGATACCAAAACACGACCTACTTTAGTTGGTTAAAATGGGAAGTAGTAGAGGAATGGAATGCAGGTATAAACTTTATCACTCTGAACAATCGTTTGAATATTGACTTTGACTATTACCATCGCATGACAAGCAATGCTGTAATTGCACCGCTCCTTCCATTCAGTACCACGACTTTAGCCGGGAACTATGGTAAGATTCTAAACTCAGGTATTGATATAAGTGCCAATTGGAATGACAAAATCGGCAAAGATTTTCCTCATAACATAGGTATAAATATCTCCACCCTAAGAAATCGAGTAAAAGATTTGGGTGACAACAAAATCATTAGAGGAGGAAAAACTGTAAATATTGTAGGCAAAGAAATGAATTCATTTTATGGTTTCAAGATGATAGGCGTTTATCAAACAGATGAGGAAATTGCCGCCGACCCCATTGCTGTAGCCAATGGTTGCGTACCAGGTGATCTAAAATATGCTGACCTTGATGGCAACAAAGTTCTAGACGGTAATGACCGCACCACATTAGGCTCATATATTCCCAACTTCACTTATGGAATAAACCTTGGACTCAACTACAAGAATCTCGACTTCCAGTTGACTACCTATGGACAAACCGGTGCTCAAATGTTCAATCGTAAACGTGCGCTTCGTTATTCTTCTCAAAACTATAACTTTGACCGCGCTCAATACGAGGATCGTTGGACAGGCCCAGGCTCTACCAACTCTAATCCATCGGCTGCCGCCTTACTTAAACCATGGAATGTAAGTGACCAAAAATACAGTTCTTACTTTGTGGAAAGTGCTGATTTCTTCCGCATTCAGAATATTACGCTCGGCTATACATTCCGCAATCTCAAATTAGGCAACTATATTATGCCGGGAATACGTCTGAGCCTCACAGCTGACCGACCGTTCACTACTTTTAAAGCGAACTCATTCTCTCCTGAGTTATCCGACAGCGAGGGCTGGGATACTGAAGTATATCCTCTGACATCATCTTATACTTTTGGGGTAAGATTTGATTTCTAAAAAAGATATGCTCCCCTACGAAGACACTTACTTAGTAAAAATATCAATAAACTAGAACTAATGAAAACATTAATAAAACCCTTTGTATATATAATATCCGCCTTAATGGTGTTGTCATTCGCGTCTTGTAATGATTTTCTGGACAAAGAACCAGAAGGAAAGGTACCAGAAGAAAAAGTAGACTATACCAATTTAAGTAATATGTATCAACCTGTATCAGGTGTATATGCTAAGATTCGTACTAGTGGTCTTCACTGGGTTATATGGGAAATCACTACCATTCGCGACCAAGACGTATTCAGTGGTCAATGGAATGGTAGCGACTACTACAACCTAAGCGAATATAAATATAATGATTCTTTTTGGGGAATCAATGAATTATGGATGCAATACTATAATATCATCAAAACAGCCAATGCAGCCATCGAGTCATTAGACCTATATGCCGAAAACATAACTAATGACGACGATATGAAAACCTATAAGCAATATCGAGGTGAAGTAATGTTTATGCGCGCTTACGCCTATTATCGTCTAGTTCAGGCATTTGGAGCGGTTACTATCCTTCGTGACAATAATCAAACCGATTTGAGCCGTTCCACCGTCAATGCAGTCTATAAATATGCTTTAGAAGATTTGCAATACGGCATGGACAATATGCCACGTATCCGTCCTAATCAAAGTGAACATAAAGGAGCTGTAACAGCTTTCTCTGCTGCAATGTTAGCTGCCAAGATTCATCTGAATCAAGCTAACTATACCAAGGTGGAGGAATTAACAGACGACATCATCAAGAACGGAAAGTTACACTCTATCCAGACTTCTATCAGTTGTTCAAAATTCCAGGAAAACTTTGTGACGAATCCATATTCGAATGCCAAATGACCGATTTTGGCAATGGTTCCGGTGACTTAATCGATCCAGGAGAGTGGTTCACTTGCCAAGGTCCCAATAATTCCGGTAGCAATATCAATGGATGGGGGGATTGTGGCATTTTGAAGTCCTTCCGTGATTGGGCTTACGAACGTGGCGAAACTGTGCGTGCCACAACATCATTCTTGTTAGCAGGCTCTACAACTCCAGACGGTGACGTGATCAAGCCACAGATCAATTCTGCAAAAACAGACTGCTGGAATGGAAAGGCCTATACGCCGACCAACCAATTGACTCCGGACGAACAAAATATGGTACAAACAACAATGTACGAATCTTCCGTTATGCCGATGTACTATTGATGAATGCAGAAGCTAAAATTAAAAATGGCAAAAGTGGTGACAATCCTTTCAATGAAGTCAGAAGACGTGCCAAAATGCCCGAACTTAAGAATGTACCTTTGAACAAGTCATCGATGAACGTCGTATGGAGTTAGTATGCGAATGGGGCGAACGCTATAACGACCTTGTACGCACGGGCCTAGCAAAGACAGAATTGGTAGGATGGTCTGAAGACAAAGCTCTTTTGCCACTTCCTTTCAACCAATACACTCAGACTCCCGATTTATTAAAAGAACCAAAAGACGAATAAGCCTCATTGGCAAAATCTATATAGTATAACAATCTATTTTCACTTGATATATTTCAAGTTATAAGATATGAAAAAAAGAATATTATTTATAGCCTTTTCTCTATCCACACTCATGCAATTGCAATGCCGGGAAAAAATAGCCTGAAAAGTACACCTCAGGAAATGGACAAGTTCGTAACAGAACTGATGAAAAAATGACCATAGAGGAGAAAATAGGCCAGTTAAACCTGCCCGTCACCGGTGAAATCACCACTGGGCAGGCCCGTAACAGCGGCGTAGCCCGACAAATAGAGCAAGGTCTAGTAGGTGGAGTACTCAATCTGAAAGGAGTAGATAAAATACGCGAAGTACAAAAACTAGCCGTAGAGAACTCACGATTAGGTATCCCTCTACTTTTTGGCATGGATGTGGTACATGGTTATGAAACCATATTTCCCATTCCTCTAGGACTTTCATGTAGTTGGAATTTGGCAGCTATTCAAGAATCAGCACGTATTGCTGCTGTAGAAGCTAGTGCTGATGGCATCTGTTGGACATTCAGTCCAATGGTAGATATCAGTAGAGATCCACGCTGGGGAGCGTTAGCGAAGGTAAGGAGAAGACCCTTTTTAGGTGGAGCAATAGCGCGAGCATGGTACTAGGCTATCAAGGAGCAAACAATGAACAACAGCTTCAACGCGATGACGAAATTATGGCTTGTGTTAAACACTTTGCCTTTATGGAGCAGGGGAGGCCGGACGAGACTATAATACTGTAGACATGAGTCGTAATCGCATGTTTAACGAATACTTATACCCTTATCAAGCCGCTGTAGAGGCTGGAGTTAGTAGTGTCATGGCATCCTTCAATGAAGTAGATGGCATACCCGCAACTGCCAATCACTGCTGATGACTGATGTACTTCGTCGACAATGGAACTTCAATGGATTTGTTGTAACAGATTTCACTGGTATATCCGAAATGGTAGCACATGGCATAGGAGATCTACAAACCGTTTCTGCACGGGCCCTCAATGCAGGTGTAGACATGGACATGGTAAGTGAAGGATTCATAGGGACTCTCAAACAATCTCTTGTACAAGGAAAAATAAGTATGGAAACTTAAATACGGCTTGCCGACGTATCCTTGAAGCCAAATACAAATTGGGCTGTTTGATAATCCCTACAAATACTGTGATTTAAAACGCCCTACACGCGACATTTTTACAAAAGCTCATCGAAAGGCTGCCCGGCGAATAGCTGCCGAAAGTTTCGTACTATTAAAAAACGAACCTTTTAATAAAATAGACAAAAACGGCACGACTACCCACTCCCTTTCTCCCCTTCTTCCACTCAAGAAAGAAGGTACAGTTGCTGTTATTGGTCCATTAGGAAACACTCGTAGCAATATGCCAGGTACATGGAGCGTAGCAGCCCGGCTCAATGACTACCCATCCTTATATGAAGGACTGAAGGAAATGTTGGCAGGCAAAGTGAACGTAATCCATGCTAAAGGAAGTAACCTTATAAACGATGCAGCTTATGAAGAGCGCGCTACTATGTTCGGGCGTTCGCTGAATCGCGACCAGCGGACGAACCAAGAAATGCTAGACGAAGCGCTGAAAGTAGCTAATAATGCAGACGTCATTGTAGCTGCTTTAGGCGAAAGTTCCGAAATGAGTGGTGAAAGTTCCTGTCGTACTAATCTTAACCTCCCAGACGTACAACGAACTTTATTGGAAGCCCTACTGAAGACAGGTAAGCCCGTGATACTTACCCTTTTTACTGGACGTCCATTAACACTGACCTGGGAACATAAAAATGTACCCGCTATACTGAATGTATGGTTCGGTGGAAGTGAAGCAGCCTATGCAATTGGAGATGTATTATTCGGTGATGTCAATCCTAGTGGAAAACTGACCATGACTTTCCCTAAAAATGTAGGGCAAATCCCCTTGTTTTACAATCATAAAAACACAGGACGCCCTCTACAAAATGGGAAATGGTTCGAAAAATTCCGCAGCAACTATTTGGATGTAGATAATGATGCGCTCTATCCTTTCGGCTACGGTCTATCATACACAACTTTCCAATATGGAGATATTGTACTGAACACCCCAACCATGAAACAAAACGAAACAATAACAGCTACAATCCAAGTTACAAACAGTGGGAAATACGATGGAGCAGAAGTTGTACAACTTTACATTCGGGATCTTGTGGGAAGTATCACCCGACCAGTACGCGAACTGAAAGGATTTAAAAAAATATTCCTCAAAGCGGGAGAAAGTAAGACTGTTTCTTTCAAAATTACAGCTGATTTGCTCCGATTCTATGACTATGACCTGAAGCAAGTAACCGAACCGGGTGAATTTGATATATTCATTGGTGGAAGTAGTCAGGCTACAAAAACTGCAAGATTGACATTAAAATAACAAAAAATGAAACATTATATTTTTCTACTCTGCTTCAGTGGTCTTCTATCACTGTGTTGTTGCAAAAATCAGTATACTTCCACCGACAAATCGGTGGAAGTAATGACATTTAACATACGTCTGGATGCCCCTTCAGACAGTGCCAACAACTGGAAGTACCGTAAAGAGAATGTTTATCAAATGATTACTTACTATCATCCCGATCTATTAGGTATGCAAGAAGTATGTCATAACCAAATGGAAGACCTGAAACAGGGTCTTCCTCAGTATACAGCCTTAGGCGTAGGACGAGACGATGGAAAAGAAGCCGGTGAATACTGTCCGATATTCTTCAATCCAAATCGGTTCACTCTCCTAAAAAACGGTAATTTCGCACTCAGCGAACATCCTGATTCTATAGGTATAAAAGGATGGGATGCGTCTTATAACCGTATCACTACTTGGGCCATATTAAAAGAAAAAAGAAATGGAAAGGAACTTGTCTTTTTCAATACCCATCTTGACAATGACGGAAAAATAGCACGCAAAGAAAGTGCTCGACTCATTGTACAAAAAATAAAAGAAATTGCTCCGCATATACCTGCCATCCTCACCGGAGATTTCAACTGTACTCCTGATGAAACACCACTACAAGTGTTAGAAGAAAATGGCATGAAGAACTCTCTAAAAACTGCAAATGTAACTTATGGCCCTTCTTGGTCATTCCACGACTTCGGCCGCTTAACAAAAGAGGAATGCACGCTACTTGATTATATATTTACTACTGATAATATCGAAGTAAACCGTTACCGAGTCATTCAGGACGAGCCCAATAATGGTTTTCTTTCTGATCACTATCCTATACTTGTCAAATTAGCTTTCAAATAATTATGAATATCCTATATTCTCTTTTATTCTGCTACCTATTATTAGGATTCTCCCAATGTACAAATATTACAGCTAAGCAAGCCAAAAACCAACTGAGCGACGAAGCATTGCTGGATACTGTACAACACCGCACTTTCCGCTACTTTTGGGAAGGAGCGGAACCCAACAGCGGACTTGCACGCGAACGTATCCACATGGACGGTATCTATCCTGAGAACGACCAAAATATAGTAACTTCCGGAGGAAGTGGTTTCGGCATCATGGCAATATTAGCTGGCATCGATCGTGGTTATGTCACCCGCGAAGAAGGTTTAAAACGCATGGAACGCATCATCACCTTCCTTGAAACAGCCGATCGCTCCATGGAGTCTATCCTCATTGGTGGCATGGAGACACTGGTAAAGTAAAACCTTTCGGACAAAAAGACAACGGAGGAGATCTTGTGGAAACAGCTTTCATCATGCAAGCCTCCTAACTGTACATCAATATTATGTGAACAAAGACAGCTCAAGACAAACTCCAACTGAAAAGGCTCTGACAGAAAGAGAACTTTCACTTGCTACACGTATTGACCAGCTATGGCGTGAAGTAGACTGGAATTTCTACCGACAGAACGGACAAAATGTTCTCTATTGGCACTGGAGTCCCCAATATGCATGGGAGATGAACTTCCCTATACATGGTTACAACGAATGTCTCATCATGTACATACTTGCAGCCGCCTCGCCAACGCACGGAATACCACCAAAAGTCTACCACGAAGGATGGGCAGAGAACGGAGCTATCCTCAGTCCTCACAAAGTGGAAAATATAGAACTGAATTTACGTTATCAAGACTCCAAAGCCGGACCTCTTTTTTGGGCACAATACTCTTTTCTTGGCCTCAACCCCACAAAATTAAAAGACAAATACTGCTCTGATTACTTTAATGAAATGAAAAATTTGACACTTGCCAACCGGGCCTACTGCATCCGCAATCCTAAATGCCATAAAGGATTTGGTAGCGACTGTTGGGGACTGACAGCTAGTTACTCCGTGAACGGGTATGCGGCACATGCACCCAATGAGCACGATGACAAAGGGGTAATTTCTCCTACAGCTGCCCTCTCCTCCATTGTCTATACCCCAGAGTATTCGCTACAAGTAATGCGCCATCTCTATGAAATGGGTGAAAAAGTGTTCGGCCCATATGGATTCTACGATGCTTTCAGCGAGACGGACAATTGGTACCCACAACGTTACCTTGCCATAGACCAAGGGCCTATTGCAGTTATGATAGAAAATTATCGCAGCGGATTGCTATGGAAATTATTCATGAGCCATCCTGACATACAAAAAGGATTACAAAAATTAGGTTTTTCAATAGAAAACTAACATACCCCAATTTAACATCATGAAAATCAATCTTGTCTTACTCACTCTATGTATGCTTGTGCATACATCTTTATTGGCACAAACCAATGAATTACAACGCTCTATCCCAGAAGCCGAAGGTGTTCCATCCGAAGCAGTCATCACGCTATTCGATTCCTTGACAGCTTTACCACACACAGACATCCATAGTGTCATTGTGCTACGTCATGGCAAAGTGATAGGTGAAATTTATCCAACTCCTTTCGCACCTGAATATCGCCATACAATGTACTCTTGCTCCAAAACCTTTGTGGGCGCAGCCGTAGGATTAGCCATTGCAGATAACCGTCTAAGACTGACTGATCGCATTGTTTCTTTCTTTCCAGAACAATTACCGGACTCCGTTTCAGAGAACTTATCTAACATAACTGTACGCCATCTACTTACAATGACTTCTGGTATCACACCCGATTGGAATATGCGCAACGTTTGTACAAACTGGTTATCCACCTTTCTTGCCAAACCTGTGAAAACCCCTGGAGTGCAGTTTGAATATGATTCTATCAGTACCTATGTGCTTTCTGCTATTATACAAAAAGTAACTGGCATGACACTGTTGGACTATTTGAAACTAAAGCTTTTTAATCCAATGAATATCAAAGAAGTTGCATGGGAAATCAGTCCAGAAGGAATTCATACAGGTGGATGGGGCCTACACATACAAAGTGAATCACTTGCCAAGTTCGGTCTATTACTCCTAAATCAAGGCAAGTGGAAAGGCAAACAACTGCTATCGTCATCATGGATAAAACAAATGACAAGCAAGCAAATGGAAGCGGGAGATGAAGACTATGGCTATCAGATGTGGCTGTGCGACTATCCTGGTGCTGTACGGCCGATGGCGCATTAGGGCAATACGTACTCATCATGCCGAAAGAAGACATGGTAGTTGTCATTACAGAATGTACGCTAATAAACGGTCGTAATCAGCGCAGATTAGTATGGAACAAACTACTGTCTGCCATAAAGAACCAAGCACTTATACCAGGAAAGGCCTATGCTCGATTAAAAAAGAAGCAAATAAGCTATACACTTCCCACAGTACAAGGAAAAAAACAATCACCATTGGCAACTGCTTATGCCAACCGAACCATTACCCTTGAAACGAACCGATACGGCTGGCAACATCTACATTTATTATTCGGCCCCAAAGAAGTGAATTTGAAAATTGATGATAAAAATGGGACAAGCCATATCCTACCCTTTGGTTACAAACAGTGGTTAACAGGTACAATCAATGCATACCCACCCTATTCCATTACACCTGTAGGTAGCTTTAACGGGCTTGAAAAGACTTTCCACGTAGCAGGTAGTTATGCATGGCTACCGACAGACGACTTACAGCTAAAAGTACATTATGTAGATTGGATTAGCGCTCTTGACATCACATTTCATTTCAACGGTAACAATGTAACATTAACTGTAAAAGAAAATTTTTCTACAAATGAAACCATTCTTAAAGGTAAATTCTAATACATAAAAACGTATCTTTACCCACAGAGAGGAAATTTTCGATATGCTCAAATTCAAACTCCCAACGCAGAAAACAGGGTATTGCTACATTCTTACTCACTCCCTGCTTCTTCTGCCATCATAGAGTGCATATTGGCCTACAACATACCCCCTACTGTGTTTTACCGCAATCTCAATATTTACAAGAGAGGAGAAATAAGAAGCAATCCGTTTTGTAACAGATTAAAATCTTGATTTCATCAATGCTCACTATGACTACGAAGGTTAGCTGGTAGCTATCCACGGACTGGAAAAAGAACCAAAACGTAGCAATTGCTGCCTAAAATGCTTCAACCTACATCTTACAGAAACGGCACGTTATGCTGCCAGCTACGATTTCTCCGTCTTCGCCACTATCCTGGCCTCTTCACTATGGAAAAACCTCGAACAAATTAAACAAGTTCTGTCCGATATATCCCTTATCAACACATAATTTTCCTTTTATATTCTCTAAGAACTTACTTTGCTTTAGAGGTTCACGTTCATCTGCATTTCCCGAAGTGAACATGAAATTAAGAATTTCCTCCTTATCATTGATAATCAGATACAACTTGAACCCAAATAAGCAGTTCATGGAACACTTCCTCTCTCAGTTCAACAAAACAATTGTAGGAAACTAAACATGAAACAACTGTTTCAAACGTTTACAGGCATCCCCCTTATAATAAGGGCTGAAGCATCTGAAATCACCAGGATGAAATAAAATAAGAATGGTTATAATCTCAGTATCACTCATCCGGTTCTGTTTGTTACAATGCTTGCGGTTACTGTCTTTTACCATATATTTTTCTTGTCACCATGCAAATTCCTTACAGAATCATCTGCCATATAATAAATTTCTGTAATTTTGGACTTTGGGAACATAGCGGTAATCGTTTAAATGTTATAATTAAATACTATAAATTTAATACTTTTTCTCTATATTCCTATTATTCAATAAGATATTTATTGAATAATATCGAACTGACATTAAAGACATAAATCATGAAAAACTTATTCGACATTAAAGACAAAGTAATCGTCATAACAGGCGGTTGTGGCATTTTAGGAAAAAACATCGCCAACTATCTGGCCGAGCAAGGAGCTAAAATCGTGATTCTGGACCGTGTGGAAGAGGCAGGCAGGGAACTGGAAGCCGAGCTTAACCGAAAGTCCGAAGCCCTGTTTCTCGTAACCGACGTACTGAACAAGGAAGTGCTGGAAGAAAACAAGAAAGCCATCCTCGAACGCTTCGGCACTATCGATGTGCTGCTGAACGCCGCAGGCGGCAACATGCCGGGCGCTACCATCGCTCCGGACAAGACCGTGCTCGACCTCGATGTGGACGCATTCCGCAAAGTGGTAGACCTGAACCTCTTCGGTACGGTGCTTCCCACCATGGTGTTCGTAGACGTCATGGCAAAGAACAAGAAAGGCGCCATCGTTAATTTCTGCTCCGAATCCGCCCTTCGTCCGCTGACGCGCGTGGTAGGTTACGGTTCCGCCAAAGCGGCCATCGGCAATTATACACGCTATATGGCGACCGAACTGGCAACCAAATTCAGCCCCGAACTCCGCGTGAACGCCATTGTTCCGGGATTCCTGCTCACCAACCAGAACCGTGCGCTGCTCACCAACCCCGACGGTTCGTACACAGACCGTGCAAAGATCATCATCGCCCACACTCCGTGCGGACGCTTTGCCGAACCGGAAGAACTGTTCGGAACCATCCACTACCTCATCAGTGATGCTTCCAGCTTCGTGACCGGGGCACTCTCGGTGGTGGACGGCGGTTTCGACGCATTCTCCATCTGATGAAATCCGTGAGAGTATGCCAAAATAAAACTCACTTGCTATCTGTTTCTTTTTAGGCACGGATTACACGGATTTCACGGAAAAAGGGATAAAATAAATCCGTGTCTATCCGTGTAATCGTGCCTAAAAAGAAATCATCAAGTGTATTTTGGCACATCCTCATTCATAATAGACAGACATATACTTTATAAACTTATACCATTACAATATGATACTTTGTGAACAAACCTGGCGCTGGTACGGTCCTAACGACCCCGTCAGCCTATGGGACATCAGACAGGCCGGAGCCACCGGCATCGTGAACGCCCTGCACCACATCCCCAACGGCGAGGTGTGGACGGTGGAAGAAATCATGAAACGCAAGGAGATGATTGAAGCCGCAGGTCTCCGCTGGTCGGTCGTTGAAAGCGTACCCGTACACGAGCACATCAAGACGCAGACCGGAGATTTCCAACGGTATATCGACAACTACAAGGAAAGCCTGCGCAACCTCGGCAAATGCGGTGTGAACATCGTGACGTACAACTTCATGCCCGTACTGGACTGGACGCGTACCGACCTTGCCTACGAGCTTCCCGACGGCAGCCGCGCCCTGCGCTTCGAACGCGCGGCCTTCATCGCTTTCGACCTCTTCCTGCTGAAGCGCCCCGGTGCGGAAGCCGATTACACCGACGCGGAAAAGGCCAGGGCCAAAGCCCGCTTCGAGCAGATGACGGAAGACGACAGGCAGTTGCTGGTGCGCAACATGATTGCCGGCCTGCCCGGTTCGGAAGAGAGCTTTACCTTGGAGCAGTTCCAGAAAGAGCTTGACCGCTATAAGGATATCACCCCCGAAAAGCTGCGCTCCAACCTGATATATTTCCTCAGCGAAATCTGTCCCGTTGCCGACGAGGCCGGCGTCGAGCTGGTGATTCATCCGGACGACCCGCCCTGCTCAATCCTGGGCCTGCCGCGTATCATGAGCTGCGGCGCCGATTTCCAGGCTCTGATTGACGCTGTTCCCAACAAGAGCAACGGTCTGTGCCTCTGCACCGGTTCTTTGGGCGTAAGCAGCGCCAATGACTGTGCCGCCCTGATGGAACAGTTCGGCGACCGCATTAACTTCGTGCACCTGCGCAGCACGCAACGCGATGAGGAAGGCAACTTCTACGAAGCCAACCATCTGGAAGGCAACGTCGACATGTACCATGTGATGAAGCTTTCCTCGAGCTGCAGCAGCGCCGTAAGGTTTCCATCCCGATGCGTCCCGACCACGGTCACCAGATGGTGGATGACTTGAAGAAGAAAACCAATCCGGGGTACTCCTGCATCGGCCGTCTGAGAGGATTGGCAGAGCTGAGAGGGCTGGAAATGGGAATTGCTAAATCACTAAGTGTAGTTTCTTAAAATAAAATAAGCCGTTGTGAAAAACAACGGCTTATTTTTGCTTGTGTCGGAATGAGGCGACTCGAACGCCCGACCCCTACGTCCCGAACGTAGTGCGCTACCAACTGCGCTACATTCCGATACCTTTTTCGAAAAGTGGTGCCACCAGGAATCGAACCGGGGACACAAGGATTTTCAGTCCTTTGCTCTACCAACTGAGCTATGGCACCTTTTCCGTTTGCGGGTGCAAAGATAAAGATATTTTTTTATACTACAAGGCTTTTTGAGGAAAAATATTAGAAAAATCCCCTTTGTAGCTTTTAAAACAAGAACAAAGGGGATATTTGTATTAGTTATGAGTATAGATTTCTACGTAATTGTTTAATCTATATTCGGATTGATACTGTGCCAGTCTTTAATGGGCGGCAATACGCCCATTCCTATAACTTCGTCGCGTAGTTTACAGAGGTGGGCGTAACTTTCTTTCAGTTTAGCCTCTTCTTCGGGAGTACCTTTCAGCTCTTTGTAGTGCACACCGTCCTTATTGATTTCGGTTTCCATAGCCATCATGATATGGTCGAAACCGTGACTGTGTACATATGTGCCTGCCGGCCAGCGGAAAGGCTTTCCACCCATGGCGGCAGCAATCATTTCTATGGAAATGTACGCAGGGCTTTGGAAAGAAGAACGACCGCGCAAAGCGATAATGTTAGCACCGCCTTTGGTAACTTTGGTCTGTATTTCTGCCCATTCTTCCTTTGTCAGGGCAGGAGTGCCGATGATATCCAGCAACGGTTTCCCATCTACTTTGGCGGTAGAAGCATATACAGCCATTTGTTCGCCATGTCCGCCATATGTACGGCAGTTCTCTATCTTATCGGGAGCAATGCCGAAATGTTTGGAAAGTTCGCTACGCAGGCGGGTACTGTCAAGGGCTGCCAGTGTTGTAACCTGAGATGGCTTCAATCCTGAGTACAATAATGTAATCAGGCCGGTAATATCGGCCGGGTTAAAGATGACAACCACGTGCTTCACATCCGGGCAGTAAGCTTTCACGTTCTTACCGAATTCTTCGGCAATGGCGGCATTTCCTTTTAGCAAATCCTCACGGGTCATACCTGCTTTACGGGCTGCACCACCGGAAGACACTACATATTTGGCATTGGTCAGAGCTCTTTAATGTCGGATGTGAATGTCAGGTTCAGGCCTTCGAATCCGCAGTGGAACATTTCTTCCGCCACACCTTCCAGACCGGGAGCATAAGGGTCGTATAAACAGATGTTCGGGGTGAGGTGCATCATGATTGCAGTCTGTGCCATGTTGGAGCCGATCATACCGGCTGCACCTACAATGGTCAGCTTTTCGTTTGTAATAAATTCCATAATTATATTATTTAAAGGTGAATAATAAGCGCTTTTGTCTATTGTTACGTTACAAAGATTAACCGTTTCCGGAAGAGTTGTTTATATAAAAAAAGTTATCTTTTAGAGCGAAAAGTTATTCCTCATCTTTATCTTTGTATAAGGTAGGATGCGGCTCGGCAGTACCTGCACTCAAAAGCGGGCTTTTGGCTTGGTATTGCGCTCACCTTTCGCTATCTTTGCGCAGGATGCCGGAATAGGCTGTGTTCTATTGCGTATCGTTCTTGTTATAAATATTACGAAATATAATTTGTATGAGTATAGAGTTAGGAAAGTTCAATACTTTGAGGGTGGTGAAAGAGGTTGATTTCGGCATGTATCTGGATGGTGGTGAAGAAGGAGAAATTCTGCTTCCGTCGCGTTATGTGCCGAAAACTGCAAGCCGGGAGATGAACTGACTGTGTTTATCTACCTGGATAACGAGGAACGGTTGGTAGCTACCACACTGACACCATTAGTACAGGTCGGTGAGTTTGCCTGTTTGGAAGTGGCATGGATAAATCAATACGGCGCTTTCCTCAACTGGGGGTTGATGAAAGATTTGTTTGTTCCTTTCCGTGAACAGAAAATGAAGATGCAGGTTGGAAAGCAATATGTAATCCATGCTCATCTGGATGATGAGAGTTACCGGATTGTAGCCTCTGCCAAAGTGGACCGTTATCTTTCGAAAGAAAAAGCGCCTTATGAACCCGGTCAGGAAGTCAGCATACTTATCTGGCAGAAGACTGATTTAGGTTTTAAGGCTATTATTGAGAACCGATATAGCGGTTTGCTGTATGAAAGCGAGATATTTCAACCCCTGCATACAGGCATGACATTGAAGGCTTATGTAAAACAGGTTCGCGAGGATGGCAAGATTGACCTGATACTTCAGAAACCGGGGCAGGGCAAGGTGGAAGACTTTGCTGCTACCTTATTGGATTATATCCGTGAGCAGGGCGGACACATCACTTTGCATGACAAGAGCCCTGCCGAAGAGATTTACGATACATTCGGTGTCAGCAAGAAAACCTTTAAAAAAGCAGTTGGCGATTTATACAAAAAACATGTGGTATTGCTGCAGGAAAATGGGATTGAACTGGTAAAAAAACTCTAATCCTACCTGCAATAGGGTTTTCCCTATAACATATTAGAGAGAAACAGAAGGATGGGGGAAAATATTCCCCTATTTTTGTTTTTACTAAAATGATGGAATATAAACTTGTAAAGAACGCTGCCATGAAACGAATATTATTTATGTTATTTGCCGTAATAATGAGTACTGCTGTCTGCCATGCGGCCATGAGTAACAGTAAAGTGCGTAAAGAAACACGCTTTCTTACGGATAAGATGGCTTATGAACTGAATCTGAATACGGCTCAGTATAATGATGTATATGAAATTAATTATGACTTTATTTCAGGTGTACGTTATCTGATGGATGATGTGCTGAGGGGTGAAGAATGGGCGTTGAATCGGTATTACGATTATCTGGATATACGCAATGACGATTTACGCTGGGTATTGAGCCGCAGACAGTATTCCCGTTTCATGCAGGCTGCCTACTTCTTCCGTCCGATTTATGTGAGTGGCGGGCATTGGTCTTTCCGGATTTATGTTACTTATACCAATCCGAATCATTTCTACTATCCGCGTCCTTATCATTATCGTACTTACTGTGGCGGACATAACCGTGTCCATTATCATAATGTGAGCTATTACCGGGGCAGACATAACCATCCTACCTATAACGCTCTTTCCGTATCCGTGATAATAAATCGTACCATACGAGCCGGCGTTCGGATTTCGGTTCGGTTCATATCCGTCCCAATTCCGGTACGCGCCCTAATAACGTGGAACAGTCCAATCGCCGTCCTGCTACCAACAGTCCGGTACGCCGTTCCGATACTAAGAAGGAAGTAAATGCTCCTAAACGCGGGCAGAGTATTCAGAAGGAAAACGAAAGCGTAAGACGACGCAGCAACTCTTCTTCATCCTCTACGCGTACAACACGTTCTTCTTCCCGTTCGTCAGAAAGAGGTAAAGAAGCGTCAAGACGAAATTAAACGCTTATCCATGTGTATTTATAACTGATAAACGGGGGATACTTCAATATACCTGATGATTTCTTTCTGGCACGGAATTCACGGAAAAGAAGTAAAGAAAATCTGTGTTTTCCGTGTAGTCCGTGCCTGAAAAGAAAATAAATAAAAAGTGTTCATCTCCTTACAAACACACAACAACTAAAATTATATTTATTCGATAGGCTCTCCTTTATAAAAGTCCAGTATCTTGGTACGGAACAGGTACTCGTATTTGGCTTGTAGTTCATCGGATTGTGCTTTCATCAGGTTCTGCTTGGCCTCATTGTATTCTACGGCGTTCGCTTTCCCGTTTTCGTATTTCTCGCTCATCAGCTTAAACGATGCTTCGCTTGCCGAGGCTGCCGCGCTGCTGCTTGTGTACTTGCTTTCGGATGCTGCCGCATTGTACCATGCCTGCTGAATTTCTTTGTAGAGGTCCTTCTTGGCATTATCCAGTTGCAAGGAGTAGTTTTCACGTTGCAGGCGAGCTGTACGTACCCGGTTGCGTGTAGCCAGTCTGTTAAAGATGGGGACACTCAGATTAAAACCGATGTATTTGTTGAAATTATCACTCATTTGCTGGCTGAAAGTGCGATTGATTGTCGAATAATAATTCGTACCGAGACTCCCGCTGAGAGTCAGTTGCGGATAGTAACCGCTTTGGGCGATTCGGATACTGTGTTTACTTCCTTCCAGACGATACTGTGCAGCTTGTATTGAGGCCTTGCAACCTAATGCTAACTGATATATTTCGTCCGGAGAAGCCAATGGGATAAGTTCTATTGTTGCGGCAGGATTTTCCAAGAGGAAACCTTCCGGTGTTTCCAGTTCGATAAGCTGGCTGAGGTCGAGCAATGCCAGTTGATAGTTATTGCCCGTCTGTACCGCATTCATCTCATCCTGCGCTACACGTGCTTTGGCTTCGGCAACTTCTGCCGGAGAGGCTTTCCCTACTTCTGCCAGCCGCTCTATGCGGTTGCATTGTTCTTTGCTCAGTTCTACTTGTCCTAAAGAAACCCGGTGCAGTTCTTCGTTGAACAGTACCTGTAAGTAGGCTGAGGCTATATTGATGGAGATATCTTCTTTGGCTTTCTCCAAGTCGGCAAGAGCGGCTTTTAGGTTTAATTTGGCCAAAGCATACTGGTTGGGTATCTCGAGTCCGGTAAACAGTGGAATACTGGTGGAAACGGACATATTTGTACCGTGACTGCCTGTGTTGACATATACGGTGGAGTAATCACCGGTACTCTCGTCCTTGATAGCGGTCTGCGTGCGTCCCCAGTTCCAGTTTTGTCCGGCACTGGCATTAAGGTTCGGCAGTCGTGCCCATTTGGCGGTATTCACTTCAACATTGCTTTGTTCGGCTGCATTGGCTGTCCGGCGGATGTCGATATTATGCTCGATGGCGTAGTCTATACATTGCCGTAGCGACCAGCGGTCTTGCGCCTGAACTTGTATGCAAGCCAGAACGGCCATATATATAAGTATCTTTTTCTTCATGGCGTTTTTTGCTTCTTCTAAGTATAACGGTTTATTTATCTTTTTTCTCGGCGCCACGCATCTTTGTCTTTGGCATGCAGGCCGCTTTTGACGGCAATTTTGATACCGTCGCTCATGCCTACTTCTATCTGTTGGCGTTTGAACTTCTGTTGAGGTACACTGTCGGTCAGTACATATACAAAGGTGCTGTCTCCACTGAACTCAACCGTACTTTCCGGCAGGGCGAGCGTCTTGAGGGCACGTTCCAGCACAATTTCCGCATTGGCGGAATAGCCGGAACGGATTTGTACGCTGTCCGGCGCCTGGATGGCCGCTTTGATTTCGAATTGGTTGGCTCCGTTTTCTTCTACGCCTTTCGGAGATATGTATTCCAGTACGGCGTTGAACGAGAGGTTTTGCAAAGCACCGATAGTCAGCTTTACCGGCATGCCTTCGTGTACGCGGCCTACCTCGGTCTCATCCAGTTGCCGCGGAAGATGAGGTCATTCATATTGGCAACCGTGGCGATTGTTGTTCCGTCGTTGAACGTATTGCTCATGATAACGGAGTTGCCGACTTTGATAGGTACATCCAGAATCAGTCCGGTAATGGTGGAACGAATCAATGTGCTGCTGAATGAAGCGCTGTTCTTGGTGATGCCTTCCTTTACGATTTCCAGATTGTCTTTGGCTGTTTGCAATTCCTCCCGTGCCTGTTTTACGTTCACTTCCCCCTTTTCGTATTCTTCGTTGCTGATGAGTTTGTCATTAAACAACTTCTCGACACGGGCAAAGTCCGTTTCGGCTTGTTTGGCATTGATTTCTGCCAGACGGACGCGGCTTTCGGCAGAGTTCAGCGTGCCAGTTCGGGGATAACCTTTACTTTGGCAATCACTTCGCCTTGCTTGACGCTTTGTCCGGCTTCTTTATATGCTTCGGAAATGATACCGGATATTTGCGGCTTGATAAGCACTTCATCTCTGGGCTCCACTTTTCCGGTGGCTACGGTTGTCTTTTCCAAATCGGCTGTTTCCGGAACGATGGTCTCATATACCTTTACAGTGGGCTGGGATTTCCGGTACAAAAACACGAATGTCCAGATAAATATGGCAGCTACTACCGCCAGTGATGCGATTTTCAGATACTTCTTTGTTTTCATCTTTATTGTATTATTGTTTTATTTTTCTATCGTTTTATCAGTCTGTTACCTTGCCGTTTTTTACTCATCCCTTATCGCTTCGATAGGTTTGATGGCCATTGCGCGGTAAGCAGGTGCCAGTCCTGCCAGCATCCCTAATGCAATGAGAAGGGCGCAAGTGCCGATAGCCAGTCCGAAGGAGACTTGATAATGGGTCTTGATGACTCCGGGATCATTCGCTGCACTTTCCAGTATTTGCAGTATAAGTACGGCAAAAGAGATACCTGCCATGCCGGCTACGGTAGTCAGTACCATACTTTCCGAAAGGATTTGTTGCAGAATATCTTTGGGACGGGCACCGATGGCACGCCGTATGCCTATTTCCGTAGTGCGTTCCTTTACCGTTACCATCATGATATTGGATACGCCGATAGCTCCGGCAAACAAGGTTCCCAAGCCCACCATCCAGATAAGGATGCGGGTACCTGTCATCAGTGTGTCCATCATGGAAAACATGGCTTCTGCATTGAGGAACATGATTGCCTGTTTGTCGTCCGGCGAGATGTAATGGGCGGCTTTGATGCGATGTTCTATTTCCGGTTCTACGTCCTTAACCTTCACTCCCGGTTTCATGATAAAACAGACTACATCTATTCTTTGTCCCAGATTATATGTCTGCTGCATCGTTGTGAAGGGTAGGGTAACCGCTTCCGAAGCCTGTCCCTGTATGTTCACATTACCCTCGGAAGAGCACATGCCGATAACACGGTAATAAATGCCGTTTACCCTGATATATTTTCCGCAAGGGTCCTCGCCCGGCTTGAAGAGGCTTTCGTACACGCGTTTGCCAATGACGCATACCTTGCGCGCCTCACGTATATCCACGTCATTGATAAAGCGGCCGTACGTCATTTCCTGATGTTCTATCTGTTCGTATTCGGGGTATAGACCTTTGACGCTGCATTCGTATTTGTTTTCTCCGTAAACGGCTGTCTGTCCCCATAAGGCAAATGAAGGAGTGGCCGTTTTTATTCCGTCGATGCTGCGTACCCGTTCCACATCTTCCATTTCCAGGTCCCACCAGCGTCCTTTACGAAATCCTTTGTAGGCCTCGCTTGTCTTTTGCGCTGCAATAAATCCGGAGTTTGTAGCGAAACCTTCAAATTGCGCTTTCATTTGTTCCTGCATGCCTTGTCCGCCGCCAATAAGTGCCACAAGCATGAAGATGCCCCAGAATACACCGAATGCGTCAGCAGACTGCGTGTCTTGTTTCTTGTTATCGTAACGAGGATTTCCTCGCATGTATCCATGTCTATTCTCATAATCGTTTAATCTGCTCTAAGTGCTTCGATGGGACTGATGCTTACCGCCTTTTTAGCCGGGAAGAATCCGGCAAGCGTACCTGCGACAATCAGGGTCAATGTAGCCTGTATGGCAATGCCGATATCCACTGTGGGGTCCGAGAACATTCTGGCTTGAAACATACCCGCATCTGCTGTTTGTGTGCCGAAGGCGGAATTCATCCATTCCGTTACTCCGATGCCTGCCACCATGCCGATGTAGCCGAAAAAAGTGGTAATCGTAACGCTTTCTACAATAATCAGCCGAAGGATGGAAAAAAGGCTTTGCACCCAGCGCTTTGCGTATGCCGAACTCGCGTGTGCGTTCCTTGACGGTAATCAGCATGATATTCGATACGCCTACGATGCCGCTCAGCAGGGTAAAAATACCTATCACCCAAATGGCGGTACGCAACAAGCCGGCTATGTTCTGTGTCTGTATGTATTGTGTAAAGCGGTTCCATATCCATATTGCGCCTTCATCTTCCGGGTCGAAACGGTGGTTGGCGGCAATGACTTTACGGTACTCTTTCTCAAAGGTTTCGTTGGCCGCTTCGCTCGTCAGATTTTTGGTGGTGAAGATGATGTTGTTGAGTTTATCGCCTTTGTTATAGATGGTTTGCATGGTGGAGAAGGGGATAAAGGCCAGGCTGCTTTGGTCTCCCTGGTCTTCGTACAATCCGACTACCCGGTAGGCTACACCGCCTGCATTGACAAATTGGCCGACTGGTTCCGTACGTGACTTTCCGAAAAGAATTTCTGCCGACTTTTTATGAAGAATGATAACTTTCCGCCGTTCTTTCACATCGTTCCGGTTGATAAAGCGTCCGCTTGCGGTCTTGATGGCTTCGGACTCTACGTAGTTCGGGTGTACGCCCATCAGCGAGATATTGATGTATTCTTGTCCGAAGCTGATGTTTACATCTCCCTGCCGCAGGGTGGCGCCGGCAGTGATGATATTGTCGGGAAAGTATTTTTCGGTTGCGGCGAGGTCTTTGTTTTCCAGTTGGATACGCCGTCCTTCTTTCAAACCTTCGTACGATTGGGTGGTCCAGCCACCGCCCAGGCGGATGGAGTTCAATGCGCGTTCGGATGCGTTTTGTTCGAAAGCATGGATGATGCCGTTGCCTGCTCCCAGCAGTACGATAAGCATAAAGATGCCCCACGCCACTGCAAAACCGGTGAGGAACGTGCGCAACTTGTTACGCTTGATTGTACCGTATATTTCTTGCCAAAGGTCTATCATGATTACTGTAAGTGATGTTATAAAGCGATAGGAGATTAATGTAATGACGCGGCAGTGTCCGTTATTTCATGAAACCGTCCTTGCCGAATGGCGATGCGTCGTGATTCAGGTTCTCTTCAATGCTTCCTATCACACCGTCTTTAATGTGGATAATCTTGTCTGTCTGATTGGCAACGCCGCTCTCGTGGGTTACGACCACGATGGTCATGCCCGTTTCATGCAAGTCTTTCAGAATTTGCATGACCTCTACGGAAGTCTTGCTGTCGAGAGCACCGGTCGGTTCGTCGGCAAGGATAATCTGGGGGCGGGTAATCAATGCACGGGCAATGGCTACACGCTGCTTCTGTCCGCCGGACATTTCGTTGGGCATGTGGTGAGCCCACTCTTTCAGCCCCAGGCGTTCCAGATATTCCAACGCCATAGCGTTACGCTTCCGGCGGCTTACTCCTTGATAGAAGAGAGGAAGAGCCACATTCTCTACCGCATCCTTGAAGGAAATCAGATTGAATGACTGGAAGATAAAGCCAATCATACGGTTGCGGTATTCGGCGGCTTTGTTTTCGCTCAGGTTCTTGATAAGCGTACCGTTCAGGTAATATTCTCCTGTATCGTAGTTGTCCAGAATGCCTAAGATGTTGAGGAGCGTGGATTTTCCGGAGCCTGACGCTCCCATAATAGAGACGAACTCTCCTTTTCGGATATCAAGGTCGATGCCTTTGAGTACGTGTAGCGGTGCTCCGTTATTATAGGTCTTGTTGATGTCTTTCAGTTGTATCACGTTTTTCCTGTTTATAGTTTTGTTCTTATTGATTTTAACTATTAGACGCAGCTATGTGACGAAAAGTTGCAATTGACGTGAAGTTTTTTTAAAAAAAGATTTTGCAGTGTCGTTTTTCTTTGTGTAATTTGTAACCATTAATGTTATAACTAACCCTTTAAACAAAAAAGTAAATATCATGAATTCAAACATGGAAAAACCCTATGTAGTGGGGATTGACATAGGCGGAACGAACACCGTCTTTGGTATCGTAGATGCACGTGGCACTATTCTTGCAAGTGGTTCCATCAAGACGGGAGCTTATGATGAGGCAGACAATTACGTAGACGAAGTATGCAAGAATCTTCTTCCGCTGATTATCGCGAATGGCGGTGTTGATAAAATAAAAGGTATCGGTATCGGTGCTCCTAACGGCAACTATTATAGCGGTACAATCGAGTTTGCCCCGAACCTTCCGTGGAAAGGAGTAATTCCTTTGGCAGCCATGTTTGAAGAACGTTTGGGCATCCCTACGGCACTGACCAATGACGCCAATGCCGCCGCTATCGGTGAAATGACCTACGGTGCTGCACGCGGTATGAAAGATTTCATCATGATAACGCTGGGTACGGGCGTAGGCAGCGGTATCGTTATCAACGGACAAATGGTATACGGACACGACGGTTTTGCCGGAGAGTTGGGACATACTATCATACGTCGCGAAAACGGTCGTCTCTGCGGATGCGGTCGCCACGCTGTCTGGAACTTACTGTTCGGCTACCGGTGTGGCGCGTACTGCACGTGAGTTCCTCACTGCACGTACCGAACCGAGTTTGTTGCGTTCCATTCCGGCCGAAAACATCACCTCTAAAGATGTATACGATGCAGCCGTTCAGGGTGACAAGCTGGCACAGGATATTTTTGACTTTACCGGTACTATTCTGGGAGAGGCTATTGCAGACTTCATTGCTTTCTCCAGTCCCGAAGCAATTATTCTGTTCGGTGGGTTGGCTAAGTCCGGAGATTACATCTTCAAGCCTATCCAGAAAGCTATTGATGACAATATCCTGATGATTTACAAGGCAAGGCCAAATTGATGATGTCCGAACTGAAAGACTCTGATGCTGCTGTGCTGGGAGCCAGTGCGTTGGGCTGGGAGTGAGAGATATTAAATAAGCTCAGTCTTTGATTGAAAATATAGCCGCCCTGCCGGAATATAATTTCTCGGCTGGGCGGTATTTTTTTTGATATACGTCAAACAAAGTTTTCAACCGTATCAAACGTTTTTCACTATAATGAAAAATCTTTATTAATCCCACGAAAAAAGAAAATGCTTGTAGAAAATGCAGGTTTGTTTGTACTCCTTTTGCTTTTCGCATTTTTTATTCATATGGGATAGCGGGCGAAGGGATATTTGTCCGTTCCGTAAGACAAATAATTCCATTCCGTGGGGTGAGGTATTTGAGACATTAAAAAAGGGAAACCGAATCAATCAGCTTCCCTTTTTTATTTAGAAATAGGAGTTTGGGATTAACCGTTAACTCTTTTTTCTTTAATTCTTGCTTTCTTACCGGTAAGAGCACGCAGGTAGTACAATTTAGCGCGACGAACTTTACCCACTTTGTTCACTTCGATGCTGTCGATAGCCGGTGATTCAATCGGGAAAATACGTTCTACACCTACAGTACCAGACATCTTACGTACAGTAAAACGCTTCTTCTCTCCATGTCCGGCAATCTTGATAACAACGCCACGGTACAACTGTACACGTTCTTTGTTACCTTCGACGATACGATATGCTACTGTAACAGTGTCACCTGCTTTGAAGCTCGGGTGTTGTTTACCGGTAGCAAATGCTTCTTCTGCAATTTTAATTAAATCCATTGTTCTTATTATTAAATTGTTTGATCGTTACAACGCAACATACCAGGCTTCTCACTCGGTGTCCTGACAGCGATTGCGCGAAAGCGGTGCAAAGGTAGAGTTTTTCTTTTGATTGACAAAGAGATGTACTCTTTTTCTTTTTTGCCGGATGGAAAGAAATGCCGTTCCTCTTTGGGATTACAGCAAAAGAAAAGTATATTTGTAGCAATTTAAAAATGGATGAATATGAAGAAATGTTATTTGAAAATCGTCTCAGGAACAGCGTTGGCAGTGATGTTTTTGTTTGCATCTTGCCATTCGGCCTACGAAGTGACAAAAGCCGAAGGGCGCATGCAGCCGATAGACTCTACCTATGATGTTGCTCCCGATGCGGAAGCCATGGCGTTGCTTGCCCCCTACAAGGTGAAGATAGACAGTATGATGTACCGGGTAGTGGCACTGCCGAGATGTCTATGGATAAAGGAGCTCCCGAAAGCCTCCTTTCCAATCTGGTGGCCGATGTGCTGCGCGGAGCGGCTGCGCAGGTGCTTGGAAAACCTGCCGATATGGGGCTTGTGAATATGGGTGGATTGCGGAACGTGCTGACGGAAGGCCCCATTACTTGCGGCAACATCTACGAAATACTGCCGTTCGAGAACTCACTTTGTGTCGTAACTTTGAAAGGTGTTTATCTGAAGCAACTGTTTGAGAGCATTGCGGCACGTGGCGGCGAAGGAGTCAGCGGTGTGAACTTGCGGATTACCAAAAGCGGAAGTTGCTCGGGGCTACCGTAGCCGGCAAGCCGGTTGTCGACGACAAACTGTACACGGTTGCCACTATCGATTATCTGGCCGACGGCAATAGCGATATGACCGCCTGATTCAGGCCGAAAAGAGAGATTGTCCGCCGGGGTGCGACCTTGCGCGGTCTGTTTATGGACTATGTAGAGCAACAGACGGCAGCAGGCAAGAAGATTACTTCGCGCATGGAAGGACGAATCACCGTGGAAGATTAAGAACAGAAAACTAAAAAAGAGAATTCGATGAAACGTATATCTATATATTGCCTGCTAATGTTCTGTGCATTGCTGACAGCATCGGCACAGCAGACCAAGCAATTGGTCATTCTGCACACAAGTGACACTCACAGCCGTATCGAACCGATTGACCTGCACGCTGCCGACCCGTATGCAGGGGCGGGCGGTGTGGTACGCCGCGCCACTTTTCTGAAAGATTTCCGTACCAAGAATCCGGATGTCCTGCTCTTTGACTGCGGCGACATTTCGCAAGGTACTCCCTATTACAATCTTTTCCGGGGCGAGGTGGAAGTCCAGATGATGAACCTTATGGCTATGATGCCATGACTATCGGTAATCATGAGTTTGACTTCGGGCTGGATAATATGGCGCGTTTGTTCCGTATGGCCCACTTTCCGGTGGTATGTGCCAATTACGATGTCACCGGAACAGTTCTTGAGGGACTGGTGAAACCTTATGTAGTCCTGGAACGCGGAGGTATAAAAATCGGAGTGTTCGGGGTGAGCCCCAAGATGGAAGGGCTGGTACAGGCCGATAAGTGTGAAGGCATTGTATACAACGATCCTATTGTTGCGGCGCAAGAAGTAACCGACCTTTTGCGGACCAAGGAAGGGTGTGATGTCGTTATCTGTCTTTCCCATCTCGGCTTCCGTCTTAAAAATGAAGTCTGCGATGAGAAGCTGGCGGCGGCAACCAGGGGAATTGATGTAATATTGGGCGGCCATTCCCATACTTTTATGGAGAAACCGGCTTTCTGCCTGAATGCGGAGGAGAAGAGTATTCCGGTATTGCACACCGGGAGAAGCGGCATTTTTGTAGGAGAATTGGATTTGACACTGACGAAGGAATAGCGGATGAAAAGGCTGTTACTGTTTATACTGGTTATAATGGGATGTTGCGGGCGTTTTGCTTCGGATGCGAAACGTTGTCCGGCTACACCTACCGTTGTTTCCCCCGTAGAGCCGTTGCTGGTGAGGTCGGTAGTGGATGATGTGCGATGCAGGCAGTGGGTGGATTCGGTTTTGGGCACACTCAGCCTGAAAGAGCGGATAGGACAGCTTTTTATCTATACAATCGCCCCCTATCAGGACAAGGGCAACAAGGAGTTGCTGCGCAAGGTTGTCGAGGATTATAAAGTCGGCGGTTTGCTGTTTTCCGGCGGACTGATGCAAAACCAGGCCATGCTGACGAATGAAGCGCAACGCATGGCGGATATTCCTCTGTTGATTACGTTTGACGGTGAGTGGGGGCTTTCCATGCGTCTGCGGGGTACACCCGTCTTTCCGAAGAATATGGTACTGGGATGTATACAGAACGATACCCTGCTCTATGAGTATGGCAGGGAAATGGCAAGGCAGTGCCGGAACTTGGTGTACAGGTGAATTTTGCTCCGGTGGCGGATGTCAACATCAATCCGAAGAATCCGGTTATCAACACCCGCTCTTTCGGTGAAAATCCGGTGAACGTTGCCAATAAGGTTATCGCCTATGCCAGAGTCTGGAAGACGGCGGAGTACTCTCGGTATCCAAACATTTTCCGGGGCATGGGGATACGGACGTGGATTCGCATAAATCGCTTCCGGTTTTACCGTTCACGCGCGAGCGTTTGGACAGTGTCGAGTTGTATCCTTTTAGAAAAGCTGTTCAGGCAGGGGTAGGCGGCATTATGGTGGGGCATTTGGAAGTGCCTGCTTTTGAGGCGCAGCGCGGATTGCCTTCTTCCCTTTCCCGCAATGTGGTTTATGACTTGCTGACACGCGAATTGCAGTTCCGGGGACTTGTCTTCACAGATGCTTTGGCTATGAAGGGAGTTTCCAAACATGAGTCGCTCTGCTTGAAAGCATTGCAGGCGGGGCATGACTTACTGCTCGTTCCCCGGCGTATAAAAGAAGAAGTGGATGCCATACTGGCTGCCGTAAAGCGCGGTGAGTTGACGGAGCAGGCGGTGGAGGAGAAATGCAGAAAGGTATTGACTTATAAATATGCACTTGGCTGAATAAGAAGCCTCTTATTCGTCTTTCCGGATTGGGAACCCGAATTAATACGCCTTATACGCGGGATTTGATTCGTCGTTTGAATCTGGCGGCTGTTACTGTGCTGGGCAATGCGACGAAAGTGCTGCCATTGGATCCGGCGATTAAAGACGTTGCGGTGTTGAATGTCGGGGAAGCAGCGGAGATACGGCCTTTTATCAAGCAGCTTTCCGAATATACGCATCCGGTAGAGTTCCAATTGGGAAAAGATTTACCGGCGGCAGGACGTAAGGCTTTGAGAGATAAACTGTCCGGATATAAACGTATTCTGGTATGTGTTACCGAGCATCGTCTGGCGGCTTATCAGTCTTTCTTTGCGGAGTTTGCTCCGGACGTTCCGGTGGTGTATGTGTGCTTTATTCCCGGCAAGCAACTGCCACAGATACGTCAGGGCATATCGGCAGCCGAAGCGGTGGTATTGGCGCATTCTTCGAATGATGACGTACAGCGGCAGGTGGCCGGGATACTTTATGCGGATGCCGTGGCTGACGGCCGGCTTTCGGCAAGTATCGGCAGTTTGTTTGCCGCCGGAGAAGGGATGACCTTAAGTCCGCAGACAAAGTCTCATTTCATTCCCGAAGAGCATGGCCTGGATTCCCGCTTATTGGCACGGATTGATATGATTGCCCGGGAAGGCATACGGGAAGGAGCCTATCCGGGATGCCAGGTAGTGGTTTTGAAGGACGGGAAAGAGATGTATAATAAGGCTTTCGGTACTTATACATATACAACCGGAAATAAGGAAGCAGTTCCGGTGACACCGGCATCTGTATATGACGTTGCATCTTTGACGAAGACGACAGCTACCTTATTGGCCGTAATGAAGCTTTATGATAAAGGCGTTTAAGCCTGACAGACCGTGTGTCTGATTATCTTCCCTACCTGCAGGATACGGATAAACGCAATATAACGGTCAGGGAACTGCTGTTCCACCAGTCGGGATTGCCTTCCACCTTGCTGTTCTATCAGGATGCCATTGATGAGGATAGTTACGAGGTACATTATTTAAGGCACGACCGGATAAACTGCATCCTGCCCGTATCGGGCGGCAGACATGGGCTAACCCGAATTTCCGTTTCCGTCCGGGGCTGACGTCGAAAGTACGTACAGCCGAATGTACTTTACAGGTCTGTGACAGTCTTTGGTTGAATAAGTCCTTTAAAAAGGAGTATCTCCAAAAGATAGCGGATGCGCCTTTGAGGGATAAACGGTATCGTTATAGCTGTGTGGGCTTCATTCTGCTGCAGCAGGTGGTTGAGGCACGTGCGGGAATGCCTATGGATGAGTTTCTTGCTCAAGAGTTTTATACTCCAATGGGCTGAAGCGTACCGGGTATCTTCCGTTACGGTTCTTGTCTAAAGAGGAGATTGTGCCTTCGTCCGTTGACCCTTTCCTGCGGAAAACAGTTTTGCAAGGATTTGTACACGATGAATCGGCTGCTTTTCAAGGCGGTGTTTCCGGCAATGCGGGATTGTTCTCCACGGCTGAGGAAGTGGCGCAGATTTATCAGATGCTGCTGAATGGCGGTGAGTTGAACGGAAAACGTTATTTAAGCAAGGAGACGTGCAGGCTCTTTACCACTACGGTTGCCAAGGGATGCCGCCGTGGTTGGGATTCGATAAGCCGGATATGCAGAATCCTGCGAAAAGTCCCTGCGCCCTTTCCGCTCCGGCATCGGTGTACGGACATACGGGCTTTACCGGAACTTGTGCATGGGTAGACCCGGATAACGGCTTGGTGTATGTATTCCTCAGCAACCGTATTTATCCGGAGGTGTGGAATGCGAAATTGCTGAAATCGGATATTCGGGAAAGAATACAGGAAGCGATGTATCGGGCTGTGTTGAAGTAAGGCAATCGCATCAGAATAAAAAAAGGAGATGCCGGCTAACTTGAAATCGTTAGGCAGCATCTCTTTTTTTGAAACAATTAATTTATTCTGTTAAGTTTTAGGTGTGTATGTCAGAATGCAATACCGATACGCAGACCTAAGTTGTTCATACCGTCCACACTGTAAGTGAAGAGGTCGCCTTTGTTGGTCCCGTAGCTGTAATAGGCTGCGAAGTGCAGGCCCGGACCGTAAGCCCACGGGTAAACGTTGAAACCGATTTCCGGAGATACGTAGAATCCCCATGTATCTTTATTGGTTTCAAATACATTGAAAGTGGACTTCAACTGTGCATACTGTGTACCGAGTTTTACGCCCACATACGGTTGGAATGCACCGCCACGGTTCCACGCATAACGTGTGGCAAGACCGAAAGGCAACTGGAATACGGTATGCTGCTGGTCGGTATTCAAACTGCCGCTCGTACCGACCGGCAAGGTCTGACGGCTGAAATATTCATGGTTGCTATGATAAGCCAGGAAGCCTCCCAAAGCAAAGTTGGACGTCAGGAAGTAACCGCCTTCAAAGTTCATCCCCCATCCGCTGCCTTTGTCGGCAAAGTGGTTGTTTAAGGGGAAATTGAACTGCCAGTCGATGTTGGCATAACCGTTATCGGTCATCTGTGCCTTTGCCGGCATGGCGAAGACAAGGGCGAGGGCGGCGATTGCGAATGCCTCAAGGATATATATTTCAATGTTTTCATACTTGTTCTTGTTTTATAAATTCAACAATAGCTTTCTATCGGGATAGAAGAAGTCGGTAGTTTATCTCGGCTGGGCACTCATTCTGTTAAGATAGGCAGATTGTGTAAAAGCCTGGTTCACGCCTTCCACTGCCATTTTGGTGTTGAAAGATGTCGAGCCGCTCAATAACCCGCTCATGTAGCTGGTCCACAGCACGGGAAGTTTTTCCTTTTCGCCTTGGGGAGCGTCGAGGTTCAGCAATTCGGTGATGAAGGAACCGGTACTATAAGCATAGTTTACGGCATACGGATAGTACCATCCGCCCCAGTTGCCCCAGTAAGGAGCATCCCAATAGCCCGGGTAGTTCCACCACCATTCAGGGCGTCCGTAGTCCGTAAAGTAGTAAGTGCTCTTTACGTAACTCACTTGCAAACCGAGGTCGGCGTTTTCGCGATTGTCTGTACGGACATAACCGCGGTTGTTCATATTGGCAACGTATGCGCTGAGGATTTCCTGTGCACTTTCGTCTTTCCAATATTCGGCGTCTTTACTGTTGCCGATAACAAGGATGCTATCCGGTAAGTAATAGGTTTCGAAAGCTTTGAAGTCTGCTTTCGTGTCATAATTGGTATAAACCAGATACTTGCTGTCCAGCTTATTCCATGTCGGGGTCTTTTCGCAAGATACGAATGCTATTGCGAAGACCGCTAATAATAAGGGAATAAATTTCTTCATACTTCTATAATGTTTAGGTTAAATATAATTCCTGCCCTATTGGTACCTTAGGCTTTTGGAGAAAGAACAAGATAAAAAATAAAAGGTTCAAAAATAGATGTGTTAAATGTGCGGTGGGCTATAAAGAAACTGGTCTGTTCTCTTTTTATTCAGATGGGTATGAATGGCTTTTCAGACTATCATTGCCAGTTCGTTGGCATAACCGTGCCATATAGGTGGCACAGTTGTGCCAATAAATAGGCATTGTTGTGCCAATAATGTGGCACAATAATAATTCAAGGCGGTGGAATTAGCTGGTTTTAAATAGTTGTTACCGCTTTGGGACTTTTTATCCAATAAGCAGAATAGTTAATAGATACTCTGTGCATAAAACGTAGTAGTTTGGTCTGTAAAATACGGTTGATTGTTTTTTAAAAAGCAATTGCTATGAGAGATATATTGAGAAAAGTATGAGAGACGACAGGGTAAAATATGAGAGATACAGGTCAATAGAATCATTTCTTGTTTATTATCTTTTTGATAATTAGTATGTTAACTGTGATTTGTGAGAGACGTGAGAGATGAAAAAAACTGGTATGCCTGAATTCAAGCCGGGATTTTGGGCTTCTTACTATGAATGTTTAAAGTTTACTACTCTTATTTCTATGGTGAGGACCACTTTATAGAAGGACATCATATCATTGCAGGGAACGGGTACCTGCATCCGTTGTTTCAGGAGCTGTCGGCGGAGGTCCCCCCCGTTGGAGATGTAGGAGAAACGGTCTGCTTATTAATCCTTGCTACTATTATGAAACATACACTTCTTTTTATAAAAGACTGGCTCCATTCATTCTTATCTTTATTGTTTCCCCGTTGTTGCATAGTTTGTGGCAGGCCGCTGTCAAAGGGTGAAGAATGTCTTTGTACTATATGTAATATCACCCTTCCGCGTACGAACTGTCATCTCCGGAAGGATAATCCGGTAGAACGGCTTTTCTGGGAGCAGATTCCTTTGGAGAGGGCACCTCTTTTTCTTCTACCGGAAAGGGAGTGATTTCCGGCAGATTCTTCATCAGCTGAAGTATGGGGGAAAGAAAAAGATCGGAACAGTTATGGGAAGATATATGGCTGCCGAGTTATTGGATTCGGATTTCTTCGAGGGAGTTGATGTGATAATTCCCATACCATTGCATAAAAAGAAACAGCAGTTCCGTGACTATAACCAAAGTGAATGTATAGCACGGGGTATTGCGGCTGTGATGGGTATTGCCGTATGTGTGGAATCGGTAGTCCGCCGGAAGAATACGGAGACACAGACACGCAAATCCGTATTCGAGCGCTGGGAGAATGTGGATGGAATTTTTGAATTGAATCATGCGGATTCTCTGGTCGGAAAGCATATTCTGATTGTGGATGATGTATTGAGAACAGGGGTTACCACTGTTGCGTGTGCTTCACGGCTGGCGGAGGTTGAAGGAGTGCGATTAGTGTGCTGACGCTGGCGATGGCGGATTGATTATTCTTGATCGGGGAAAATACTTAAATCCCACTTGTTCTTCCATTCAATACTTATCAATACTTATGGATTAATTTCCGGCAAATTTCCCCTATATTCTTGAATTAATATTTGTTAACTTATTCGCTGTAATACTTTTTAATATCTATTGTGTATTCCCTAATAGATATTGAACTATAAACATTAAAGACTAATATTATGGAAAAAGATTCTCCTTTTTCATTCACCGGTAGAAGGTGTATTGTAGCTCTAATGTGCATATTTGTCACAACTCTTGTTTATGCACAGCAGCAAAAAATATCGGTTAGTATCAAAGAGCTTCCTCTTAAAGAAGCTATCAATCAGATAGCGGAGAAGGCTTCGATGAATGTAGCCTATAGTAAAGAATTTGTGGATACGAATAGGAAAGTGTCATTGGAGGTAAAAGACACAGAGGTGAACAGAGCACTGACTCTTTTGCTGAAAGGGACTAACATCGGATTCCGTTTCCTGGATGACAGTATTTTGTTTTATAATAAAGAATATCAAAATAAAACAGAACCTGTCGAGCCGCAGGAGAGTAGGAAGGAACTATACGTGAAAGGTAAGGTAACTGACGAGAATGCGGAAGCGATTATCGGGGCTACCGTATCGGTAAAAGGAGCAACTACTGGTACAATCACCGATATCAATGGTCAGTATTCCATCAAAGTGCCTTATGGAAGCACTCTTCGCTATTCATACGTGGGCTACCGTGAAGAAAGCGTCATGGCGAAAGAAACGACAGTAAATGTGGTGATGAAAGAGGATGCTGTCAGCCTGGAAGATGTAGTCGTTGTAGGTTATGGTGTGCAAAAGAAGGTAAATGTAACAGGTGCCGTATCTATGGTCAAAGCGGAGGCTATCGAGAACAGACCTATTACTAACGTAACTACGGGCTTGCAAGGATTGCTTCCCGGAGTTAGTATCGTTGCCTCTTCGGGACAGCCGGGTGCTGTGCCCAATATCAACATTCGTGGTACAGGAACCATCAATAGTAGTACAGCGCCTTTAATTTTGATTGATGGGGTAGCCGGGGGAGACATCAACTTATTGAATCCTTCGGATATCGAAAGCGTATCAGTGTTGAAAGATGCCGCGTCATCTGCTATTTATGGAGCGCGTGCCGCCAACGGTGTTATTCTTGTAACGACTAAAAAAGGAGAAAAGAAAGAACGGGTAGAATTCCAATATAACGGATATGCCGGCTTCCAGACTCCCACAGCATTGCCCGAACTTGTTAACGGAAGGGAATACATGGAACTCTCCAATGAAGCCATGAGTGCTGCCGGATTTTCCAAGCCCTATACACAAGAGGCTTTCGATAAATATGATTCGGGACTGTATCCCAACGAATATTCCAATACTGATTGGGTTGATGAAATATATAAAAGCCGGGCTTTTCAGACAGGACATAATGTGAGTGCACGGGGTGGAAGCGAGAAAACCGGATTTTTCATGTCGTATGGTTACTTAGATCAGGATGGACTGGTTGTAGGTGACGGATACAGTTCCAAAAGACATAATGCGCGTATCAGTGTAAACACGGAGGTGTATGATCGTCTGAAACTGACCGGGCAGATGAGTTATGTCGATTTCTATAAGAAGGACTTAGGCTATAGCGGCACATCAGGAGTGTTCCGCCTGTCACAGCGTATGTCTCCGTTACTACCCGTCAAGTGGCAGGTTCCTGATGAGAATGGCCGGATGGTGGATAGTGAGAACTGGTCGTACGGTTCGGTACGTAACCCCTTGCAGGTAGCCTATGAGTCGGGAACGGAAGAACGGAAAACCCGGGTGCTCAATGGAATATTCAATGCAGATCTTAAAATTATAGACGGACTGAACGCAGGTATGCAGTATTCTGCTAATATATATACCCGTCAGGTGGATGAGTTTAATCCGAAGATGTTGTCTTATTATTCGGACGGTAGTCCGTTGAAAGCAAATGAAGATGCCAAGGACTATATCTCACAAAGCCATCTCGATGTTATGACCCAGACGTTGCAGTTCACCTTGAACTTTAATAAAACAATAGGGCGCCATGAGTTGGGAACATTGTTGGGATTTTCGCAAGAATGGGAAAGCAGAAGCACGCTGGGTGCTACGCGTGATAATGTGATGGTTGAGGATATTCACGTTATTAGTGCCGGTATGATTAATTTTATGAATAGCGGAGCAAAAGACGAGTGGGCTTTGCGTTCTTACTTTGGTCGTGTCAACTATGCTTTTGACGGCAAATACCTGTTTGAAGCCAATCTGCGTGCCGATGGAACTTCAAGGTTTGCCAAAGGCAATCGTTGGGATATTTTCCGTCATTCTCGGCAGGATGGAACTTTTCACGTGAAATTCATGGAGTTCGCTACTCCGGTATTGAGCTCGGGTAAGCTGCGTGCTTCCTGGGGTGAGTTGGGAAATCAAAACATTCCCGGTAATTACTATCCTTATTTGTCGCCTATCATAACCGAAGAGTCCTATCCTATCGGAGCTTCTAATACACCTGTTATGGGGCTTTGGCAAAACAAGATCGGTAATCCCGACATTAAGTGGGAAACCATCCGCATGCTTAATTTCGGAATGGATCTTAGTTTTTTGAACAATAGACTGAATGTGGACTTCGATTGGTATAAGAAAGAAAATATCGATGCATTGGTTCGTCCCGATGTCCCGGCTATTGTCGGGGTTCCTAGTAGTAATGTAGGTTATGTCAACCTTGGTAAGATTGATGTCAAAGGATGGGAACTTAATCTGTCATGGCGTGATAAGATCGGAAATGTAAATTACAATCTCGGGTTCAATCTGTCGGACGCCCGTAATAAAATTACCGATTTGGGTGGGACTCCGGAGTCTCTGACCAGTACGGCTTCCGGTTCGTATCGTCGGGTAGGTGATCCGATAGGTGCTTTCTATGGTTATCTGACCGATGGGCTGGCACAAGTGTATGACTTCGAATCAGTGAATACAACTACAGGTAAGTACCAGAAACCGAAGTTTCCTCTTGTTGCATCACAAAACGGCATTGTACAGCCCGGAGACATTAAGTACCGGGACATCAGTGGTCCTGACGGTGCTCCCGACGGGGTAGTTGATGACTACGATAAAGTGGTGTTCGGTGATAGAGATCCTCATTATACTTATGCAATCAAAGGTGGTTTGGAATGGAAAGGCATCGACTTCAGTTTCTATTTGCAAGGAGTAGGCAAAGTTGCCGGTTACCTTGAGGATGAGGCTCGGCATGCGTTTATCAATGACTACTCGATCCCTAAAAAAGAGCATCTTGACAGATGGACGCCTATGAATCCAAATGCTTCTTATCCCAGACTTATCAGTCGCAGGAGCACAACAGGCTCTTCAGTGATTACTGGAAAGAGGATGCATCGTACTTGCGCCTGAAGAATATTCAGATAGGTTATCGTTTTCCTACCCGAATGGTGGCACCTCTTGGCATTAATAGTCTTAGAGTATATGCTTCGGCAGATAACTTGTTTACTAAAACCGATTACTTCGGAGCTTATGACCCTGAAGTGAGGACCACCAGCGGAGATGTCTATCCGCAAGTAAAAACCTATGTTTTTGGATTATCAGTAACATTCTAACCTATTAAATGACCATAAAGATGAAATACTCAAAATACTTTTTAATCATTGCTTTATTGGGTATAGTTACCTCATGTAGCGATTTTCTGGATAGAACGAATCCTAACGAGCCGGACAATGTAACATTCTGGGTAAATGAAGATCAGCTTGAAAATGCCTTGCCTCCCTGTTACGAAGCTTTGCAAAAAGACTATCTCGTGAATTGGACCGAATCAACGGCCGAAACTGTTATGTGGGGGAATATTACCAGTGGACTGAGTAAGGTTTCGGGAGGCAAGCACTCTTATACTGATGGCTTTCCTTTCACTACTTATTGGACAGGAGCGTATAGTTATATTTATCGCTGCAATAATTTCCTGGACAATTATAATAAAGCGCAGGTAGCTCAAAGTAAGAAAGACGTTTATGCCGCAGAAGTAAAAACCATCCGGGCGCTTATGTACTTTTACCTCACGACATTTTGGGGGGATGTTCCCTGGGTAGGAGAAGTCATCCAGCCCGAAGATGCATATATCGAACGTACTCCTAGAGAGAAAGTCATTGATCTGTCGTCGAGGATTTGAAATGGGCGGCAGAGCGCATGCCTGAAGAAAGATATACAGGAGACAAGCTGGGAAGACTCGACCGCTGGGGCGCTTTGGCTATATTGGCACGTATTGCCTTGCAAAACGAAAGGTGGGAACTGGCTGCAAAAACGAGTGAATATATCATCGAAAACAGTCCCTATGGCCTGTATGAATATGAAAAACTGTTCCATCACGAAGGGGATGTCGAGAATGATCCGAAAAATATCGAAGCCATCGTATATAGCCTTTTTGTACCCGAAATCCGTACGCAAAGTCTGCCCAATGAAACTTGCTGTCCGACAGACTACATACGTCTCAATCCGACGAAGTCGTTAGTGGATGCTTATCTGTGTACAGACGGTAAGCCGGCAAAAACCGGACTGGAATATTATAAAAAGACCGGTGTGCAGACCTCATCGTTATACAAGTCGCCTGAAGAGCATTATGTGGATTACTTCCGGAACAGAGATCCTAGAATGAAGATGACTTTATATGCTCCGGGTGACAAATGGCCGGGAGGAGATGACGGTGACCTTGATGCGGATAAGGCCAACGAGACATTTAATTTGCCTCGTTTTTGCTTCATTGCAAAATAATAACCGTGTGGGGCAAATAGCCGTACAGGCTTCTATCTGAAAAAGTATAACGATATTGATTTGGCCGGTTCGAGTGTAGACGGACATGGGAATCTTAATGTCATCCGTTTTGCCGAAATCTTGCTGATTTGGGCCGAAGCCACTTTCGAACTGCAAGGCAAGAATCTGACACAAGCACAGATTGACTACTCCATTAACAGGCTTAGAGATCGTGTGAATATGCATCGTATGAACCTCGACGAACTTAGCGCATGGGGGATGGATCTCGAAACCGAATTGAGAAGAGAACGTCGCATTGAGTTGGCAGGTGAAGGAACAAGATACGCCGATGTGATGCGCTGGCGTGAAGGCGAACTTCGCTTTGGACGTGCCATCACCGGTCCCAGCCTGAAAGTTTGTATGAATGATTTGGGCGCCAACCCATATCCCGATACCGGAGTAGATGAGTTTGGTGATGTTATCTACGAAAAATCTACCGCGGAAGGCGGCGCGCGTTACTTCGACGCAACGAAACATTATTTGTGGCCCGTGCCTAATCCCGAGCGTCAGAAGAACCTCTGTTAGGACAAAATCCGGGCTGGGAAAAGTAATCATTAAAAATAGAAATCATGTATCAATGAAGAAATATTTATTATTGTTTTTATGCCTGACTTTGGGCGTTGCCTATGCGCAAGATACTCTACGGGTACGGGTAATGACCTATAATTTGAGATTTGGCGAACTGGCATCTTTAGAGGAACTTGCTCATCACATCAAATCCTTCAAGCCTGATTTTGTGGCACTTCAGGAAGTGGATAGCAAAACAGACCGTAAGCGTACCCCGCATCAGAAGGGAAAGGATTTTATATCCGAACTTGCCTATCATACAGGGATGTTTGGGCTTTACGGAAAGACGATTGATTATTCTACCGGTTATTATGGCATTGGGATGTTAAGTAAATATCCATATATTTCTGTACAAAAGATAATGCTGCCCCATCCGGTCAAAGAGCATGAGAGGCGGGCCATGCTGGAGGGATTATTCGAAATGGGGAATGATACCATTGTTTTTACCTCTACGCATCTGGACGTCAACTCTCAAGAAACAAGGGCGGAGCAAATAAAATTTATTACCGGGCATTTCAAAAATTATAAATATCCTATAATTTTGGGAGGTGATTTCAACGCGCGTCATTACTCCGAGGCAATACGTGGTATGGATAGTTGGTTTGCTGCGAGTAACGATGATTTCGGGATGCCGGCATGGAAACCTGTGATTAAGATTGATTACTTGTTTGCATACCCGCAAAAGGATGGCGTGTGATTAGTACGCAAACTGTTCAGTCGCTTTTGTCAGACCATTTACCGATTATTACGGAACTGGAATATGTGAAGGAAGCATCGAAGAAAAAAATATTGATACTCACTTATA
>ENA-OQAA01000205-OQAA01000205.1-human-gut-metagenome-genome-assembly--contig:-NODE-205-length-43108-cov-7.219981_pt1 | contig 43108 bp, 63 predicted proteins | sample MGYA00242489_ERZ504515 | MGnify/ENA primary metagenome ERZ504515 (study PRJEB26092, sample SAMD00036237) | human gut metagenome | host: Homo sapiens | study: EMG produced TPA metagenomics assembly of... | reverse complement strand
CCCCATCCTTGCCAAGAACTATGAGGCGGCTACGCTTCCGCCGGTTCTTCCGCACGCTGGCTCCGGTGGCATCGTCATCTCCATCCTGCTCACCCTGCTGGCTGTCATCGGCATCTGGGAGAAGGACCAGCCCAAGTACTTTGCATCGGCGGCGAAAAGACCGAGAAGATCAAAGTGAGCGAGTACATCCAGATCATCAAGAACAACGATCCCATGCAGCGGCTGATGGTGCTGGTGCGGGCTGCAAGCTGGCACTTTCCATCGCCACCAACACCACCGTGCTGTGCATGCTGTACGGCTGCATGATGGGCAACTACGACGGCCTGTACCTGCCCATGATGGTGCTGGGCTATGTGTTCAGCGTGCCCTTCTTCCTGCTCACCGTCCGCACCAGCCAGAAGGAGGGCCAGAAGGCCAGCCTGATGAAGTACGTCAGCGTGGCGCTGGTGTGCTATGTGGGCGTGCTGGTGCTGCTGCTGCTCTGGGGCCGCGGCGATGCCTTCACACTGTCCATTCTGGGCGAGAACGGCCTTTCCATCAACCTGTACACCATCCTGTTCATCGCTTTCTTCGGCATCGGCTACGGTGCTTACTACGCCACCGCCGATATGCCCATCCCCATGGTGGCCGACTGCTCCGACTACGAGACCTACCGCAGCGGCAAGTATATCCCCGGCATCATGGGCACCCTGTTCAGTCTGGTGGACAAGCTGGTGTCCAGCCTGTCCGCTACCGTTGTGGGCATCGCGGTCAGCTTTGTGGGCCTGCAGAGCTGCCCACCCAGTATGACCCCTACACCCCGGGCATGAACTGGGTGGTCATCGTGCTGTTCTGCATCATCCCCATGGTGGCATGGGCGGCTACCCTCATCGCCATGAAGGGCTACACCCTGACCGGTGTCAAGATGAAGGAGATCCAGGCTGTCAACGCCTGCCGCCGCGATGCAGTGGCTAAGGGCATGAAGCTGGAAGAAGCCATGGACAAGTGGCAGACCATGGATCAGCTGCCGGCGGAATACCGGAGCTGAGACGCTGTATGGAACTGAATACTGATCTCACCGGCGCAAGCGGCACGCTGCTGCCCACGCAGGGGGGCTGTTCCTAATTCTCCGCCACAAAAATCCTCAGACATTCGTCTGGGGATTTTTGTTTGGTGGTGGTACAGAACTCGAACAATTTCTCCCCGGATACGGGCAGAAAACGAACAAAGGCAGGATACCACCATGAGGGTGGTATCCTGCCTTTTGAATCTTTGTGTGGAAAATCTGCTTACAGCAGCGGGATGCCTGCCTTGGCGCAGGCTTCGCGGGTGGCTGCGTCCCAGACGCTGGCCTGCACTTCGCCAATGTGGGCGCTGCCCAGCAGCAGCATGCACAGGCGCTCTGGCCGATGCCGCCGCCGATGGAGTAAGGCAGCTCACCGTTCAGTACGGCCTTGTGGAAGGGCAGGGCGCGGCGGTCGTCGCAGCCAGCCATGGTCAGCTGCTTGTCCATGCTTTCAGGGCTGACGCGGATGCCATGCTGCTCAGCTCATAGCTGCACTGCAGCGGGTCGTTCCAGAACAGCAGATCGCCGTTCAGATCCCAGTCGTCATAGTCGGGGGCACGGCCGTCATGGGGCTTACCGCTCTTCAGCGGAGCGCCGATCTTCATCAGGAAGGTGGTGCCGTGCTCCTTCACAAAGGCGTTCTCACGCTCCTTCGGGGTCAGGTCCGGGTACTGGTCCTCCAGCTCCTGCGTGGTGATGAAGGTGACGTTGGGGCTGTGCAGCGGCAGCTCCTGCAGCTGGGGGAACATGGCGTGCAGGTTCATCTCGGTGGCGCAGACAGCGGACACGATGGAGCGCACCACGCTCTTGAGGTAAGCCTCGTTGCGTCTTCCAGACGGATCACCTTTTCCCAGTCCCACTGGTCCACATAGATGGAGTGCAGGTTGTCCAGATCTTCGTCGCGGCGGATCGCGTTCATATCGCAGTACAGGCCCTTGCCCACACGGAAATCGTAGTCCTTCAGGGCCTTGCGCTTCCACTTTGCCAGTGACTGCACCACCTGTGCCTCAATGCCGCTTTCCTTGATATCAAAGGTGACCTTGCGCTCGACACCGTTCAGGTCGTCGTTCAGACCGGTGGATGCTTCCAGAAACAGCGGAGCAGACACGCGGTACAGGTTCAGTGTGGCGCACAGGGTGTCGGCAAACAGACGCTTGACCGTACCAATGGCGCGCTGCGTGTCGTACAGGTTCAGCGCGGGCGTATAGTTTGCCGGGATGATGGTTTTGCTCATAACAAAATACCCCTCTTCTGTTGGATTCTGGCCCTGATTTCCCAGTACAGGGCACGGCTTTTGAACCGAAAAATACTGGTTTCATTATGGCATATTTTTTTAAGAAAGTAAAGTGAGAAGGCAAAAAAAGAGACCGCCGGTAAGGCAGTCCCGTTTCCGCAGTGAGAAGGGCGGCTTTGCATCAGCCGAAAAGCCCCTTCAGCAGGATCAGCAGCACTTTTACAAAATCGCCGGTGCCCAGCAGCTTGTACAGAGAGATCAGAGTAGATAACATGAATGTTTTGCTCCTTTTTTGCAATTTCGGGCCAAAATGCCCGGCATGCATGGAATACGGCTGGGCAGAGCAGCGGATTGCAGGAAAAATTGGGAGAAAACAAAACGGCACCCGTGCCGCTGCAAAAGCAGTACGGGTGCCGGAAGATCAATTGGTTTTCAACAGCTTCAGCGCTTTACGTTGAAAGCTGCCATGCCGGGGTAAACGGCGCTGCCGCCCAGCTGCTCCTCAATGCGCAGCAGCTGGTTGTACTTTGCAACACGCTCGGTACGGCTGGGAGCACCGGTCTTGATCTGGCAGGTGTTCAGCGCCACGGCCAGATCGGCAATGGTGGTGTCCTCGGTCTCGCCGGAGCGGTGAGAGCTGATGGCGGTGTAACCGGCCTTGTGGGCCATCTTGATGGCTCCAGCGTCTCGGAAACAGAACCGATCTGGTTCAGCTTGATCAGGATCGCGTTGCCTGCACCCAGCCCGATGCCCTTGGCCAGACGCTCGGTGTTGGTCACAAAGAGGTCGTCGCCCACCAGCTGGACCTTGCCGCCCAGCTCGCGGGTCATCTCCTGCCAGCCTTCCCAGTCCTCTTCATCCAGGCCGTCCTCGATGGAGATGATGGGGTACTTTTCCACCAGACTCTTCCAGTGTGCGATCAGCTCGCTGGAGGTGAACTCGGTGCCGGCCTTGGGCAGCTTGTAGAAGCCTTGCCCTTGGGGCTCTTCCACTCGGAGACGCGGCATCCATAGCCAGCATGAAGTCCTTGCCGGGCACGTAACCGGCCTTTTCGATGGCGGCCAGAATGGTCTCAATGGTCTCCTCGTCGCTGGACAGGTTGGGGGCAAATCCGCCCTCATCGCCCACGGAGGTAGCCAGCCCCTTGGCCTTCAGGATGGAAGCCAGGGCATGGAACACCTCAGCGCACCAGCGCAAAGCTTCCTTGAAGGAGGCGCGCCCACGGGCATGATCATGAACTCCTGCGTATCCACCGTGTTGGTGGCGTGTGCGCCGCCGTTCAGAATGTTCATCATGGGCACGGGCAGGCGGTTGCCGTTCACACCGCCCAGAAAGCGGTACAGCGGCATATCCAGAGAAGCAGCGGCTGCACGGCAGGCGGCAATGGACACGGCCAGAATGGCGTTTGCGCCCAGATTGGATTTATCTTTGGTGCCGTCGGCCTTGATCATGGCAGCGTCGATGGCGTAGATGTCGGAGCATCCATGCCCACAACAGCATCAGCAATGACGGTGTTGATGTTCTCAACAGCCTTGGTCACACCCTTGCCCAGATAGCGGCCCTTGTCGCCGTCCCGCAGCTCCAGAGCTTCAAACTCACCGGTGGATGCGCCGGAAGGTGCGCAGCCGCGTGCCACAGTGCCGTCGGCCAGAGTGATCTCCGCTTCCACGGTGGGGTTGCCGCGGGAGTCCAGAATTTCGCGGCCAACGACAGATTCAATTTCCAGATCGTTCATCTTGAAAACCTCCTGAATATCATTTCCATCCCTGTGCTGCCCGGGGCGGGCAGACGGGTGACGGCCAATTATGATAGTTATGTCTAACTAACCAATAGTATCCTACCACGCTTTCCGGCCCGGTGCAAGAGCCGATGCGCATGTTTGTGGATGTAAACTTTTTAAGGAGCAAAAAACGGCAGCTGATGGAGCAGAACATTCCGGCAAAGCAGGAAACAGCTGGTCTTTACAGTCTGCCCACTGGCAGCAGCGGGGATGCATCATACTTATCATATTAATTTCATATGGCAGATATACTAAAATTTTTCTTTACTTTTTGTCAGGGCGACTCTATACTGTTTTTGGTTCTAATATGTTTTTTATGGTAGATAGAGGAGGATTTTCTATATGAATAAGGATCTGACGGTCGGCAAGCCGTCACAGGTTTTGTGGCAGTTCTGCTGCCCATGTTCGGCAGCATCATCTTCCAGCAGCTGTACAACATTGCCGACAGCCTCGTTGCAGGCAAGTTCATCGGCGAGAATGCACTGGCTGCTGTGGGCAACAGCTACGAGATCACCCTGATCTTCATTGCATTTGCCTTTGGCTGCAACATTGGCTGCTCGGTCATCGTGTCCCGCTACTTTGGCGCAAAGGACTACGATGAGATGAAGACTTCGGTCTACACTTCCCTGATCGGCTCTGCCGTGCTGTGCGCCGTGCTGATGCTGATCGGCCTTGTGGGCTGCCACAGCCTGCTGGAGCTCATCAACACCCCGGAGGAGATCCTTGCGGATTCTTCGCTGTATCTGGATATCTACGTGCTGGGCCTGCCCTTCATGTTCTTCTACAACATCGCCACCGGCATCTTCTCCGCTCTGGGCGACAGCAAAACGCCCTTCTATTTTCTGGCAGTCTCGTCCCTGTCCAACATCGGCGTGGACATCCTGTTCGTGGCCGGTTTCAAGATGGGCGTAGCCGGTGTGGCATGGGCCACCTTCCTGTGTCAGGGTGTGAGCTGCGTGCTGGCCATGGTGGTGGTGTTCCGCCGCATCAGCGCCTTCAAGTCCACCCACAAGGTGGTGCTCTTCTCCTGGAACATGCTGGGCAAGGTAGCCATGGTCGCCATCCCCAGCATCCTGCAGCAGAGCTTCGTCTCTGTGGGCAACATCATCCTGCAGAGCGTCATCAACACCTTTGGTGCCAGCGTCATTGCAGGCTACTCTGCAGCCGTCAAGCTGAACAACATGGTCATCACTTCCTTTACCACGCTGGGCAACGGCATCTCCAACTACACCTCCCAGAACATGGCGCGGGCAAGATGGACCGTGTGCACAAGGGCTTTGGCGCAGGCCGCAATCTGGTGTGGATCATCTGCGTGCCCATCGTGCTCCTGTACTTCTTCTTCGGCCGCTTCCTGCTGCTGCTGTTCATGAATGACCCGCAGTCCGGCCATCGACACCGGTATGCTGTTCCTGCGCATCCTGTCTCCCTTCTATTTTGTGGTGTCGCTCAAGCTGGTCACTGACGGCATCCTGCGCGGCTGCGGCATGATGGTGCGCTTTATGATCGCCACCTTCTCCGACCTGATCCTGCGCGTGGGCATCGCCATTGTGCTGAGCAGCACTGCTCTGGGCAGCACAGGCATCTGGATGGCATGGCCCGTGGCTGGTGTATCGGCACCGGCCTGTCGCTGGTGTTCTACTTCACCGCCATCCGCAAGGTCCTTGCAGAGTCTCCGGCCGAAGCGGAAGCAGAGGGCAAAGCTGCGAGCACGTGCAGAGGCCGAGTTCGCCGCAGATGCCGAAATGGAGACCCTGTAACCCTTTTGCAACTTGTGAATTGTGTTCACCTGACACACAAACAAAATGAAGCAATTGAAATAGTGCACAAAACGGACCCACTGCTTTTGGCTATTTTGGCAACAAAGTCCACAAAATGCCCCTGAAAGTATGGACGGTTTGTGAATTGCGGATTTTGGCTCACAGGTCTATAATATTGATAACGAAGCAAGGTCGCTTTGAGGGAAAGAGGGCCTTGCTTCCGTTTTATACTGAAGCACGAATGCTCCTAAGGAGGATATTCACTATGAAAAAGATGATTTCTCGTCGTAATTTCTTGGCCGCTGCAGGTGTTGTTGCTGCAGCCGGCGTTCTGACTGCATGCGGCGGTTCTTCCAACAGCACTGCTGCTTCCGCCTCTACCGCAGCTTCTGGTGCCGCTGCTTCCGGCGACACCATCAAGGTGGGCGTTCTTGGACCTCTGACCGGTGATGTTTCCGTTTACGGTCAGGCCGTTGTCAACGGCGCTACCCTGTACCTGAAGCAGGTCAACGAAAAGGGCGGCATCAACGGCAAGCAGCTGGAGATCATCACCATGGATGAGCAGGGCGATGCAACTCAGGCTGTTACCTGCTTCACCAAGATGTGCGATCAGGGCATCACCGCTCTGGTGGGCGATGTTACCACCACCCCGACTCTGGCACTTGCTGCGAGAGCGCAGACTACAACATGCCCATGGTCACCGCTTCTGCTACCGCTGAGGCTGTCACCTACGATGCCGAGACCGACACCGTGAACGAGAATGTGTTCCGCGCAACCTTCACCGACCCGTTCCAGGGCATCAAGATGGCTGACTACGCTTACCAGCGGTTGGGCTACACCAAGGCAGCGTCATCTTCCAGAAGGGCGCTGACTATAACGAGGGTCTGGCAGAGAACTTCGTCAACGAGTTCGAGAGCTGGGCGGCACCATCGTCGATCAGGAGACCTACTCTGAGGGCGATGTGGACTACAAGACCCAGCTGACCACCATTCTGGGCAAGGCTCCCGAAGTGGTGTTCTGCCCCAACTACTATCAGGAAGTCGGTCAGATCCTGGCTCAGGCTGAGAGCATCGGTCTGGCAGTTCCCTTCCTGGGCGGCGACGGCTGGGATGGTCTGGAAGGCTACGCAACTGCCGACCAGCTGAAGGATGCCTACTTCTGCGCAAACTACGCAAAGGGCTCCAACCCCGACTTTGAGGATGCCTACAAGGCTGAGTACGGTGAGGAGTACCCCAACGGCTTCGCTCCTCTGGCTACGATGCTGCCATGACCGTTGTCTATGGCATTCAGGCTGCTGAGGATGCCGGTCTGGCTGCTGGCGATGACGACTATAAGCAGGCCGTCATCGATGCCATCGCAGGCGGCACCATCGATGGCATCACCGGCACCTTCACCTTCGATGAGCACCACAACCCCGTCAAGCAGACCGCTATCCTGTGCTTCGACGGTGCAACCCCCGTTCTGAAGGAAATGTTCTGATCTGCTTTGATCCTGCGCACCGGTGTGCGGCATAAAGGCAGCACTCAGAAATAAAAGACCCATTGCGGAGACCGCCGGAACAGGTTTTGCTCGGCTGTCTCCGCTTTTTTGGTAAAAAGTGCATTCCCCAAAAGGCGTGCAAACGCCGCAAAGAAAGGAAGTATCAGTCCATGACAGTGTTTTTTAGCCAGCTGATCAACGGCTTGTCCCTTGGCAGCATCTATGCACTGATCGCACTGGGTTACAGCATGGTGTACGGCATCATCCTGCTGCTGAACTTTGCCCATGGCGATGTCATTATGGTTGGTGCGTACATGTCCTGGTTCGTGATGAATCAGCTGGGCCTTGGCCCGGTCACTGCTGTGTGCGCCACCATCATCACCTGCACGCTGCTGGGCGTTGTGATCGAGAAGATCGCCTACACCCCGCTGCGCAACGCACCCCGTATCTCCCTGCTGATTACGGCAATCGGCGTGTCCTTCTTCCTGGAGTACACTGCAGAGCTGATCCTTGGTTCCGGTGCAAAGGTCATTCCGGCCTACTACACCAACCAGACCTTCCACATCGGCTCTGTGCCGCTGGGCCTCACCTCTGTCATCACCCTGCTGGTCACGGTGCTGTCCATGCTGGTGCTCACCTTCCTTGTGCAGAAGACCAAGCTCGGCAAGGCCATGCGTGCCGTGTCTGAGGATATGGACGCTGCCCGTCTGATGGGCATTAACGTCAACAGCACCATTTCCTTTACCTTTGCGGTGGGCTCCGCACTGGCCGGTATCGGCTCGGTGCTGTACTGCTGCAGCTACCCGCAGGCGACCCCCACCATGGGCTCCATGCTGGGCCTGAAGGCCTTCGTTGCAGCCGTTCTGGGCGGCATCGGCTCCATTCCCGGTGCCATGATCGGCGGCATCGCCATCGGCCTGTGCGAGTGCTTTGTTTCCGCCATCGGCCTTTCCGCATGGAAGGATGCCGTCACGTTTGCGATCCTGATCATCGTGCTGCTGGTCAAGCCCACCGGCTTCCTTGGCCGCAAGGTTCAGGAAAAGGTGTAAGGAGGGCATGAAGATGAATACCAAACGCAAAACGCTCAAAATGCCCGTGCGCTACCTGATGAACGCCGTGCTGGTGGCTCTGCTGTTCGTGGGCCTGTCCTTCCTCACCCAGAACGTGCTGTCCACCTACCAGAACAAGGTGCTTCTCACCGTGGGCATCAACATCATTCTGGCTGTCTCGCTGAACGTTGCCACCGGTTATCTGGGCCAGCTGCCGCTGGGCCATGCCGGTTTCATGGCCGTGGTGCTTACACCTGTGCCCTGTTCACGAAATACAGCAATCTGCCTCCGGTGTCGCTTTTGTCGTGGGTCTGGTGCTGGCCTGCATCGTGGCGGGCCTGTTCGGCGTGCTGATCGGCATTCCTGCTCTGCGCCTGACCGGTGATTATCTGGCCATCCTGACGCTGGGCTTTGGCGAGATCATCCGCATCACCCTGAACAACATCGATGATGTGCTGGGCTTCAAGCTGTTCTACGGTGCCAAGGGCCTGAAGAACATCCCCAAGTATTCCAACTTCGCCAATGTGTTCATCTGCGTGGTCATTACCTGCTTTGCCATCCACGCCATGATGAAGAGCCGCCATGGCCGTGCCGTGCTGGCCATCCGCGATAACGAGATCGCTGCCGAGAGCTGCGGCATCCAGACTACTTATTATAAGGTCATGGCCTTTGCATTCTCTGCCGCCTTTGCCGGTCTGGCCGGCGGCCTGTACGCCTGCTATCTGGGCGTTCTGGACCCCTCCACCTTCGGCTTCATGAAGTCCATCGAAATTCTGGTCATGGTGGTTCTGGGCGGCATGGGCTCCATGCTGGGCTCTATCCTGTCCGCGACCGTGCTTACCATCCTGCCCGAGGCGACCCGCAGCTTTGACAGCTACCGCATGGTGGTCTACTCGCTGGTGCTGGTCCTCATGATGATCTTCCGTCCGGGCGGCCTGCTTGGCAGCTACGACTTCTCCATGAGCCGCATTGTGGAAAAGATCATGAACGGCGAACTGTTCCAGAAGAAAGCAAAGGAGGGCAAGGACCATGAGTGAATACCAGACTAAGCTGCACAGTGTGCCCTCCGGCGGCTTTTTGACCGACCGCGACAAGGACAAAAAGCCCATTCTGGACGTGCGTGAGCTGGGCATCGACTTCGGCGGTCTGACCGCCGTGGATGGCTTCAACCTGATGATCGGCCGCAACGAGATCACCGGTCTGATCGGCCCCAACGGCGCCGGTAAGACCACCGTGTTCAACCTGCTGACCAACGTCTACCAGCCACCCGCGGCTCCATCCTGATCGATGGTATGCCCACCGCCGGCAAAAAGACCTATCAGGTCAACCGCATGGGCGTGGCCCGTACCTTCCAGAACATCCGCCTGTTCAAGGAACTGAGCGTGATCGATAACATCAAGGTGGGCCTGCACGAGTCCATGAAGTACAATCTGGCATCTTCGCTGATCCGCCTGCCCAACTACTGGAAGGAAGAGAAGAAGTGCACCGAGCGTGCTCTGGAGCTGCTGGATATCTTCCACATGGCAGACCTCGCCAATGTGCAGGCAGGCAGCCTGCCCTACGGCGCACAGCGCCGTCTGGAGATCATGCGTGCACTGGCCACCAGCCCGAAGCTGCTGCTGCTGGACGAGCCTGCTGCCGGTATGAATCCCTCCGAGACTGCAGAGCTGACCGAAACCATCCGCCGCATCCGCGACGAGTTCAACATCGCCGTGCTGCTGATCGAGCATGATATGAGCCTGGTCATGGGCATCTGCGAGGGCATTGCCGTGCTGAACTTCGGCCGCATCATCGCCAAGGGCACGCCGGATGAGATCCGCAGCAACCCGCAGGTCATCGAAGCCTATCTGGGCAAGAAGGAGGCTAAGCCATGGCTGATACGTTACTGAAAGTTGATAACATCAACGTCTATTACGGCAACATCCACGCCGTCAAGGACATCTCCTTCGAGGTGAATCAGGCGAGATCGTCACCCTGATCGGTGCCAACGGTGCTGGCAAATCCACCACCCTGAAGACCATTTCCGGCCTGCTGAAGCCCAAGACCGGCGACATCCTGTACAAGGGCAGCAGCATCAAGGGCATGCGCGCCCACAAGATTGTGGAAGCGGGCCTTGCCCATGTGCCGGAAGGCCGCCATGTGTTCCTGCACATGACCGTGGAAGAAAATCTGGACATGGGTGCATACACCCAGCCTGCTTCCACCATTGCACCCAACAAGGAAAAGGTGTTTGAGCTGTTCCCCCGCCTGAAGGAGCGCCGCAAGCAGCTGGCCGGTACCATGTCCGGCGGCGAGCAGCAGATGCTGGCTATGGGCCGTGCACTGATGAGCAACGCTTCCATGCTGATGCTGGACGAGCCTTCCATGGGCCTTTCGCCGCTGCTGGTGCAGGAGATCTTCGACATCATCCAGAACGTGCACAAGGAAGGCATGACCATCCTGCTGGTAGAGCAGAACGCACAGATGGCTCTTTCCGTGGCAGACCGTGCCTACGTCCTTGAGACGGGCCGTGTGGTCATGGAGGGCACTGGTGCCGAACTGCTGACCAACGAGCGCGTGCGCAGCGCATATCTGGGCGGCTAAGCAAAAAATCGTATCAAAAAAGGGGCTGTTGCACATGCAACAGCCCCTTTTTGCAGTATTAGTTATGCCAGCAGAGACATGATATTTGCGGTGATCAGGCCGCCTGCCGTGCCAATGACGTAGCCATCAGAGCCATCAGAACGCCAACAGGCACCAGAGCGCCGCTGTAGGCACCGGCCAGAATGGGAGCGGATGCGGAACCGCCGATGTTTGCCAGAGATGCAACACCGCAGGTGAACATATCCAGATGGAAGATCTTTGCCAGCAGCACCAGAATGATGCCGTGGATGGCCAGGATCATAAAGCCAGCCAGGATCCATGCGGGTGCATCGGTCAGCTCCAGGAAGCTTGCGCGGGAGGCAAGCAATGCCACCACGGAGTACAACAGCAGGTTGGACAGCTCGGTGCTGCCTGCCATGCGGCCCACGGGGGTGACAGCGCCGATCAGGCGGACAACGTGATGAGCAGGACGGTCCAGGTGGCCTTGTCCAGGAAGGGCATTGCGCCGTTCAGGGCTGCGCCGATATCCTGACCGAAGGCGGAGATCACCAGAGCCAGACCCAGCAGGAAGATCAGGTTGACAAAGCTGGCCTTATCCTCGTTGCCCTTTGCGTCCTCTTCCAGACGGCGGGACACTTCATCCAGCGTGGTGGTGTCGGCCTTGACCCACTTGTTGAACTTGGGAGCAAGGTTGATGGCCCACAGCAGGAACATGACCCAGATAGAGTAGTCAATGGAGTCCACCACCAGTGCGTAGGCCATGTCAGCTTCGCCGATGTCCAGCGCAGCCTGCACGGCGACCATGTTGCCGGAGCGCCCATCCAGCTGCCGCACAGAGCGCCCAGTGCCTTCCATGCTTCGGAGCCAAGGGGCCCTTCATGATGGCGAAGGTGGCAATGAAGGCCACCGAGATGGAGACGGAAGCAGCAAAGAAGCCGCCCAGCATCTTGGGACCCAGCTTGATGATCTTGCGGATGTCGCAGCGCAGCAGCATCAGGAAGATCATGCATACAGCAGGTTGTTTTTCAGCACGGAGTAGGCAGGCTTGGTGGCCTCCATGTCCCATGCACCAGCGTGCAGAGAATCATGGTAATGAGGTACAGCAGAACGATAGGTGGTGCATAGTCGAAGAATTTCGACTTCGTGTAGCGTTGCAGCCACACCAGCAGTGCGGCAATGAACACCAGCACGGCGATGTAGGTGAAACCGTTTGTGATCATGAACCCAATCCCCTTTCTTTTTGTGCAATTTTTTGCGGACAATTGTCTTTACAATATCGACAATTTCGTATACAATACTACCATAGATTTCATAATCTGGCAATATTTTTTTATCGAAAGGGGTAGGTTTTTGCATGAAAATCACGGAAGTACGTCTCGGTCTGATCTCCGTGCCGCTGCGCGTGCCTTTTAAGACGGCTCTGCGCTCGGTCAGCAGCGTGGAGGATGTGATCGTAGAGATCCACACCGACACCGGCGCTGTGGGTTATGGTGAGGCACCTCCCACCGGTGTAATCACCGGCGACACCACCGGTGCCATCATCGGTGCCATCCGCGACCATATCGCAAAGACCATCATCGGCCGCGATGTGGACGACTTTGAAGACCTGATGATCGCACTGAATGCCTGCATCCAGAAGAACACCAGCGCCAAGGCTGCTGTGGATATGGCCCTGTGGGATCTGTACGGCCAGCTGTACAAAATCCCTGTGTACAAGCTGATGGGCGGCGCAAAGAAGTCCATCGTCACCGACATCACCATCAGCGTCAACGACCCCGAAGAGATGGTGCGCGATGCCCTGAACGCCATCGACCGCGGCTACGACTGCCTGAAGGTCAAGGTGGGCAAGGAGCCGGAAAAGGATATTGCACGCCTGAGCGCCATCCGCGGTGCTGTGCCCAAGGAGACCTGCATCCGCATCGACGCAAATCAGGCTGGACCCCCAAGGAAGCCGTGCGCATCCTGAACGGAATGCAGGAGAAGGGCCTTGATCTCGAATTCGTGGAGCAGCCGGTCAAGGCCCACGACTTTGAAGGCCTGAAGTATGTTACCGAGCGCTCCTATGTGCCGGTGCTGGCCGACGAGAGCGTGTTCTCCCCGCAGGACGCACTGACCATCATGCAGATGGGAGCCGCAGACCTCGTGAACATCAAGCTGATGAAGTGCGGCGGCCTGTACAACGCCTCAAGATCGCATCCGCTGCGAGGTGTACGGCGTGGAGTGCATGATCGGCTGTATGCTGGAAGCCAAGATCAGCGTGAATGCCGCCGTGCATCTGGCCTGCGCAAAGCAGATCATCACCCGCGTGGATCTGGACGGCCCCGTGCTGTGCAGTGAGGACCCCATCCTCGGCGGTGCAGTGTTCAACGAAAAAGACATCACTGTTTCCAACGAGCCGGGCCTTGGCATCAAGGGCATTGAGCCGGGCAAGATCAAGTATTTGGACTGACCCTCTCAGCTTCACTTCGTTCAGCAGCTCCCCCGAAAGGGGGAGCTTTTTGCGTCTTTACAGTCAGCACAAAGAAAGCTCCCCCTTTCGGGGGAGCTGGCACAGCGCAAGCTGTGACCGAGAGGGTTTTATGCTTTGTAAGCCAGAATAGCCTTCAGGTATTCCCACACACGGGCCACCGATGCAATGTCGGCGCGCTCATTGGGGGTGTGGACATGCAGCAGGTTCGGGCCAAAGGAGATGCAGTCCAGCCCGTCGATCTTGCCCGAGAGGATACCGCATTCCAGGCCCGCATGAATGGCAACGATCTGGGGCTTTGCACCGTACTGTGCCTCGTACACAGCTACGCAGCGGTCGCGCAGGGCGCTTTCGCGGGCGTAGGTCCAAGCGGGATAGTCGCCGTGGAACCGCACGCTGCCGCCCAGCAGCTCGGTCAGGGTCTGCAGTTTGCAGCTCAGCAGCTCCTTCGCCGAGGGCACCGAGCTGCGGATGGAAAAGCGCAGAATGGCTTCGGTGCCGCTCATCTCGCAACGCCGAGGTTCAGCGAGGTCTCCACAAGGCCCGGCACATCCATGCTCATGGCCTGCACGCCCCATGGCATCAGCAGCAGGGCCTTGCGCAGGCGCTGGGCGGAGTTCGCATCCAGTGCATCGTATTCGCCGCAGCCCTCCTCGGTGAGCTGCAGGCGGATGCTCGGGTCAGCAGTGCCGAATTCTGCTTTCATCTGCGCGGTAAAGTCTGCCCCGGCAGCGCGCACGGCTTCGGTGATACCGGCGGGCAGCACCAGCGTAACGCTGCTTTCTTTCGGGATGACGTTTTCCTTTGCACCGCCGGAGAGGGTGAGCACAGCGTACTCTGCACCGTGGTCAGACAGCAGGGTCAGGTAGCGCCCCAGCAGAGCGATGGCGTTGGCGCGGCCTTTGTGAATCTCGGTGCCGGAGTGCCCTCCGCAAGCCCCGCGATGTCCGCCTTCACGGCGGTGCCGGTCACAGCCGCACGGGCAATGGGCAGATGGCATTCAACGCGGCGTCCGCCTGCACAGCCTGCGGTCAGCACCCCTTCTTCCTCGGAGTCGATGTTCACCAGAATCCGGCCCTCAAGGTCAGAAAAATCCATGGCAGATGCACCCAGCAGACCCACCTCCTCGCAGACGGTCAGCACGACCTCCAGCGCAGGGTGGGGAATGTCCTTTGCGTCCAGAACAGCCAGCGCATAGGCCACGGCAATGCCGTCGTCGCCGCCAAGGGTCGTGCTCGGCGCACACATAGCCGCCGTCTACGACCGGGTGGATGGCATCCTTCTCAAGATCCAGCGGGCAGTCGGCGGTCTTGTCGCCCACCATGTCCAGATGGCCCTGCAGGATCAGGCCCGGCTCCTTCTCGTATCCGGGTGTGGCCGGTGCCTTGATGAGCACATTGCCCATCTCGTCCTGACGGCAGGCAAGGCCGTGGGCCTTGGCGAACTGCACGCAATAGTCGCTCAGTGCCTTTTCGTGGTGGGAGGTGTGCGGAATGCCGCAGATCTCCTCAAAGTAATAAAAAACCGAAGCTGGTTCCAGATTGGATAATACGCCCATAATGTTCCCTCTCCTTGTGCTATATTTTAAGAAAGAAGACCGGCAGAGCTGTGAGCCATGCCGGTCTTTCGGGTCTTTACTCTGCCTGACTCAGGCAGTCGTCCATGGCGGTGAACACAGCGTCGCTGGTCATGGTAGCACCGGCAACAGCGTCCACACCGCTGGTGGAACCGGCCTTGGTCAGCTGGTCTGCCAGAGTTTCAGCAGCGGTGCCGCCCAGTTCGGGAGTCTCGCCGGATGCATCGATCTCCACACCGGTCACCCGGCCGCCGGTGACGGTGACGGTGACGGTCACATCACTCAGGCAGCCCTGAGCGCTGGACGTATAGATGCCATCCGTCAGGCTGGCGGCGTTGTCGGCAGCGGGCACAGTGCCGGTGTACTTGATGTACAGGCCGAGCACAACTGCCATAATGACAGTGACAACAGCCATGATGATAACATTCCGGGTGAGTTTCTTCATAAAAGATCAAATGCTCCCTTTTGACGTGATATATTTTTTACTTTGCGGGTTTGAAACTGTCGCGCAGGGTGACGACGCGGTTGTAAACGCCGGGGTTCTTGGAGTCCGGGGTAAAGAAGCCGGTGCGCACGAACTGGAACTTCTCACCGGGCTTTGCGTCCTTCAGGCTTTCTTCCAGCTTGCAGCCCTTGCACACAACAACGCTTTCCGGGTTCAGGTAGTCCTTGTAATCGCTGCCCTCGGGGATGGCGTTCATGTTGGCCTCGGTGAACAGCTTGTCGTACAGGCGCACCTCGGCATCCACGGCATGGGCGGCACTCACCCAATGGATGGTGCCCTTGACCTTGCGGCCGTCGGCGGGATTGCCGTTGCCGGTCTCGAGGTCGGCGGTGCAGTGGATGGCGGCAATGCTGCCGTCGGCATTCTTCTCCACGCCGGTGCACTTGACGATGTAAGCGCCCATCAGACGCACCTCACCGCCAATGGTCAGGCGCTTGAACTTGGGAGGCGGCACCTCGGCAAAGTCCTCATTCTCGATCCACAGCTCTTTGGTAAAGGCCACCTTGCGGTGGTGGTATCGTTGGCTTCGCGGTTGGGGTTGTTGGCTACATCAAAGTACTCGGTCTTGTCCTCCGGGTAGTTGTCTACGATCAGCTTTACGGGGTCCAGCACGGCAATGCGGCGCTGAGCGGTCAGGTCCAGCTCGCTGCGGATGCAGGCTTCCAGCTGGCGCATGTCGATGAGGTTGTCGGATTTAGAAATGCCGGCTTCCCGCACGAAGGTGAAGATGGAGGTGGGGGTGTAGCCGCGGCGGCGCAGGCCGCACAGGGTGGGCATACGGGGGTCGTCCCAGCCGTCCACAATGCCCATTTCCACCAGCTCACGCAGATAGCGCTTGCTCATGACGGTGTTGGTCATGTTCAGGCGTGCAAACTCACGCTGCTTGGGGAAGGCAGTGCCGAAGATGTTCTCGATGACCCAGTTGTACAGCGGACGGTGGTTCTCGAACTCCAGACTGCACATGCTGTGGGTGATGCCCTCAATGGCATCCTGAATGGGATGTGCGAAGTCGTACATCGGGTAGATGCACACTTGCTGCCCTGACGGTGATGCTCGGCGTACTTGATGCGGTAGATAGCCGGGTCACGCATGTTCATGTTGGGGCTTGCCAGATCGATCTTGGCACGCAGGGTCTTTTCGCCCTCCTGGAACTCACCGGCACGCATCCGGCGGAACAGGTCAAGATTCTCTTCCGGGGTGCGGTCGCGCCACGGAGAGGGACGGGAAGGCTTGCCGGCATCGGCACCGCGGTACTCGCGCATTTCGTCGCGGGTCAGGTCGTCCACGTAGGCCTTGCCTCCATGATGAGCTTTTCGGCATACTCGTAGCATTTATCAAAGTAGTCGCTGCCGTAGAAGATGCCGCCGTTGGGGTCGGCGCCCAGCCAGTGCAGATCCTCGATGATGCTGTTCACGTACTCCTCACCCTCGCGGGCAGGGTTGGTGTCGTCCAGACGCAGGTTGAACTTACCGCCGTACTGGTTTGCAATGGACCAGTTGATGTAGATGGCCTTGGCACTGCCGATGTGCAGGTAGCCGTTGGGCTCGGGCGGGAAGCGGGTATGGATCTCGCTGATCTTGCCCTCGGCCAGATCAGCGTCGATGATGTCGGTCAGAAAGTTTTTATCTGCCATGTGTTTTCCCCCTGTCAAAGGCACAAAGTGCCTATATATTCCATAATACTATATAATACACTATTTTTACTGCACCTTCAAGATGAAAGCCGGAACTTCTGGGGCAAATGCGCATTTTTGCGTGGAATTTTGCTGTGAATTGCCCGATTTCCACAACTTTTTCCCTATCCCTTGACACCGCCGTGCAAGGAGAGTATATTTTTGCATGGCATACAGCGCATTTTGCCGTGTTTAAAATAGGAGGAACCCTATGAACAGTTTAAAAGAAGCGTTCAGCAGGAAAAATATGCTGAAGAATTTAAATTTCTTTGGTGAGCTGAATCTCGGCCTGATCCTGACGGCGGTCGGCATCGTTTACTTTAAAAATCCCAATCATTTTGCATTTGGCGGCACCTCGGGCCTGTCCATTCTGCTGGCAGACCTGTTCCCTAAGATCAACGTGGGCGGCTTTATGTGGATCATCAACCTGATTCTGGTGGTGCTGGGCTTTGTCTTTCTGGGCATCAAGACCATGGGCTGGACGATTTATTCTTCCTTTGCGCTGTCCTTTTTTGTGTCGGTGTGCGAGTGGCTCTATCCCGTCAACGTTTCCATGAGCGGCGATGCCATGCTGGATCTGGTGTTCGCCGTGTTCCTGCCGGCTCTGGGTGCGGCGATCGTGTTCGACATCGGTGCATCCACCGGCGGTACGGATATTGTGGCCCTGATTCTGGCAAAATATACCTCTATGGAGATCGGCAAAGCCCTGATGGTCAGCGATATCCTCATCGTGCTGGCGGCGGCATGGCGGTTCGGCATGGGCACCGGCCTTTACTGCATCCTTGGCCTGATCGGCAAGAGCTTTGTGGTGGACGGTGCCATCGAGAACATCCGCCTGCGCAAGGTGTGCACCATCGTGACGTCCAACCCGCAGCCCATTCTGGACTTCATCATCAAGGAAATGAACCGTTCCGCTACCGTGGAAAAGGCTTACGGCGCTTACACCCACCACGAGCTGAGCGTGCTGGTGACGGTGCTGACCCGCCGTCAGGCCCTGCAGCTGCGCAACTTCCTGCGTGAGAACGACCCCCGGAGCTTTATCACCATCGTCAATTCCAGCGAGATCATCGGCAAGGGCTTCCGCTCCTTTAATTAAAGCACGGCAGGGCCACGCCGCTATTGACGAACCGCTCCAAAAACGATATACTATATTCCGGCGGTGCAGCAGTGCCGCCGGATGCCGGGGTGTTGCGCAGTTGGTAGCGCGCTGCTTTGGGAGCAGGAGGCCGCGAGTTCGAGTCTCGCCACTCCGATATGACAAAAAGCCACGATGAACCGTTTACAAATGCGGTTTCGTCGTGGCTTTATTTGTTGCCAGTCCCCTGAGATCCGGCTGGAAGATGCCTTATTTGTGCGTTACCGTCTCAAAAACTGCCCCTGCGCTAAAGGGCAAATGCGCACCCGGCAGCTTTCCGATTTTGTTCTTTTTTTATTTACAAACAGTACCTTGACACCGAAATATCCTTTTTGTAATCTTAAAGAGTATTCTGAATGTAAGTGAATGCCGTCCCGAATCAATACGGTTTTTTCGGGCAGGACGGCAGGAAGTTTCTCCAGCGAATGTCCTGGGGGTGGTACCCTGCTGCCACAGGCAGTAGGGCGAGACCGAAGTTCCGGGCTGTTCGCAGAGAAAACTTCCTGATGGCCTGCCAAGTGAGCGCAAGCTGACGGCAATGGGAAAGGAGCAACTACCAATGGATCATCTGCAGAACGTAATGGGATACTTCGACCAGCAGCAGCCGCTGTGCGCCGAACACGACCGCATCAGCAAGGACCTGTACAAGGAGTTTGGCGTTAAAGCGGGCCTGCGCGACGAAAACGGCAAGGGCGTGCTGGCGGGCCTGACCAATATCTCCGATATCCGCGCCTTCCAGTATGTGGACGGGGTGAAAAAGCCTGCCGACGGTCAGCTGCTCTACCGCGGCTACGACGTGAAAGACCTGATCCGCGGGTCGTCCGGCAGCCGCTTTGCCTTTGAGGAAGCGGGCTATCTGCTACTGTTTGGTGAGCTGCCCACGCAGGAAAAGCTGGAAGAGTTCTGCCGCGTGCTGGGCGAGTGCCGCACCATGCCCACCAACTTTACCCGTGATGTGATCATGAAGGCCCCCAGCCACGATATCATGAACTCCATGGCCCGCAGCGTGCTCACACTGGCATCCTACGACCCCAAGGCCGGTGATCTGGAAATTTCCAATGTGCTGCGCCAGAGCATCCAGCTGGCCGGCATCTTCCCCATGCTGGCCGTGTACAGCTACCATGCCTATAACCACTACGAAAAAGACGGCAGCATGTACATCCACCGGCCGGACCCGGAGCTTTCCACCGCAGAGAACTTTTTGCGGATGCTGCGCCCGGATATGAAGTACACCGAACTGGAAGCCCGCGTACTGGATGTGGCATTGCTGCTGCACGCCGAGCACGGCGGCGGCAACAACTCCACCTTTACCACCCGCGTGGTCACTTCGTCTGGCACCGATACCTACTCGGCCATGGCGGCTGCCCTGTGCTCCCTCAAGGCCCGCGCCACGGCGGTGCCAACCTGATGGTGATGCAGATGATGCAGAACATCCGCGAAAACCTGCACGACACCGAGGACGATGAAGAGCTGGAAGCTACCTGAAAAAGCTGCTGCACGGCGAAGCATTTGACCGCAAAGGCTGATCTACGGCATGGGCCACGCGGTGTACTCCCTCAGTGACCCCCGTGAGGTGGTATTCAAGGGCTATGTGGAACAGCTGGCCCACGAGAAGGGCCGCGACAAGGACCTCGCCCTTTACAACAAGATCGAGCACATGGCCCCGCAGCTGATCGCGGAGGAGCGCAAAATTTTTAAGGGTGTCAGCCCCAATGTGGACTTCTACAGCGGCTTTGTGTACGATATGCTGGGCATCCCCATGGAGCTGTACACGCCGCTGTTCGCCGTGGCCCGCGTGATGGGCTGGAGCGCCCACCGCATTGAAGAGCTGCTCAGCGCAAACAAGATCATCCGCCGGCCTACAAGACCTTGGCGGCACCCACGAATATATCCGCCGCAATGAGCGGGAATAACAGGGAGGATGCATGATGAGCGTGGAACTGAAACATCACCCGGAAGAATGGTTCTTCCTGCACAATTTTGATATCGACAAGGTGTTCAGCACCATCCAACGGGCGGATTACCTGATCTTATATTACATTAAGATGCAGGCCGAACAGCACCCGGACAGTAAGGTTTATCTGGCTGACCTTGCTGCCGTGATGGGCCTGAAGGTGACAGAGCTTTCCAAGGCCGTTGAAAAGCTGCAGGACAAGGGTTTTGTGGCATGGAAGACCGACCGTGAAGCGGGCCGCACCTATGTGGAGCTTTCCAGCAAGGCTGTGGAGCTGATGGCGGAGGAGCGCGCGTTCATGCAGCGCTGTTACGCCCGCCTGCGTGCAGAGCTTGGCGACGAAGAACTGCATCGTGCAGTAAGCACCATGCAGAGCGTGACGGCCATCCTGAAGGATGAACGGGAACACAGCGGCGTATAAAAACAGCCTCAACGAAAAATGAGATAGACTTCCCCGAAAGGGGTTGCCTATCTCATTTTTTGTTGTAAACTGAGGTTCCCGGATCAGCAAATAAATTCTACTGAAAAAAGCCAGAGCGGCTATTTTAAATCGTTTACCGGATCAGGTTTACAAACACCGGGCAGAGCACTGCGGTCAGCACACCGGCCACCGCAATGGAAAGGCCGCTCATGGCACCTTCTACCTCGCCCATCTGCAGGGCTTTGCTGGTGCCCACGGCATGGGCCGAAGTTCCGATGCCCACGCCCTTGGCGATGGGGTCGGTGATGTGGAACATCTTGCACACCGTCTCAGCCAGCAGCGCTCCCACGATGCCGGTAACAATGACGATCGCACCGGTCAGGGCAGCAATGCCGCCCAGCTCAGCGGCCACATCCATGCTGATGGCGGTGGTCACGGACTTGGGCAGCAGGGTGGCATACTGCTCACGGGTCAGGTCCAGCGCCAGTGCCAGCGCCAGTGCGCTGCCAAGGCTCACCAGCGTGCCCACCGAGATACCCGCAATGATGGCGGCGGCATTCTCTTTCAGCAGGTCGATCTTTTCATACAGCGGAATGGCCAGTGCCACGGTGGCGGGCAGCAGCAGATAGTTCACCGGTGCCGCGCTGGCCTTGTAGTCCGCATACGGGATGCTGCACACCGACAGAAAGATGATCACAAAGATGCTGCCCAGCAGCAGCGGGTTAAAAATGGCTTTGCCTGTCACCTTATTGATAAGGGTGCCCAGTGCAAACGCGGCCAGCGTAAGCAGAACGCCCCATGCTGCGGAGCCGGACAAAAAATCATTCAGCAGCTGCGTCATTGTCAGCCTCCTTTTTCTTGCGGCCGGTCAGGGCCTGCGTGGTCTTGCCTGCACTCACCATCACCAGCACAGTGACCGGGATAATGGCAACGAGGATGGGCAGCAGCATCTCGCCCATCTCTGCCCACAGTTCCATCACACCGGCGGCAGCGGGCACGAACAGCAGCGGGAAGATGCCTGTGAGATAGGTTCCCACCTCTTTCACATCGTCCAGCTTTACCAGCTTGAAGTTCAGCGCTGCCAGCAGCAGCACCAGACCGTAGACGCTGGCCGGGACCGGCAGCGGCAGCACTACATGAAGGATCTCGCCCAAAAAACAAAACGCAAGAATGCGCGCAAACTGAAAAATATATTTCGTAGTAAAGTTCCCCTTTCCTCGATCAAAAGCGTAAATGGACACATCAAGGGTAAAGTATACCGCAGGAGCCCCAATCCATCAACCGTGATTCTGGATAAGAAAAATTGCACATTTCGCCGAGAACTGTGCAAAAAAGGCGCGCCGGTCAAGCCGGTGCGCCTTTTGCATGTTATCAGAAATACCGTCAGATCACATAATCATTCCCAGCCTGATCAGGCCGGGCGAGATCGGCCAGCGTGATATTGCCGAAGTAGTTGGAGATCAGATCGTCCAGCCCCTTCCACATCTCGTAGGTGCGGCAGTTTGCCATGCGGGAGCAGGGGGTCGCATTGGGGGTCAGGCAGCTCACCGGCGCAAGGCTGCCCTCGGTCAGCATCAGGATCTCGCCCACGGTGTACTGATCCGGGCTGCGGGTGAGCCGGTAGCCGCCGCCCTTGCCGCGCAAGCCCTCCAGAAAGCCGTTCTGCACCAGCACCTTAAGGATGTTTTCCAGATATTTTTCCGAGATCTCCTGCCGGGCAGCGATCTCCTTGAGAGGGACATATTTTTCAGACTGATGCTCGGAAAGGTCGATCATCACGCGCAGTGCATAGCGCCCTTTGGTGGACACGATCATAATAGTGTACTTCCTTTGTTGGTTATAGATTGAGTTTTTAACCTATTATACAACAGGGTAAATAATATTTCAATCCCACTTTTTTCAAAAAATCCATTGACAACCGCACAGAACGGGTCTATAATACCATCAAACCCACAAACAGTGTTGGTATAAAGGTTTTAGAACCAGGTCGTCCAGCAGGCACATGTGCCCATAACTGTATCAGAGAGGAAACTACAATGAGCAAGATTTATACTGCCGCAGATCAGCTGATCGGTCATACTCCGTTGCTGGAGCTGACCCACATTGAAAAGGAGCAGGAGCTGCCTGCCCACATCATTGCTAAGCTGGAATACTTCAATCCGGCCGGTTCTGTCAAGGATCGCATCGCCAAAAAGATGATCGATGATGCCGAGGAAAAGGGCCTGCTGAAGGAAGGTTCCGTGATCATTGAGCCTACCTCCGGCAATACCGGCATCGGTCTGGCCGCTGTGGCAGCCGCCAAGGGCTACCGCATCATCATCGTGATGCCCGAGACCATGAGCGTGGAGCGCCGCCAGCTGATGAAGGCTTACGGTGCAGAGCTGGTGCTGAGCGAGGGTGCCAAGGGCATGAAGGGTGCCATTGCCAAGGCCGACGAGCTGGCAAAGGAGATCCCGAATTCCTTCATCCCCGGCCAGTTCGTGAACCCGGCCAACCCTCAGGCCCACATCGAGACCACCGGCCCCGAGATCTGGGAGGACACCGACGGCAAGGTGGATATCTTTGTGGCAGGCGTGGGCACCGGCGGCACCGTGACCGGCGTGGGCCAGTACCTGAAGAGCAAGAACCCGAACGTCAAGGTGGTGGCTGTAGAGCCTGCTTCCTCTCCTGTGCTGAGCAAGGGCACCGCAGGCGCACACAAGATCCAGGCATCGGCGCGGGCTTTGTGCCGGACGTACTGGACACCAAGGTGTATGACGAAATCATCGCCGTGGAGAACGACGATGCCTTTGCCACCGGCCGTCTGATCGGCCACAAGGAAGGCGTGCTGGTGGGTATCTCCTCCGGTGCTGCTGTTTATGCTGCCCTGCAGCTGGCAAAGCGCCCGGAGAATGCCGGTAAGAACATCGTGGTCCTGCTGCCCGATACCGGTGACCGCTACCTGTCCACCCCGCTGTTTGCAGACTGATCTTTCAAAAAGCTCGCTTCTCCCGTTCTGTGACTTCACAGGGCGGGAGTTTTTTGTTACAATATCCCTATCAAACACTTTGGAGATTTGCCCATGAATTACTATGCTGCCCCCATGGAGGGCCTGACCGACCGGGTGTGGCGGCAGGCACACCAGAAATGGTTCGGCCCTGCTGGCAATGCCGACCGCTACTATGCCCCTTTCATCTCCCCGCCGGAGAACCGGGTGCTCATTAAAAAGAAGATGGCCGAGCTTGCCCCTGCGGCAAACCCCGGCGCACCGGTGATCCCGCAGCTGCTGGCAAAGGACGGCGAACTTGCCGCATGGATGATCGGCGAGCTGCGCGGCCTTGGCTACACCGAGGTGAACCTGAACCTCGGCTGTCCTTCCGGCACCGTCACCGCCAAAGGCAAGGGTTCCGGGATGCTGCGCGACCCCGTCAAGCTGGACGCTTTTCTTGCCGCCGTATTTGCCAATGCGGAAGGGCCTATCTCGGTCAAGACCCGGCTGGGCGTGGAAAAGCCGGAAGAATTTGCTGCCATTCTGGACATCTATAACCGGTATCCCATCTGTGAGCTGACCATCCACCCGCGTGTGATGCGCCAGCTCTACCGCGGGCAGGCCGACCGTGCCGCTTTTGCTGCCGCTCTGCCCGGGTGCCGGATGCCTGTGTGCTACAACGGCGATGTGACCACCGCTGCGGACCTGCACACGTTGGAAGCGCAGTATCCGCAGCTGTCCGGCATCATGGTGGGGCGCGGCATCATTGCGGACCCGGCGCTCTTCCGTGAAGCACGCGGCGGCGCACCGGCCGCACGGGAAGAGCTGCGCGGATACCTTGACGACCTCTACCACGGATACTCCGAACTGTTCGGCAGCGCCGGGTGCGCGGTGAGCCGCATGAAGGGACACTGGTTCTACCTCATCCACAAGTTTGAGGGGGCCGAAAAGCTGGAAAAGCAGCTGCGCAAGGCGCGGGAACCGTGGGAATATGAGGTCGTCGTAAACCAGATCTTTACGCTGCCGTTCCGGCCGTAACGGTTGGAATGGCCTCCGTTTCGCTCTGGCCATCTTCAGCGAAAATTTTATTTTATATAGTTGCAATTCAGAAAGATCTGCGGATTTTTCTGAATTGCGTTTTCACCGGAGGGGCTGTAACGGTAAACGGCATCTGCATTCTATTATGAAAAAGCCCCGCCATCATAGCGACGGCGGGGCATAAGCAGACAAGCGATATCAGACGTTCAGATAACTGCGCAGCATGGCCTGCAGCAGATCGTCACGGTCCACCTTGCGGATCATGGAACGGGCATTTTTATAGGTCGTGATGTAGGTGGGGTCTTCGGACAAGATATAGCCCACCAGCTGATTGACCGGATTATAGCCTTTTTCCTTTAAAGCATCGTACACCTGCTGCACGATCTCATGGATCTCATAGTCCTTTTTGTCGTGGATCGAAAAAAATAGCGGTCTCGCCACTCACGGAATACACCCCCTTAGGAAGAACTACATTCATTGTACACGAATTGCGAGGAAACTTCAAGCTAAACAGACCGGATTTGCACAGTTTGCATAAAATTTCCGGTCCTGATTTTGCAGGCTGACGGCCTGCACCGCCGCAAATGCGGCAGAAGGAGGGCCTTTATGCTGTATGGCATCGGCTGCGACCTGTGCGAGATCGCGCATCTGGAAAAAAGCCTTACCGGCGCACACGCTGCAGCCTTTATCCGCCGGGTGTACGGCGAGGCCGAACGCGCTGCGCTGAGCCTTGACGAACCACTGCCCGCCGGGCGCAGCGCCGCCCACCGGCTTGCCAGCGCCGCAGCCAACTTTGCCGCCAAGGAAGCCTTTTTAAAGGCGGCAGGCACCGGCCTGCGGGAGCCGTTCTCCCTGTGTGAGATCGAGGCTGTCCGGCTGGAAAGCGGTGCACCCGCCTATCATTTTTCCGGCCAGACGGCGGAATGGATGCAGGCCCATGGCCTTGCCGCCCGGCTCTCTCTGAGCCACGAGGGCGGCATGGCGCTGGCCTTCTGCACACTGGAAACTCTGTAAGCCTTTGTGCATACAATGGAATATCCCCTGCGCTGCATAACCGGCGCGCAGCCGGCTCATACTGAGATCAGACGAAGATGCGCCGGACGCATCACATAAGCGGGGCGCATCCTCCAAATGCAGGGAGGGAGATTCCATGGAGGTACACAGAGGAGAAGTTTTTTACGCAGACCTTTCGCCGGTGGTGGGGTCGGAGCAGGGCGGCGTGCGCCCGGTACTGATCGTGCAGAACGAGATCGGCAACCGGCACAGCCCTACCGTGATCGCTGCGGCCATTACATCCCGCTGGACAAAGCCCGCCTGCCCACCCACATCAATATCCGGCAGCGGATACCGGCCTTGCCAAGGACAGCGTGGTGCTGCTGGAGCAGATCCGCACGCTGGATAAGCACCGCCTGCGGGAGCGGGCCGGGCAGATCACGCCGGAAGATCAGAAACGTGTGGATCAGGCTTTGGATGTAAGCCTGGGGCTTACTTCATATTAAGGGGCTGTTGCAAAACAGCTCTTTGAAAAGATCATGCACAAAACCCGGAACCTTTTTTCGGCCAAAACGGCTCAAAAAGGCTCCGGGTTTCTGATTTTGCGCTGTTTCTTTGTGCAAACTGCGATCGTTTTTTCATTTTCCAGCTTAATTTTTTTTGAAAAGGCGCGCGAAGGCTGGTTATTCCCGCCAGAAAATGCTATACTTTTCTGCAGAATGATTGTGCTGTCGTGTGCAGCATATGCAGGTTTTATGATGATATCGGAGGGCTGATTATATGATCATCCAGAGCAAAAAAGTATGGATCGCCGACCAGTTCATTTCTGCCGCAGTCGAGCTGGAGCAGGGCAAGATCACCGGCATCTTCCCCTATGGTGAAAAGCAGGCCGATGTGGACTATGGCTCCAAGCGCATCGTGCCCGGTTTTATGGATATCCACTGCCATGGTGCCTACGAGTTCGACACCAACGACGCAAAGCCGGAGGGCCTGCGCTACTGGGCAAAGCATATCGTCTCTGAGGGTGTGACCAGCTTTCTGGCCACTACCGTCACCCAGAGCGTGGAGGTGCTGACCAACGCCGTGGCCAATGTGGCCGACGTGATGGAGGGCAGCTACGAAGGTGCCGAGATCCTTGGCATCCACTTTGAAGGCCCCTACCTCGATATGAAGTACAAGGGCGCACAGCCTCCGGAGTACATCGCAAAGCCCAGCGTGGAGCAGTTCAAGCACTACCAGCAGGCAGCACGCGGCCACATCCGCTATGTGACCCTTGCACCGGAACACGACGAAGGGTTCGCACTGACCCATTACCTGACCGGGCACGGCGTGGTGGTCAGCATCGGCCATAGTGCCGCCACCTATGAGCAGGCCGTGATGGCCTATGCCAACGGTGCCCGCTCCATGACCACGTGTACAACGGCATGTCCCCCTTCGCCCACCGCGCCAACGGTCTGGTGGGCGCAGCCTACCGCATCCGCACCATGTACGGCGAGATCATCTGCGACGGCTGCCACTCCACCCCTGCTGCCCTGAACAACTACTTCATGAGCAAAGGCCCGGATTACGCCATCATGATCTCGGATGCACTGATGGCCAAGGGCACCCCCATTGGCAGCGAGTACATCTTTGGCGGCAACCATATCACCATCTACCGGACGGCAGCGCCCATCTGGACAACGGCACGCTGGCCGGTTCCACTTTGAACATCAACAAGGGCCTGCGCATTCTGGTGGAGGAGGCCATGGTGCCCTTCAACTATGCACTGAACGCCTGCACCATCAACCCGGCACGCTGCCTGCATCTGGATGACCGCAAGGGTTCCATCCAGATCGGCAAGGATGCCGACCTTGTGGTGCTGGACGACAACTACGATGTGCTGCAGACCTACTGCATGGGCAAGGCCCAGCTGTAATTTCTGGCTGACGCGAACAAAGGATGTGTTAAACCCGTTATGATCCAGATCGCCTTCTGCGACGATGACCAAACAGTTCTGGACCAGCTCTCTGCCCTGCTGGAAAAATATCGCGCCCAGCGCTGTGTCCAGATCCAGTGCACAGCCTTTCACAGCCCGCTGGATCTGCTGGCCGAGATCGAAAAGGGCACCCGGTACGATATCCTGTTTCTGGATGTCATCATGCCGGCCGAAAACGGCATTACCGCCGCCAAGGAGATCCGGCAGTACGATAACGTCGTCAAGATCATCTTTCTCACTTCTTCCGCCGAGTTTGCAGTGGAATCCTATGTGGTGGGTGCCTATTTCTACCAGCTCAAGCCCATCTGGGAGGACAGCTTTTTCCGTCTGACGGATTCGGTGATCGCCGAGTGCCGCCACGCCGACCAGCGCAGCCTGATCCTGCGCTGCAAGACCGGCATCTCCCGCATCGATCTGGACCAGCTGCTCTACTGTGAAGTGCTGGGCCGCACTGCTGGTCATTGCGCTGTTCCCGACAAGCGGCACCGCGCTGCAGGATGCCACCGAGCTGGTCGTCACCCTGCCGCTGCTGCTGGCACTGGTGCACTGGATCGCGCCTTCGGTGCGCGCGCTGTCGCACTCTTCGCTCAAGCTGCAGCTGCAGTTCGGCGTGGACGGCAGCGCAGGCTTTTACCGCATTGAAAAGTCCGGCACCTTGCTCCGCCTGAAGGCAGAATAAAATCACAGTGCGCATTCGTTCCACCCTTAATACGCAAAACACCCCTCGGCTTCCGCAGCAGGAAACCGAGGGGTGTTTGTTATGCTTTATTTGTGTTATTTGTGTCAGTTCAAGCCCTTACGCGATCACTTGCGGGGATTCTTGATCGCAGCCTGAGCGGGCGATAAAATTGCAGAGTTCTCCTTTCCAGAAATATCATTTCACTTTCCGTTGCGCCCGTGGTTCTTTTTTTGTAAGCCCCGCGTATGCGGGGAAAAGGGCGTGTACGCCATGCTGTACACCGGTTTGTGGGGATCACCCCCGCATGTGCGGGGAAAAGTCTTAGTGCCAGCGATCAAACGGTTTGCCCAAAGGATCACCCCCGCGTATGCGGGGAAAAGAAGTCCACCTCTTTTTCCTCTTCGGTCTCCTGAGGATCACCCCCGCATGTGCGGGGAAAAGCTTTCTTGCTTACTCCTGCAATGGTGCTTTCTAGGATCACCCCCGCATGTGCGGGGAAAAGTTGGTCGAACGCTCTACCTTGTAGCCGGCGAGAGGATCACCCCCGCATGTGCGGGGAAAAGTGGTTTCTTCCTTCTCGATCAGTGCGTGATAGAGGATCACCCCCGCATGTGCGGGGAAAAGCCAGACAGCAGGAACACCTTGCAGCTCAGTCCGGGATCACCCCCGCATGTGCGGGGAAAAGCCGCGAATACCGGGTATCAGACGAACGAAGTTTGGGATCACCCCCGCGTATGCGGGGAAAAGTGCTGTTGCAATCATCCGGTGATATTCGTGAATGGGATCACCCCCGCGTATGCGGGGAAAAGAAGCCAGCCGGAAGCTGAGAGGGACGCTTAAAGGGATCACCCCCGCGTATGCGGGGAAAAGTCAATGTAACAGTAGTTGTACTGCGGGGAAATGGGATCACCCCCGCGTATGCGGGGAAAAGCCCCGACAGGATTCTGTGGGAGCACTGGAAGGAGGATCACCCCCGCATGTGCGGGGAAAAGCAGCGTTCGGCAGAGAGTGTTACTATCCCTATGGGATCACCCCCGCATGTGCGGGGAAAAGACAGGCTTTGGCAAAAGCGCTTTCACGAAGTCGGGATCACCCCCGCATGTGCGGGGAAAAGACTAAAAAGATCCCGTAGCACCGTGCTCCTGTTGCTATTGTACCGCTGTTTCCTTCAGTTTGCAATAAACCTGTTGTATCAGACGGCAGTCCGGCAGGGCGCGATGCTCCACTTTTTCTGCCAGCTGAAAATGCTGTGCCAGCGTCACCAGCTTATAATTTGCGATCCTTGTAAGGTTTCGGCGGGCAAGTTGTGCAAGGTCGATCTGGCGGTTGGTCGGTGCCGGAAAGCCATATCGTTTGCAGGTCATGCGCAGAAACTCCAGATCAAAGGCAATATTATGTCCCACCAGTGGGTCTTTGCCAATAAACAACAAAAAGCTATTCAGCGCTTCCCGTGGTTCTGTTCCCTGCTGCAATTCCGCAGCGCTGAGTCCTGTCAGGCTGTGATCTCTGCCGGAACGTTTTCTTCCACGCAGACCAGCATGGTCAGCTCCTCCACCGGTACACCGTCCCGGACCCGCAGCGCTCCATATTCGATGATGGAATCGCACGCGGCTGCTCACATTGCCCACATAAACGCCCGTGTTGATTTCGCACAACCATTTGGACAGATCCCCGCGCAGTTTTGGCGGGCAGTTCGTCATGGTGAGAACTACGATGTTTCATCACCCTCTTCTTCAAAATAATTGATGCCGTTGGCCACAGTGCCCACTTTGTTGTCCCACAGATAAACAGCTTCCAGCTCCTGTTCCCGCTCATCCGCATTCAGGAGCAGATACCGGATATCGTGCACCATGCGCTCCAAAATATGATGCTCTACCATGGCATCCCGCACCCGGCGGCGCACTACGGCCGGCAGGTCGTCCGGAGCCTGTGCCGCCACTTCAAAGGCGATGGGAATGGTCACCTCGGCCTTGTACAGGTCGGCAATATCGTACACAAAGGAGCACTCGTGCCCCACATGAACAAAGCCAAGACCCGGGGCGCAGCCCAATGCCACGATCACCGCGTGCGCCAGACCGTACAAACAGACGTGCCCGGCAGAAAGCGCCTGATTGACGGCATCTCCCGATGCAAAATCCTCCGGGCGGTACAGTCGGCCGCTCCACGGAACACCGGTATCCTTGGAAGCTTTGCGGTATACCTGCCGCACACGGCTGCCCTCGCGTCCCCGCAGCTGCTGCATCGTCAGCCGGGAGATATCTTCGTCCGGGAAACGGAGCTGATACATCTTGCGTACCACATCCAGGTGCTTGCGGGTGTTGCTGACAAGCTCTGCCTGCCGCAGCAACAGCTGCGAGTGGGTGGTCAGGGGACGGCCATGGGCGTAATACCGCACACCGTGCTCACCTACCCAGACAGCACCCACGCCCGTGTCACCCATAAGTTCCATGGCACGGTGGGTCACCCGTGTACCCGGCCCCAGCAGCAGCACCGAGATGCCCGCCGCCGGGATCTGAACGATCCCTTTTTCGTCTGTAACGGTGATTGCGCCGTCCTGTCGGCCAAGGGTGCAGTGTTCCAGATACAGAAAGGTCATCCGGTCTTTCACCTGCGGCAGCGCCTGCAGGTCCGGCCGGATCATGCCCGGCATCTCGTCCATCTCAGTTTCCTCCGCGCATAACGGTCATCAGTCCAAGGCCATAGGCCTTGCCGCGCCCCATGCCCTGACACAGCAGTGCCCGGAACTGCTCTGCATCGGTCACCTGCAAAATGCCCTCATAGGTCACTGCTAACAGGGTCACCGGCCGGTGCCGTGCTTTGCAAAGTGCTGCCACTGCACCCGGGTCACGGTAAATTCCTCCTCCCGCAGGGCAAAGCCGTGCTTTGCGGCGCGCTCCAACAGCCACTGCTTCTGGTACTGTGTCGTGCAATGTGCGGCTACAGTTCCCCGCGCTGCGAGGTTTTGGGGGTCTTTGCAGCTTTTGGTGGGGTTTGCGGTCAGCCGAAACTGCCAGCAGCTGCCCGGCTCCACCCGCTGCAAAAGCGGGTCGTAGCTGCGGGTCTCCGCAGCCGCTCCGGTGCCAAACTGCTCCACCACGCCGGACAGCTCTGGTGCATCTTCGCTGAGCAGCAGCAGATACAACCGCTCTCCCAGACAATCCAACCGCCACAGTCTGCGGCGGCGCTCCCCTGCAAAAGCGCTTTCCACTGCGCCATGCAGTTTTTGCGGTGCCGACAGCGCAGCCATGGTGCTGCGGCGGGTGGGATCTAGTTCTACCCGTGATAAATACATTCTCTCGCCCCCTTTTTACAATTCCCGGAACGATCGTGCTCCGTAGTCTCCGGGCTGTCCGGCACTTTCTGCCAAAGCTCCCGTACCGAGCGGTAGCCGTACTGCCGATGATGCGGGTCAAAGCTCACCGGCACATCCCGCTGCGGAGCCGTGCCCGGCTCCAGCGGGTCGGCGTCCAATAAGATCCGGCTCTGCCGTCCCGGACACAGGGGCGGTTCCGCTTGCAGCACCTCCTGCAAGCTGCCCGGGCGTACTCCCAGACAGAGCGGCAGGGTAGGCGGGCAGCAGCGGCGGCCGAGATACAGCGGAAACGCCGGGTGTAGCAGCGCCTGCTGCAGCTGCTGCAAAAGGGCGGCATCCTCGCTTTCAATACCGGCCAGAAACACGGCGTCCTGCAAATAATGGCGGTAGGTCACATAAGAGGTCTTTTCATCCTGCGTCTTTGCCGTGTGGTAGTCCACCAGCAGCTGCCCTTCCCGCTCCACGCGGACGCCGAACCGCAGCCCGGTCAATCGGAGCAGTGCTTCGCGCTCGTCCCGCCGCAGCCCAAGAGCTGCCGCCAAAAGGCCGATCACGCCGCTCTTGGTGGGTTCACGGCCCGTCTTGCGGGTCTCAAATTTGGAGTCCGCGCCCCACGCCTGCAAAGGCGCTGCCAGCCGAAGCAACAGCGTTGCCATTACCCCACCTCATTTCCGGCAAGTGCATCCCGGACAGCCTTTTCCAATGCGTCCAGCATAGCCTTTGCCGTCTGCGCCGGAGCCAGTTCCTCCAGCCCGCTGCCCACGGTAAAGCTTTGCGCCGGGGCCTCGGCAAAGCTGCTGTACATCTGCTGCGCATACTGTGCCAGTGCCGCCTTGGAAGGCGCGGCATACCCCTGCGCACTGCGGGGCACGGCACGCTCGAATGCGCCGCACAGGTTCACCGGCTGATCCTCCCGCAGGTCACATATACCGCATCCGGCAGAGTGCGGTTTGCAAAGGTGTTCTGCTTGCCGGTGGGCATGGAGAAGAGGAACGCCTCACCAAAGGCCCGCACCGTTTCCGCGGCCTGCGCTGCACCCAGCTGCCCGGCCAGCTCCATCACGTTCACTGTGGCATAGCGGTACAGGGTGGAGGAGTTGTACTCCACCGTGCCCAGATGGCCTGCACCGGCGTTGTCCTCTGCTTGACAGTCATCCACGGCGGTAAAGTAATCGTACTCGTTCTGCACGGCATGGGTAGAGATACTGTGCGCCACCTGCGCAGCGGCGTCATAGTTCAGAGAAGGCTCATCTGCCACCATGCGGCCAAACAGCGCCATGTCCATCGAGGGCGCTGCTTTCAGGGCATCCCGATACTGCTTTTTATCCGCAGAGCCCTCCACAGCCAGCTCTGCCAACGCCTTTGCCTGCGCAGTGCTCATGAAGAACAGCGCCTTGGTGACCGTATCATCCTTCTTGCTCTTTTCATCGAACTTGATGCCCGCATTCTCCAGCGCTTTTTTTGCCAGCTTGTCCGCATCCAGTTCCGGGGCCAGTGCAAGGATCTGCGCCTTCACCAGTTCTGCGGCCTTTTTAGTGCGCTTGCCCACGTCCAGCCGGGCGTTCTCCGCAAAGGCAGCGCGCATGGCGTGCTTCCACGCCTGTGAGGAAACTCTGGCGCGGAGCACACCGCCGTACACTGCCGTTTTTGGGCTGCCGGTATCATCCCGGTTGATGCAGCTGGGCGGGACGGTCTGCAAAATGTGGAAATCAACATACAGGCGCTTATTCATGATCAATTCTCCTTTTCTTTCTCATCCGGTGCAGGCTTCGGGTCGCGGTACAGGTCCTGTCCCCACCGTAGACGAACATTGGCGGGGGTCTGCGCATATCGCGGGTCGGTGCATTGCAATTCATACAAGTCTGCCGCAAGCTGCGGATAGTCCAGCGGGATGCCGCCATCCTTTGCCGCGCTCAACAGCTGGATCATGCCCCGCAGATGGTGGCTGATCTCGGTGATTTCTTCTGCGGTGGCCAGCGCATTGAACCGCCGGAGCACACTGGCCTCGGTCCAGTCCTGTCCGGCACTGTTCCGCTCTGCCAGCTGCCGCACCGCACGCCCCAGCGTGTTGCCGGGGCAGTTCATAGGGCGGTCGTTCCCCTGCTGATGCATAGCATACAGGGTCAGGGCAAGGTAGACCGCCCACTCTGCCGCCGAGGGAGCACTGCGGCCCTGAAAGCTTTCCGGCATTTCCAGCAAAAAGCTTCCCCACAGTTCCGGCAGCTCGCCGGGTGCGTGGCCGATGCCCCGACGCAGCTTTGCCAGTTCTGCCCGCCGCTGGTTGTCCGGCAGAGCCTGAAGCCTGTGCAGCTGCTGCGCCGCATACATTTTGACGTCCTGTGTTTTCATACAATTCCCCCTTTATGGTTCTGTTTTGGGATAGATCTCCCAAAGCCTTGTGCGGAAACGATTATAGGCCTTTGGCGAGGTATACAGAATGGTGCGCTCGGTCTTTTTATCCTTATCCACCACAATGCGGTGTCCCTTCAGGGCGGCATTTCCGGCCTCCATCACCATCTGTTTTCCCAGCTTTTCCGCGATGTTTCGCGCCTGCGCCTGCCAGCGCAGCGCTGCCTCATCCGGGTCGTCCTGCTCCGGGTCGATTGCCTGCAGCCACTGCCGGAAAGGCTGATCCACTGCAAAGTAGAATTGTGCACGAACCGCGCCGCCTGCATTTTCATTCCGGTCACCGGCGGCAATTGCCAGTTCCTGCGCAAAATGTCCGACCAGCGCCGCCGTCTGTTCACAGCGCTCGATTTCTCTGACGATCCGACTCTGCCATGGACGCCCTATCTCATCCAGAATCCCTGCCTGAAAGGTCAGGCTGTCGCTGAAAGAATCATTTACAAAGAAGTCCTTATCGCCATATTGGACACCGGAGATGCGAAAATGTACCTTTCTGCGGGGATCCAAAAGTTTCAATCTCTTTTCCTGCAACTTTTCGATCCAGCATACAACGCCCGGGCGATGCCCGCTGTCCTGACAAAAGACAGCCGGGAACTCCCGCCAGAATTGTTTAGCCGGGTCATGACGACAGGGCACAAATACCACCGGTTCATTTTTCTTGATTGGCATCGTGCGCCAGATGGTCATCTGTTCGGCAAAGACGTTTTCTCTGGGGAAGAAATCTCCTCCCAGCAGACAGAACCCATCCACATTCTCCCCTGTCCTGTGCAGCAACAGCCTTCTGGATTGCAGGGTGAGCAGCTGTGCCGGGTTGTCCGGGCAGCAAATTTCTGTCCGTTCCGCGCTCTTTGGTTCTTCCAATTCCCAACAGGGCTTGCTTTCGCCCCAGCATTCCCGGCTGTCGCGCAGCAGCGTCAGGTTCAGCATCAGGGTCTCGTACAGATTATCGCCCTGTGCCTGAATAAAACCGATTTTGCCCAGCCACCCGGCTCCTACTGACGGAAGTCCCTTTCCTTTTGGCTTCGCGGAGGTGTCATCATAGCCGTTCACGCACAGCAGCCACCGCGCCGCCTGCGGATAGCTCAGCTGCTCCTTGCTCTGCCCCGCATACAGTGGAAAGAGCCGGAGTTTATTGCTGCTTTCCGACATTTCACCGTTGAGTTTGGCCGCGCCGTATTCTGTGCCGATCTTTGCCTGCGGCACCTGCCAGAAGGGGTGTGTCGGGTGAAACAGCCAGAAGCGGTCCTTCCACTGCTCCAGGTAGTCCCGGACAGGCTCTGCCGGGAAATGCCCAAGCTGCCACAGCTCGCTCCAGCGCTCCAGTGCATCATCGCTCTGTGCCAGCGGTTGGGGTTTCCCCTTTGCATCCACCCGGGAGAACACGGTGAACAGCACCGCCAGCAACAGCCGCAGCACGGCGGCATCCTGCGTGGGCATTTCGCCTGCCAGATCCACATAATCCTGCGCATGGAGCAGTGCGTCCGTCAAAGAAACTTCCTGCACCGTATTGTCTGGCCGACGAACCCGGACCCACGGCTCCGTCAACAGGTTAAATTCGATTTCCTTCATCCGTTTCCTCCTTTTGGTAATATAAGCCGTTTTCACGGTCATAACAAAGTTCCATGCCCGCAAGCCGGGCAGTCAGGTTTTCATCCAGCAGCAGGATCAGTTCTCCGTGCAGCAGCGGCGACAGCTGCCACGCCGCAAGGCGGCTGCGGTTATCCGCTTCCAACTCCCGGATGACCCTATCCACCTTCCACGCTTTGCCGAACACCGCCGGGAGCCGCAGCTTCTGCCGGGCAATCTTCAGTGCCGTTTCCGGCGGGGGCGGGCTGTCAGCAGCTACGGCGCTGCCACCCTCCTGCCACGGCAGAAAGTGGATGCTGCCGTCTGCCCGACACTGCATTACAAGCACCTCTACCGAGGGGTCGCCGTCCCGCACTGCTGCCCGCGCCGCCGGGTCGGAGCGGGCACCCTCGTTCTGCATCCAGTCGTCCAGCGTATTCAACTGCGCCAGCCGGTGCGTTTCCGGCTGCGGCACAAGGTACGCCTCGGCGCGCGCTTTCTTTTTCTCCTGCGTCTGCTCATATACGCAGCGCATTTCCTCCCCCTGCGCTCCACCGGGAGCTTCCCGCTCCCAGCCGTAGACCTGCTGCACCAGCGGAGAGATTTCCTCCGGCAGCGGATGCTCCGGGGCAGAAACTTCCGGGTGCGCCAGAGCAACCACTGTCCATATACCGCCTCGCTGCCCGCATCAAAGGCATTTTCCCCGGTGTCCAGCACCGCGCAGCAGGCCTGCTGCAATGGGGCGGGGCGGCTGCGGCGGTGACGGTGCAACCGTCCGATGCGCTGCAACAGCAGATCCATGGGGCAAAGCTCTGTAACAAGAACATCCAGATCAATGTCCAGCGACTGCTCCATTACCTGCGTGCCCACCACGATCAGGTCGTTCCGGCGCTCCGGTGCAGAGCCTTGCCAATGCGTGCCATCAGCTGGTTTTCCCGCGCTGCGCGGTCCGGCATCAGGAACTGCGCATGGAACAGCTGCACCTCTTTGTCCGGCAGGCTTTCCCGCAGCAGCTGCGCGATCTTCTGCGCTTTTTTGACTGTGTTGACGATCACTCCCGCGCAGCCGCCCTCTGCCAGCTTCCGGCGCAGCAGCGCGGGCAGCTCCGGCTCTGTGAGCGTGGTCAGCTGCACCGTTTTACCGGGTGCGTCTGGTGGGATGGCCGTCTGCTTTACCTCTGCGCCGTCCGTCCATGTCAACAGCGGATAACCGCAGCTGGTCTTCCATGGGGCGTCCGGGACAGCCTTTTTCTGCTGGTAAGCCTCGACCAGTTCCGCGCGCCGCCGGGCAGGCAGGGTGGCTGACAGCAGGATGACCGGCACCTTGTACCAGCCCAGCCATTCCAGTGCCCGGTCCAGGTAGCAGTTCATGTAGGTATCGTAGGCGTGGCACTCGTCAATAATTACCACCTTGCCTGCAAGCCCCAGATGCCGCAGCATAACGTGCTTCTGGGCAAGTGCCGCCAGCAGCAACTGATCCACTGTGCCAATCACAAAGTTTGCCAGCAGTGCCTGCTTGTTTCCCCGAAACCACTGGTGTACCTGCACCTGATGCGCTTCCTGCGCGTCCTCCTCCAACTGCACCCCGCGCCCCTGCAGCCGCAGATAGCACTCGTTCAGTTCTGCCATGCCGTGTGCCAGCTTTATAGCCTGCGGCAGCGTCTCCTCAGACTGTGTGTCTGCCCAGCCAAGCAGCCGGGGAAAGATGCCGTTTGCCGTGGCCTGTGTGGGCAGCCCGAAAAAGACACCACCCAGCCCGAACCGGCTGGCCATGACCTCCGCAGCGGCCAGCGCTGCCTCGGTTTTACCCACGCCCATCTGTGCTTCCAAAATCAGGATGCCCGGTTCCGCTGCGGTATCCACAGCCTCCAGAACAGCCCTCTGCACCGCATTGGGCGCAAAGCCGAACCGCACCGCAAACTCCTGCGGGTCTGCGATGCCCGGCTGTGCCTCCCACGGGAAGGGCAGCGCCAGTTTTTCCCAAGCCCTGTCCACCCGCGCCGGGTAATCCTCCATGCTGCCCAACTTCTCTACCGGGATCAGGGGAAAGTATTCCGTATTGCTGGCGATCCAGTCTGCATGATCAGAAGCCCGGTCAGAAGCACTTCCTCCTGCGGATTCAGATCATCCAACTCCGCTGTGTCGTCAAAGCCACAGTCCTGCAAAACAGTCATGAGCAGTTCTGTCCAGAAGTCCTCCCAGACCTTTTTCTGTCCCTTGGGGTAGTAGTTGCTCTCCCAACCCTCTAACTGATCATCGACCGCCGCGCAGCTCTGTGGCTTGCCGTGGTGCGCCCCCACAATGGAGGCGATCCCGCCGGGGCAGTCATCCCACAGCAGGACTGCCTCGCCCGCCCGGGCATGCGGCGACTCCCGGCGGTTCTGTTCAGGACAGTCCAGCGGCGTCAACGTTTCCAGCCGCTGCCGCGCCTCCGGCAGGGTGCGCAGGATATTTGCCTGAAAGGCTACCGTAGCCTTGCCTATATCATGGATTCCACCCAAAAACCGGGCATGCGCGAGCAACGCTTCCTCGCACTCAAAGCCCATGGCCCGTTTTACGCTTTCGGGGAGCCACTGCCGGACTAGCCGCTCCATGATGCCCGCCGTATCCCACAGATGCATCCAGAGCGGCAGCCACAGGCTGGTATTTTCTGGGTCCGTTTTACCGGCCAAAAACCTTGTTTTATTCAACGTCCTTCGCATTTTTGCTCCTTTTCCGGTGTGTGCCTTCCATGTACCGAGCATAACAGATAATGTGTACTATAATCCGTACTTTTTGTATTTTATCTCCGCAAATGAAAAAAGCGGCACACCGGGTCGTGCCTCATCACAACGAAAGTGTCCTCGCAAGGTAAAGAAACATGCTATTTATAGCCCGGTTCCGTTTTCTGTTTCAAAGATACGCTTCTGCCTTCTGCTGTCAATGACTCTGCGCCAATTCATCAAAGCTACAAAAAAACGATTTCTTTTTTGTATAAAAACCGCCCCGGCTTCCATTGCGGAAACCGGGGCGGTTCGTTTGTTTTATTGGTGCTTTTTCAAGCGCTCACGCAATCACTTGCGGGGATTTTGATGGCAGCCTGAGCGGCAGCCAGACGTGCGATAGGCACACGGAAGGGAGAGCAGCTGACGTAGTCCAGACCGACATTGTGGCAGAACTCCACGCTCGTGGGGTCGCCGCCGTGCTCACCGCAGATGCCCAGACCCAGATCGGGACGGGTCTCGCGGCCGTCGTGGGCAGCCATCTTGACCAGTTTGCCAACGCCGATCTGATCCAGATGCTGGAACGGATCGCTCTCGTAGATCTTGTTCTCGTAGTATGCGCCAGGAACTTGGCGGCATCATCACGCTGAAGCCGAAGGTCATCTGGGTCAGGTCGTTGGTGCCGAAGCTGAAGAACTCGGCTTCCTTGGCGATCTCGCCGGCAGTCAGGGCTGCGCGGGGGATCTCGATCATGGTACCGACCTGATACTTCATCTCAACGCCGGCAGCAGCAATCAGTTCGTCTGCGACCTTGACCACAACGTCCTTGACGAACTTCAGCTCCTTGACCTCGCCGACCAGCGGGATCATGATGTGCGGGGTGATCACATGGCCGGTCTCAGCAGAGACGTTCAGAGCAGCCTTGATCACAGCGCGGGTCTGCATCGCAGCGATCTCAGGGTAGGTAACAGCCAGACGGCAGCCACGGTGGCCCATCATGGGGTTGAACTCGTGCAGAGAAGTAACCACGTTCTTCAGGTCATCAAAGGTCATGCCCATATCGGCAGCCAGCTCCTTGATGTCCTCGTCCTTGGTGGGCAGGAACTCGTGCAGAGGCGGATCCAGATAACGAATGGTCATCGGGCGCTCACCCATGATGCGGTACATGGCCTCGAAGTCACCCTGCTGGAACGGCTCGACCTTGGCCAGAGCAGCTTCGCGCTCTTCCACGGTACGTGCGCAGATCATCTCACGGACAGCCTTGATGCGATCCTCTGCGAAGAACATGTGCTCGGTACGGCACAGGCCGATGCCCTCAGCACCCAGATCCACTGCCTGCTGTGCGTCGCGCGGGTTATCAGCGTTGGTCATGACCAGCAGCTGACGAGCAGCGTCTGCCCAGCCCATGAAGCGGTTGAAGTTCTTATTGCCGGTAGCGGCCACGGTAGCGACCTGCTCGCCGTAGATGTTGCCGGTAGAGCATCGATGGAGATCCAGTCGCCCTCGGCGAACTTGTGGCCATTGATTTCGAAGGTCTTTGCTTCCTCGTCGATCTTGACCTCGTTGTCATTGCCGCAGCCGGAGACACAGCAGGTGCCCATACCACGGGCAACAACGGCTGCGTGGCTGGTCATGCCGCCGCGGACGGTCAGGATGCCCTGAGAAACCTGCATGCCCACGATATCCTCGGGGCTGGTCTCCAGACGGACCAGAACGACCTTCTTCATCTTGCCGGACTTGACCATCTCCTCTGCCTCTTCAGCAGTAAAGACGATCTGGCCGCAGGCAGAACCGGGAGAAGCTGCCAGACCCTTGCCGACGACCTCGGCGGCCTTCAGGGCAGCGGCATCGAACTGGGGATGCAGCAGGGTATCCAGCTGCTTGGGCTCCACGCGCAGGACAGCTTCCTGCTCGGTGATCATGCCCTCGTCCACCAGATCACATGCGATCTGCAGAGCAGCCTGAGCGGTACGCTTGCCGTTACGGGTCTGCAGCATGTACAGATGGCCGTCCTCGATGGTGAACTCCATATCCTGCATATCGCGGAAGTAGTTCTCCAGACGGGTCGCGATCTCAACGAACTGATCGTACACCTCAGGCATCTGATCCTTCAGGTGGCTGATGGGAGAAGGAGTGCGCACGCCGGCCACAACGTCCTCGCCCTGTGCATTGATCAGGTACTCGCCCATCAGCTTCTTAGCGCCGGTGGCGGGGTCACGGGTGAATGCAACGCCGGTGCCGGAGCGGTCGCCAGAGTTGCCGAATGCCATCTGCTGAACGTTGACTGCGGTGCCCCACTCGTAGGGGATCTCGTTCATCTTACGATAGACATTTGCACGGGGGTTGTCCCAGCTGCGGAAGACGGCCTTGACAGCTCGATCAGCTGATCACGGGGATCCTGCGGGAAGGGACGGCCTTCGTTCTCCTCGTAGATCTTCTTGAAGGTGCCGACCAGTTCCTTCAGGTCATCAGCAGTCAGGTCCACGTCGTTCTTGACGCCCTTGGCTTCCTTCATCTTGTCGATCTCGACCTCGAACAGGCTCTTCGGGACCATCATAACGACGTCGGCGAACATCTGCACAAAGCGGCGGTAGCAGTCGTATGCAAAACGGGCGTTGCCGGTCTTCTTTGCCAGACCTTCAACAGCCTCGTCGTTCAGGCCCAGGTTCAAGATGGTGTCCATCATGCCGGGCATGGACTGACGTGCGCCGGAACGGACGGAGACCAGCAGGGGATTCTGGTTATCGCCGAACTTCTTGCCGGTGATCTCTTCCAGACCCTTGAGGTGCTCAAAGATATCAGCAGTGATCTCGTCATTGATCTGACGGCCGTCTGCATAATACTGGGTGCAGGCGTCGGTGGTGATGGTGAAACCCTGCGGCACCGGCATACCGGCTGCGGTCATTTCTGCCAGACCAGCACCCTTGCCGCCCAGAGTATTCTTCATGGTGACTTTGTCGCCGCCGAAAGCATCATTGCCTTCGCTGAAGTAGTACAGATACTTTTTGCTCATGCGTTGTTTACCTCCCATTCGTGACTGCAGCACAGCCGCACCGCAGTCTCATCGTTTGCCTTGTCTTAAAAACTCGACCGATGAACATTGTTTGTGAATGCTAAACTATTATACCAGAAAATCCATTCCTTTCCACCATGCAAAATCCCGAATTTGTCTGTTATTTTTTATGCAAATCCCTTGAAATTTGCCAAGTTTTAAGGTAGTATAGAATGGGAGAAAGTTCGAGAGGTTTTTCGTTTTCTGATGCGGATTATCCGTCTGTTGGATACAACTTTCTATCCCTGTAATTTCAGCTTTTTCTTTTTTGTCGGCGCAAAGCTTCTGTTGTATCCATCTTTGGATATGGATGCATCATTTTTCCGGGTCGGGCCTTATCATCCACCGCCGGGAGCCGCCGTGCCGGAAGGGAGATCTATCGTATGGAAAATTCTGTTTCTTCTGCTGCGCTGAATGCAGCGCGTGAGCAGCTGGATGCCGCCGAAGCCGCCCGCGAGGTCATTCTGCTGCAGCACATCGCAAACGGCGTGATCATCGACAGCCGCACCGTGCAGATCGCACCGGACGTGGTCATCGCCCCGGGTGCCGTCATTCTGGCCGGTACCATCCTGCGCGGCAGAACGGTCATCGGTGCGGGCTGCATCATCGGCCCCAACACCCTCATTGAGGACAGCATCGTAGACGAGGGCAGCACCGTCAACGCCAGTCAGGTATACAGCAGCCACATCGGCCCTCACAACAACATCGGCCCATTCACCCATGTGCGGGTGAACACCGTCACCGACTACGGCGTGCATCTGGTGCATACGTGGAGACCAAGAACTCCAACTTTGCCCGGGGCAACACGGTGAGCCACCTGACCTATATCGGCGACAGCGACGTAGGTAAGTACTGCAACTTCGGCTGCGGCACCGTCACCTGCAACTACGACGGCAAGGATAAGTTCCGCACTACGATCGGCGATTACTGCTTCATCGGCTGCAACACGAACCTTGTGGCCCCCGTGAAGGTGGGCGATGGTGCCTATACCGCCGCCGGCAGCACCATCACCAAGGACGTGCCCGCACAGGCACTGGGCATCGCCCGGGAGCGCCAGACCAATCTGGAGGGCTGGGCAGAGCCCAAGATGGAAGCCTACATTGCCAAAAAAAAGAAGCTGGAAGACGAGCAGAGCAAGTAAGCTGTCCGTTTTTCGCGTACAGACCGCTGCACAGGATGGCCCTGCGCGGCGGTTTTTGTTTGCAGGTGCATCTTTTTCGCTTATAATGTATATCTTTTTGCACGCGCGTATGTTATACTTAGGACTTGCATCGGACAATTTATCACAAAAAGGAAAATATAACACTCATGAATACAAATGACATCTGGCTGATCGCCGGTCTTGGCAACCCGGAAACAAAATACGACGGCACCCGCCACAATGCGGGCTATGCCGCGCTGGACTATCTGGCCGACAAGTGGGGCATTTCGGTCAGCAAAACCAAATTTGAAGGCCTGTGGGGTCAGGGCGAAGTGGACGGTCACAAGGTGGTGCTGCTCAAGCCCCTGACCTACATGAACCTTTCGGGCGACTCCATCGCCCCCACGGCGGGCTTTTTCAAGATTCCTGCCGACCACGTCATCGTTCTGTGCGACGATATCACCCAGAACCCCGGCAAGCTGCGCATCCGGCCCTCCGGCTCCGCAGGCGGACATAACGGCCTGAAGAGCATCATCGCCCGCTTGGGCGGGAGAACTTCCCCCGCATCCGCATCGGCGTGGGTGCCAAGCCCCACCCGGACCTACGACCTTGCCGCGTCG
>ENA-OQAA01000204-OQAA01000204.1-human-gut-metagenome-genome-assembly--contig:-NODE-204-length-43116-cov-3.196725_pt1 | contig 43116 bp, 61 predicted proteins | sample MGYA00242489_ERZ504515 | MGnify/ENA primary metagenome ERZ504515 (study PRJEB26092, sample SAMD00036237) | human gut metagenome | host: Homo sapiens | study: EMG produced TPA metagenomics assembly of... | reverse complement strand
CCCGAAGCACGATGCGGGTACCGCAACCCGACATTATCGAGCATTTTGGCAACGCAGATGCCGTGCCGCAGCTGCCGGAGCGGTGCTTAAGCCGCAAGGTGGGAATTGTGCGGTGTTGCCTTTTCTTTTCCTGTGTTTCCCCCAACGCGGACGGATTTTCCGGCGTTCTGTCCCGGCGTTTTCTCGAATTTGCGAATCATTTTTTGTTTTCTCAATTTCCGCGTCATGTTCCAGGAAAAGTCATACTTTATCACGTCAGAGTGTTTTTGGTATAAATACACTTGACTTTATCTAGCGGGCATGGTATTGTTATTAGGTCGCTTCGTGGCAGCTGCCCATACCGGGCGTTGCCGGATGTGTAAGATATGGGATATTGTATTAGGGGGAATTTTAATCATGGCAGCATTTACGCAGATCGTAGAGCAGGCCAGCGACATTTTGTGGAATTATCTGTTGCTGTTCCTGCTGGTGGGCACCGGCATCTTCTTTACTATCAAACTGCACTTTGTTCAGTTGAGCAGTTTTGCAGATGGTGTGCGTCACTTGTTCAAAGGTTTCAGCCTGCACGGCAAGGCAGCTGATAAAGACGGCATGAGCTCTTTTCAGGCATTGGCCACCGCCATTGCCGCACAGGTTGGCACCGGCAACATTACCGGCTGCGCCACCGCCCTGGTCAGCGGCGGCCCCGGCGCATTGTTCTGGACCTGGGTTTCTGCCTTTTTCGGCATGGCTACCATTTACGCCGAAGCCGTTCTGGCCCAGACCTACCGCACCACGGTGGACGGCCAGGTGACCGGCGGCCCGGCGTATTACATCCGCGCGGCATTCAAGGGCAAGTTTGGCAAGTTCCTGGCCATTTTCTTCTCCGTTGCTTTGATCCTTGCCCTCGGCTTTATGGGCAACATGGTGCAGTCCAACTCCATTGGTGATGCGTTCCACAATGCGTTCGGCGTTAACCGCGTGGTGGTTGGCGTTGTGATCGCCGTTCTGGCAGCTTTCATCTTCCTGGGCGGTGTTAAGCGCATTGCCGCTGTTACCGAAAAGCTGGTTCCCATCATGGCACTGTTTTACATTATCGGCTGCGTCATCATCCTGGTCATGAACGCATCCGCCATTCCCAACGCATTTGTTCAGATCTTCACCCTGGCTTTCCAGCCGCAGGCCATTGCCGGCGGCGTGGCTGGCGTTACCGTGCAGCAGGCCATGCGTTACGGCGTTGCCCGCGGCCTGTTCTCCAACGAAGCCGGCCTTGGCTCCACCCCGCACGCCCACGCGCTGGCCAAGGTCAAGCAGCCGCAGGACCAGGGTGCGCTGGCCATCATCGGCGTATTCGTTGATACCTTTGTCATCCTGACTCTGACCGCCCTGGTACTGATCACCTCCGGCCTGATTCCGGAAGGCATGACCGGCACCGCCCTGACCCAGGCCGCATTCAGCCTGACGTTTGGTTCCTTCGGCAAGGTGTTCATTGCCATCTGCATGCTGTTCTTTGCGTTCTCCACCATTTTGGCTGGTACTTCTTCGGCCAGGTCAACTTCAACGCTCTGTTCGGCTCCAAGTACACCAAGGTGTACAGCCTGATTGTTGTGCTGTTCATCCTGATCGGTTCTTCCCTGAAAGTGGATCTGGTTTGGGCGCTGGCGGACTTCTTTAACGGTCTGATGGCGGTTCCCAACCTGCTGGCGCTGCTGGCGCTTTCCGGCGTTGTTGCAGGCATCGCCCGCAACAAAAAGGACTGACCTTGCACTTTGGCAGCACAACCGATATAATAAAGATAATGTTGATCTTACGGGCTCCCCTGTTCGGCAGGGGGCCCGTTTTTGTTTTGGAGGTTTCCCATGGCACAAACAAAAAAGCCCCTCAGCAGCCGCATGTTCCGGCTTGTGGCCGGGCTGGTGTTCTGCTGGATGCTGCTGCTGAACTGCTTAACGCCCTACCTGGCCGATGATTACACTTTCGCTTATGCCTTTGATACCGGCGAACGGCTGCACAGCCTGCCGCAGTTGATTTCCAGCCTGGTGTTCCACTATCACGAATGGAGCGGCCGGGTCATCGTCAAATTTTTTGCCCAGGGGTTCACCATGTTTCCCAAGCTTCTGTTCAATGTGTGCAATGCTGGGATGTTTATGGCGTTGGGTCTGGTTTTGTACAAGCTGGCCGTTGGGCGGCGCAGCCAAAAAGCGGACTGGCTGGCTTTGGCCCTAATTTATGCCGCGCTGTGGGAGATCAGCCTGTATTTGGCCAGACCAATTTGTGGATGTGCGGCGCCTGCAACTACCTGTGGGCCACGGTGGGATGCTGCGCCTTTTTGCTGCCCTGGCGGTATTATTTGCAGCAGCCGTTTGCCAGTACGGCGCGCATGGCGGCCGGCATGGCGTTGGCCGGGCTGCTGGCTGGTTGGTTAAGCGAGAATACCAGCGCCGGAATGCTGGTTTGTTTGGTGCTGGCCGGCGCTGTTGTGTTCAAGCGGGAGCGCAGGCTGCCCGCCTGGATGGCGACCGGCCTGGCGGGGGCGCTGGTTGGGTTTGCTTTGCTCATCACCGCGCGCGGCAACTTTAACCGTGCCAGCGGCTTCAGCGATTACGACAGTCTGCTGACCCGGTACGCCATGCGCTTTTTTGCCTGCCTGAATATGCTCAAAGACTATGCCCTGCCCCTGCTGTTTTCCTTTGCGATTTTGTTTTTGCTGCTCTGCTTTGCCCGGCAGGATGCTGTAAAAGCTGACCTGCTGTGGCCGCTGATTCTGCTGGCTGGGGCGCTGGGGGCAAACTTTGCCATGATCGGCAGCCATGACTACTATCCCCGCTCCACCCACGGTGTGTTTGCTCTGCTGGCTGCGCCTGCGCCGCCTGCCTGGTACAGCTGAACAGCAAAGTGTTCCGTCGGGGCCTTGCCTGCCTGAGCGCCTGCGTGGGGATCGTCTGCGGCATCCACATGCTGGAAGCCGGGTATGACATTGCCAGCTACTGGATGATGGACATGTGCGCACCCAGACGCTGCGGCAGGAGATTAGCGAGCTGGATGAGCCCGCCGCGGCTAACATTATTAGCTATGGTATCGAACCCTACACCAAATGGTGCGGCGCATACGGCCTGCCGGATATCCGCGAAAACGGTGAGGATTCCCTCGCTTTGGGCCGCGCCCGCTGGTTCGGCGTAACCAGCATTACCGCCACCGAAACCCGTACCTACCCCTTTGCAGGTCACACCAACGGAACCTATGCCGCCGAGGAAGCCGCCGCAGAAAACGCAGAAAGCATGGATTGATTGCCGCTGATTGGGCATACTGTTGATAACACATCGTGAAAGGATGACTGCCCATGAAGTTCCATGTAAATGCCGACTGCATCGGCTGCGGTTTGTGCGTGAGCACCTGCCCCGAAGTTTTTACCATGACGGACGGCGGCACCGCAGCCGCTGCCCCTGCCGATGTAACTGGCCCCGATGAAGCCGCCGCCACCGATGCCATGCAGACCTGCCCCGTTGGCGCGATTGAATCCGTTGACGGCTGATACCTTCGACCGGGGCTTGACAAACCGGAACTTGGGAAGTATAATAAAAGCTACCGATGCGGGATTAGCTCATCCGGTAGAGTGACTGCTTCCCAAGCAGTAGGTGGCGAGTTCGAGACTCGTATCCCGCTCCAAAAAAGCGCAGAACCAAAAGTGGTTCTGCGCTTTTTCTTTTTATTCAACAGCCTTTGGATTTTTTGTTGAAAAACCGCGCTGTATTGTCAGTCTATGATCAGCAGTGCATTTTCCAGATTCTGGATGGCGCTTTGCTGGCTTTGGGTATAGGTCCCCGCCCGCAAAATATCCAGCAGGGTGCGCACCGCTGCAACCGTAAGCACCGGGGCTTTGGCCGCAATGCGGGTGGTGTATTGGGCCACCGCGTAGGATTCCGGCTGGATTTCCAGGTTTGCTGCCACGCGGAAATAGGCAGTGTTTTCCGGCATTGTCACCGCAAAGTCGGTCAGTACCTCACCGGCGGCATTGTTGGGGGCCTGGCGGCAGGCCAGCACGCTGTTGTCTGCCGCATAGATCACATACAGCGCGTTGTTCCAGTTGGCCGAACAGCTCAGGCGGTAGGTATCCCCTGCCGAAGCGGCAACTTTTTCGCTGATGCGCCGATTCTCGTTTGCATAGTTGACGGTCGAGCCGGAAATTTTGAGCACATAGTTGGCGTGCCAGGCAACCGTCATGCTTTTTACCTGCTGCACCAGGTTTGCCGCGCTGACCAGCCTGACGGCGGGCAGCGCCTGGTACAAATTGCCCGCCACGATCAAAGTGGCTGCCCCCTGCGGCACGGCCACTGCCTGCCGGGTCAGGGTATTGCCGCCCGCAGCATAATCGGCATCGGCCGCTTTTACGGCAAGCAGGTACCCGCCGCATCAAAGAAAGAATAGAGCGCAAAACCCGTATACGCCCAGGCCGTTACCAACACCTGGGCCGCGCTTGTCACATCCACCGGCTGGGTGACCCGGAACCCGGTATCTGATGTTTTGATTGCCTTGCCGGTGGTGGTGGAGATCACATATCCACTTTGCAGGGCTGCCCCCACATTGGTGATGCCATCTGCCGGGCGTAAGTTCTCCAGCGCATTGGTCCAGGCGCGGCCATCCGCATCCACCACAAAAAACGGTTCCGCTGCATCCGCGCCCGGCTTTTGGTAGTCGCCCGCTTCCACCACGTTGCCGGTGGCATCCAGTGCATCGTACAGATCCATCAGCTCCGCACCGCTGGCCCGGATATAACCCACCAGCTCTTTGAGCTGTGCTGCATCAAAGGTCGTGTACCATGCGTGGGTCATCAAAATCAGCCAGCCGCCATCCTGCACGGCTTTGTCTACCCACGCTTTTACATCCTCCAGCGTGTAGCTTTTGTTCTTTGGGAACACTTCCACGCGCTTCATGCGGCAGCTTTCATACGGGATCTGGTTGATGCCTTTTTCCACCGTAAGGCCCAGGTCAAAATGCTTTTTTACGGTGTTCAGGCAGTCCGCCTTATAGCGCCCGTTCACATAGGCATAGCTGCGCACCCCGCGGATGCCCCAGCGGCGCATCTCTGCTTCAAACTGCTGCAGGGTGGCTTCCAGCGTTTCGGGGGTATCCTGCTCCATATCGGTTTCGGTCATCGTATGGCATGCCACCGTCACGCCGCTGCGCGCCATTTCCTGCAGCTGTTCCACCGTCATGCGGCCGGTTTTGCCCATAAGCCCCGCCGGGCAAGCCACGGTATAAGGCATACCAAGCTCCTGCACCAGCGGGAACAGCACGGTGTACGCTTCGCTGCGGCAGTCGTCATCCACAAACGATACAATGGCTTTCTTTTTGCTGCGGCCCGCGTTGGTCAGCATGTGGGGTGTGGTTTCGGTTTGGGTGGTGGTGCCGTCGGCCCAGTACAGGTCCATATCCTGCGCGGACGCCTTGGCCAGCACCTGCCCGGTACTGCCCCCCGCGGGGATCAGCTTATCGGCATACTGTTTCCACACACTTTCCGCCGGGTCGGTCTGCTGGCCGGGCACCGGGGCGTGGTTCAGCACCAGGTATGGGATGTTGCAGCTGATGCACTGCACGCCATCCCGCACGCCGCGCACCGTAACGCTGCCGCTGTTGGTTGCCTGCGCTGTGGCGGCGGGCGGCACCGCTACGGTGTCCCCTGCATCCGCCAGCACCGTTGTCCCCTCCGCCTGGGGGTCCGGGGTAAACGTGACATCCAGCGCAAGGCCATCCCACCCGGTGCCGCGCTGGAAATGCAGAACCTCCATGCCATAGCTGGCTTTGGTGCCAAGCACAGCATACGCATGGGGCTGCCGAGAATTTTAGGGTAATATCCTTCCAGTTCAATTTCGTGGGTCATTCCATTCCTCCTTATGATCCATTTGAAACCTAATAAGTTACTTGTGTTTCAAATGAAAGCGGCCCTGCTGCCGCCGCTTTGCTGTTGTTTTCTCTGTCTTTGCCTGTTTTGCAGCCGAAAGAGAACATTCCTTCTTGAAACTTATCAGGTTACTCACAGGATAGCATCCTTGCTGTAACTTGTCAAGTCATTTTTATTATCTTGTAAACCCGCAGGTTTTTTGCTATACTTTTTGGGAGGTGATCCGCATGACCATTGGGGAACGCATCCGCGAAGCACGCACCGCCAAAGGGCTGACACAGGAGCAGCTGGCCGAACAGGTGCATGTGACCAAACAAGCGGTTTATAAATACGAGACCGGCATTGTAACCAATATTCCGCTGGATAAGCTGGAAAGCATTGCCGCCTGCCTTGGCGTGGCACCCGGCTACCTGGCCGGGTGGCAGGGCTCCCCTGCCGGGGCGGAACTGGACGCTTTGATCCAAGACGAACCCATTGCCGCCTACCAGAACCTGAAAGACCAACTGACCCAGGCCGATAAGGAAGATATTGCCCGCCTGATCCAACTACGCGCGGAACTGAACCGCAGCAAAACCTGAAAGTGAGGAGATTTTATGCTGGACTGCCTGCCCATCTACCATTGGTTCCACTGCGGCAACCCGTACTCCGGCGCACAGGGCGCATGCGCTACCTGGTAGCCCCCGCCAAAAAAGCTGACCCCGCCGATGAAAGCGGCAAGCGGAAGATCGAATATCTGACCGCCACCATCTGGCCCGGCCCATGGAGCTTGGAACACACCGCCGATGAAAAGCAGGAGATGGCAGAGTTCCCCGGCAATCAGGAGGGGCTTGATGCCGCCGTTGCCTGGCTGCACGAACGGTACGAAGCCGAACCGGATAAATGGGCCAATATTCCCTCCATTCTGGACTGTGAACCGGATAAATAAGCAAATAAACAAACAGCGCCCGACAGGTACGCTTAAACCGTCGGGCGCTGTTTTTCTATCAGGAATGAAATAATAAATAATAATGAATAAAGAATAATGTCGGTGCACCGCCCGCGGCGGTGCGAATAAAACAGGTTGGCAGCTCTGGCCAGAATACTTCTTGCCGGAGCAGCTGACCTAGTTAAAATGCGCCGCCGTGGGCACCACACGACGATTACTCTTTTTATGCGAAGCCAATTAAAGTTTTTCGCCAGGCCTTTTTTCAAAAAGGCCGCGCTGGTTACTGGACATCCTTATAAATATCGGCCAGGTTCAGCAGAATCTCGGTTGCCTTATCCATAGCCTCTACCGTGATGCCTTCGCACGGGCCATGGTAGTTAAAGCCGCCGGTACCAAGTTCGGGCAGGGCAGGCCCATGTAAGACAGGGTCGCGCCGTCCGTGCCGCCGCGAATGGGCGTTTCCAGCGGCTCCAGGCCAGCCTTGCGGATGGCGGCGCGGGCATTTTCCACCAGATGGAAATGCGGCTTGATCTTTTCCAGCATGCTGAAATAGCTGTCCTTCAGCTCCAGCTCCACGGTGCCTTCGCCATACTTTTCGTTCAGCAGCTTGGCAATGTGGCGCATGGTCTCCTTGCGGGCGGCAAAGCTTTCGGCACTGTGGTCACGCACAATGTAGCCCAGCTTGGCGCCGGTCACATCGCCTTCCATGCTGCACAGGTGGTAGAAACCTCGCGGTTCTCAGTGTATTCGGGGCGGTCGTAATACGGCAGGGCGTTGTGGAACTCAATGGCAATGTTCTGCGCATTCTTCATGGCGTTCTTTGCGCTGCCCGGATGGACCGAGAAGCCGTGTACCGTGACAAAAGCAGCGGCAGCGTTAAAGTTTTCATAGCTGATTTCGCCCGCTTCGTCGCCGTCCACCGTGTAGGCATAGGCTGCGCCAAAATGCTCCACATCAAACAGGTCAGCACCCTGGCCAACCTCCTCATCGGGGGTAAAGCCACGCAGATCTTGCCGTGGGGGCGGTTTTCTTTCTGCAGGATCTCCAGCATGGTCATAATCTCGGCCACACCGGCTTTGTCGTCCGCACCCAGCAGGGTGGTGCCATCGGTGGTGATCAGGGTTTGACCCTTGAGCTTTGCCAGGAATGGGAACTGCCTGGTGCTGAGAACTGCGCCGGTACCGGGCAGGACAACATCGCCGCCGTCATAATTTTCATGGATCTGGGGCTTCACATTCTCGCCCGGTGCATCGGGGGAAGTATCCATATGGGCAATAAATCCAAGGCCCTTGGCAGCTTCGTGGCCGGGGGTGGCGGGCAGCGTGGCGTAAACATAGCAGTGCTCATCCACATGGGCATCCGCAAGGCCAAGGTCCTGCAGCTCCTTGACCAGCATGCGGGCCAGGTCAAACTGGCGGGCGGTGGTGGGGTGGGTATCGCTTACGGGGTCCGAGGTGGTATACACCTTAACGTAATTCAGCAAACGTTCATAAGCGCGCATAAAATCTGATTCTCCTTTATTGTATAATGGTTGCACTGGGAGTATTGTACCACAAAAAACAGCATTTTCCAAGGTCAGGCCCTTTTCAAGCTGTAACTTTTATGTTAGAATTGGTTGTATATAGGGGAAGTGTTGGCTTTATGGGCATTGGAAGATGCCCGACGCTGCTGCGCCTACCACCAAAAGTTCGTCCCCTGACAGGAGGAAACCATGGCAAATACCATTTTCAAAGATAAAACCTTGTTGATCACCGGCGGCACCGGCAGCTTTGGCCACACCGTGCTCAAGCATTTTTTGACGACTGATATCGGCGAGATCCGCATTTTCAGCCGTGACGAGAAAAAGCAGGATGACATGCGCCATGAGCTGCAGGCCAACTATCCTGACTATTACAATAAAGTCAAGTTCTACATCGGCGATGTGCGCAACATCCAGAGCCTGCGCGATGTGATGCCCGGCGTCAACTTTATCTTCCATGCCGCTGCGCTCAAGCAGGTTCCTTCCTGCGAGTTTTTCCCCATGGAGGCCGTGCGCACCAACATTGAGGGCACCGACAACATGCTGCATGCCGCCATTGAAGCAGGCGTGGAGCGCGTGGTCTGCCTTTCTACCGATAAAGCCGCTTACCCCATCAATGCCATGGGCATCTCCAAGGCCATGATGGAGCATGTTATCACTGCCAACGCGCGTGTCAGCGCACAGCGCGGCGGCCCGGTCATCTGCTGCACCCGTTACGGCAACGTGATGTGCAGCCGCGGCAGCGTGATTCCGCTGTTTGTGGAGCAGATCAAGGCCGGCAACCCCATTACCATCACCGATCCCAACATGACCCGCTTTTTGATGAACCTGGATGAGGCTGTTGACCTTGTCATGTTTGCCTTTGAGCACGCCAATCCGGGCGATCTGTTCATCCAGAAATCCGATGCTTCCACCATTGGCGATCTGGCCAAAGCCGTGCAGCAGCTGTTTGGCGACACCGGCACCCGCGTGATCGGCACCCGCCACGGCGAAAAGCTGTACGAGACCCTGATGACCAAGGAAGAGCGGATGCGCAGCGAGGATATGGGCAACTATTACCGCGTTGCCGCCGACAACCGCGACTTGAACTATGACAAGTACTTCATCAAGGGCCAGGTTCACACCCAGGCCGATGAAGATTATACCAGCCACAACACCCGCCGCCTGGATGTGGAGGGCACCATCAAAAAGATCATGACCACCGAGTACATCCAGGAAGCACTGAAAGAGGCAGGCAAGGCATGAACATTCTTGTCACCGGGGCAAAGGGGTTTGTCGGGCGCAATCTGTGTGAAAACCTGAAAAATATCCGCGATGGCAAAAACCGCACCCGCCCGGCCCTGAACATTACTGATATTTTTGAGTATGACCTGGACACGGCTCCGGCGCTGCTGGATGAATACTGCGCCAAGGCAGACTTTGTATTCAACCTGGCCGGGGTCAACCGCCCCAAAGTGGAAAGCGAGTTCATGGCGGGCAATTTCGGCTTTGCCTCCACCCTGCTGGATACGCTGAAAGCCCACGGCAACACCTGCCCGGTGATGCTGTCCAGCTCCATTCAGGCCACGCTGATCGGCCGCTATGGCAAAAGCGATTACGGCAAAAGCAAGCTAGCCGGAGAAGAACTGTTCTTTGAATACAGCAAAACCACCGGCGCCCCGGTGCTGGTTTACCGCTTTCCCAACCTGTTTGGCAAATGGTGCCGCCCCAACTACAACAGCGCCGTGGCTACTTTCTGCCACAACATTGCCAACGGCCTGCCCATCACCGTCAATGATCGCGCAACTGAGCTGGAACTGCTGTACATTGACGATCTGGTAGAAGAGATGCTGGATGCGCTGGAAGCTGCGCCCCACCGCTGCAATTATGACGGCCTTACCCCGGTGCCTGCCGTGGATGGCCGTTACTGCTTTGCTCCCGTCACCCACAAAGTGCCCCTTGGGGAGATTGTGGATCTGTTGGAACAGTTCCACGCCCAGCCCGCCACGCTGGTGGTGCCGGAGATCCCGGCGGGCAGCTTTGCCAAAAAGCTGTATTCCACCTATCTTTCCTACCTGCCCAAAGAGCGGATTGCCTTCCCCTTAAAAGTCAACGCAGACGAGCGCGGCAGCTTTACCGAGCTGCTGAAAACCGAAAACTGCGGCCAGTTCAGCGTGAACATTTCCAAGCCCGGCATTACCAAGGGCCAGCACTGGCACAACACCAAGTGGGAATTTTTTATTGTGGTTTTCGGCCACGGGCTGATCCAGGAGCGCAAAGTTGGCTGTGACGAAGTGATGGAGTTTGAGGTGTGGGGCGATAAGCCACCGCCGTGCAGATGCTGCCCGGCTGCACCCACAACATCATCAACTTAAGCGATACTGAAAACCTTGTGACCCTGATGTGGGCCAACGAACCGTTTGACCCCGCCAAGCCAGACACGTTCTTTTTGAAAGTGTAACATTTTAAACGTATATACTCAGGTAGGAGTTAGGAGTTTTGAAACCTGGGCAAGGTAAATGTCTCAGAACATTCAAAGCCGTCCCCTGCGAAACTCTTTATCGTTTGCGAAAGGCAATAAAACCAGCAGTCGTTCTTCAACTCCTAAGGCAACACGCACAATTCCCCGCCTAGCGCTAAGCACCGCTTCGGCGGCTGCGGCACGGCATCTGCGTTGCAAAATGCTCGATAAGACATCCAGTATTATCTGCGCTTTTGGCTTAGCAGCTGCCGCACCTCGCTCGCCGTATCGGCACTTAGAATTATGCGGTATTGCCTTGACTAGAAAAGGTGCTGTTGCGCCGTTTGAGATGGAAAGCAAAATGACCCCGTTGACAACATCTTCGAATCGTGCTACAATTTGACTGAAATGGTAAATGCAGTCATAAATTTAAGGAGCGTGCGCATTGGCTTTTACAGACGAACAGAATGAACAAATCCGCAATGACCTGATCCAAGCGGCCCGACATTGCGGCACTACCATCGGGATGCGGAAAACCTCTGTGGAGCAGCTGACGGAGGCCGTTGGGATTTCCAAGGGGTCATTTTACAAATTCTTTGAATCCAAGGAACTGCTGTTTTTCGCTGTACTGGAGAACATCCATACCGAGTGCTTCGCGGCGGCGCAGAAGTCCTTGCAAGCGAACGCAACTCTGCTTCCTGCCGACCGCGCGGCAGCGGCGATTTTGGCTGCCTGCCGTTGGCTCTCCAAGACAAAAGCCTTTGTGTTCATCGAAAATGACGCAGATTTTCTTCTGCACCGCCTGCCGGAGGAAGTAAAAACCGCCCACTACCACGATGACGAGACACACATCCGTACCCTGCTGGAGTTGGGCGGCTTGCAGCCCAAGGGCGGTATGGCGCTGGCCGCCGCCACAGTGCGGGGCTTGATTTTAACCGTCTCCCATCAGGAGCAGATTGGGGCGCTTTACCCGCAGGTGCTGGAAACGCTGGTGCGGGGTGCCTGCCGGGAGCTATTTGCATAAGCGGAAAAGCCGCAGTGATGCGGCTTTTCAAAAGGGCTATAGTTAGCCTTTTCTAACTTATTCGCACCATCTATAGGAGACAGAGAAATTCAACATCTCGTTGTGAGGGCGAAATCATGAGAAACAGTCAAAATTTCTGGGACAAAAACGCAGGGCGGTACGACTGCTTCATGCGCAAGGATGCCGCAGCTTACGAGCAGATGTACGAGCTGCTGCGCCTCGTGGTGCGGCAAAAAACCGTGCTGGAGCTGGCAACCGGCACGGGGCTGATCGCCAAACATATCGTCCGCTATGCTGACCATATTGAGGCTATCGACGCATCCCAAGAGATGATCGAGCAGGCGAAACAGGGCGTGAAATCTGCGAAACTCTATTTTTCGGTGCAGGATATGTTCCATCTGCCCTATGCTGACCAGTCTTTCGATGTGGTAATCGTGGTCAATGCGCTGCACATTGTACCGGAACCGGAGAAAGCCCTCTCTGAAATTCGTCGCGTACTGAAGGACGACGGCGTGTTGGTCGCGCCCACCTTTACCCATGCGGATAACGCCTTCTTCGGAAAGGTCAAAGCATTTTTCATGAAGCTGGCGGGCTTTCCGCTGCACAGCAAGTGGACAAGCCACGAATATCTGGCATTTCTTAGGGAAAACGGCTGGACGGTGCAGAAAAGCACTGTGCTGAAAGCCTCGTTCCCGCTGACCTACGCAGAGTGCGTGAAATCGGAGGGGTGAGCCATGCAGATATTGGAACACGGGCAGGCGCAGGAGCGGACGCTGCTGTTTTTTCCCTGCACGGCAGAGCTGTATGGGCTTTTGCCGACACGATCACGCTGCTTTCTCAGAGATGGCATGTTTTTCAGGTGGTGTATGACGGCCATCAGCCGGAGTATCCCGGGGATTTCACCTCAGTCGAGCAGACCGTGGACGAGGTGATCTCCTATTTGAAGAGTCACGGCGTCTCCCGTCTGGGTGGGGCCTATGGCTGCTCCATGGGCGGTGCCTGTCTGACCCGTATGCTGGCATTGGGGAAATGCCCATCGACCAGGCCATCATCGACGGCGGGATCACGCCCTATCAGCTGCCCTTCTTAGTGCGAAAGCTGCTGCTGGCTCGGGATGTGCTGTCCTTCAAAATGGCGGCAAACAGCCGAAAGGTTCTGGAAGCAGCTTTTCCGCCGGAACGGTTCACCCCCGCAGGGCACGACCCCAAAAAGGAGTACGACGCCATGGAAGTCTATCTCAAAACCTTTTCCGATCGGACGATCCGCAATGTATTCTGGTCTGCCAACAACTATGCGCTTCCGAAGCGCTCCGCTAAAATCGGTGCGAAAATCACCTACTGGTACGGCGACGACGAAAAGAAGGATCGCAGGCGGGATATCCGGTTCATCAAGCGCTATTTTCCTAAGGCGCGCATCCATGGCATCCCCAAGATGGCCCATGCGGAGCTAGTGATGGTACACCCGAAAAAATTCTGCCGGTATGCGGAAAAATTTCTGACTACGCAAGCGGAGGAAATATGACATGAGAGAAAAAATCAAGCTCTCCGGCGTGCCGGAAACCATGCTGCAAACCGTTTATGCAAGGGCGAAAGAGAGCAGCGGCAGAGGCGCGATCCACGACGCAAAAGCGGAAGAGCTCATCGAAAAGCTGGACTACGATTTTTCCCTTGCGGACAAGGATACAGCCATGCGCAGCGGCGTCATTGCCCGGACCATTGTGCTGGATAAGCTGACAAAATCGTGGCTTGCGGCGCATTCAGGTGCGGTGGTCGTCAACATCGCCTGCGGGCTGGATACCCGCTGCTACCGGATGTCGGGTTACGCACATTGGTATAACCTCGACCTGCCGGAAACGATGGCGGTGCGGGAAAAGCTTCTGCCGGAAAGCGGCACGATTTCGCAGATTGCCATGTCCGCCATGGAAGATTAGGGCAGCGAAATCAGCGAGCAGAATGTGCCGGTGCTGATTCTCATGGAAGGGCTGACCATGTACCTGAACGCAAAAGATGTGCAGCAAATTTTCGCAGTGATTTCCTACCACTTTTCCCAAGCCACTGTATTTGTGGAAACCATGAATCCTGCATGGTGCGGCACTTCAAGGAGAAATCCATTGACGCAAGCAACGCAAAATTCAACTGGGGAATCAAGAATGGGAAAGCACTTGCCGAACTGCTGCCGGATTTTCGCTTTGTGGAGGAACACAGCTTAACCGAGGGCATGGCGGCGTTTGCGCCAATTTACAAGCTGCTGGACAGGCTGCCTGCCGTGCGGAATATTTCCAACAAGATCATCGTTCTGGAAAAGGAGTGACGAAGGATGTCGTTTTTCGAAAACACCCGCAAACCTACCGGCTTAGGTGGGAAAGTCATGCTGAACATGATGAATCTGTTCCATGCGCCCCTTGCAGATTGGGGCATGGAGTTCTTGCCGCTTTCATCAAATGCCAAGGTGCTGGACTGCGGCTGCGGCGGCGGGGCCAATATCCGGAAGCTGCTGAAAAAATGCCCGCAGGGTGTGGTGAAGGGCGTCGATTATTCGCCCGTCAGCGTGGAAAAGGCACGCAGGCACAACGCAGCGGCAATCGGTAGTGGACGCTGCGTCATATGGCAGGGCAGCGTAGAGCGGATTATTTTTGCCTCGGACTGGTTTGACGCCGTGACCGCTTTTGAAACGGTCTACTTCTGGCCGAATCTGCCGCAGTGTTTTCGGGAGGTTTATCGGGTCCTGAAGCCCGGCGGAACCTTTCTCATCTGCAACGAGAGCAGTGGCGATACGGACAAGGATGAGAAGTGGACGGAGATTATCGGCGGCATGACCATATACAGCGGCGATGAGCTGAAAACATTTCTGGAAAACGCCGGATTCTGCAATGTTCAAATCCATAAAAACAAAATGGGCTGGCTCTGCGTGACAGGACAGAAACGGGAGGAATAAGGAATGCTGCTGCAAGCGATTCTGGAAGGACTGGGGCTGGGGGCGCTGCTGGTCTTGGTGTGCGCCATCGGCATCCACAAGGGCGCTGTCGGCATGGCGCATTTGTATGACTCGAAGGTACAGGAACGGTGCGTTGCGCTGGGGCTGACCACAAAGGAAAAGATCAAGCAAAACTCGCTGCGCTTCAAGCTGATCTGCGTTCCGGGATATCTTGCTTATGTGCTGATTTGCGTGTATGCCGTCAACGGTGCGCAGACATTTTGGGGCGGTTTCTGGCAGTGCTTTGTAATCCTGTCTGTGATGAATCTCATCGACCGGCTTGGCATCGACGGCTATTGGGTCGGACACACCAAGGCGTGGGTGATACCGGGGACAGAGGATCTGATGCCGTACATCTCGAAATCAGACAAGCAAAAGAAATGGCTGTTCGGAACACTGGGAATGGCCATGATTTCCCTGCTCCTTGCGGGACTCGGGCTGCTGCTGTAAGGAGGAAATACTGATGTCAAAGAAAGCGACCGAATTTCAGAAAAGAGAAATGAGCAAGATGTACCGCGGCAAGGAAATCTTCAAGCCGCTGAACACCGGTTGGGTGGATGAGCGCGTGGCCTGCGTGCGGGAGTGGGTGGCGAACATCTTCTTTTACCGCAAGGGCGACACCACCATCATGATCGATGCCGGGTACAACTACGACCGGCTGGCAGAAAAAATGGGCTGGCTGGGCATCGACCCGCAGTCCATCCGGCACATCCTCATCACTCATCAGGACACCGACCACGTGGGCGCGGTGGAGGCAGACAGCCCCGGTTTGTTCCGGAGCGCAAAGCTCTATATCGGCGAGATTGAAAATCGGTATCTCACCGGCGAGGTGCGGCGAAAAGTCATATATCATCTCTATAAATTGCCGCAGGTCACAATTAACAACGAAAAGGTGCTGCTGCATGACGGCGAAACTTTCGAGATTGACGGCATCAAAATCGAGTGTTTCCTTGTTCCCGGCCATACATGGGGGCATATGTCTATCTCATTGACGACAAATATCTCTTCACCGGCGACACTATCTGGTTCGGCGCGGACGGCGGCTACAGTTTCATTTCCTCTCTGGCAGAAAGCAACAAACTGGCGGTAAAGTCGCTGGCGGCGCTGGAGCAGAAGCTGCAAAGCCGCGGATTACGCCCGCTGTTTCTCACCGGTCACACCGGCTGGACGGACAACTTCGAGTTCGCCTTTGCCCATAAGGATAAGCTTTGCTCACCGTTCAAAAAGCGAGTTCCCGACCCCACCGCGCCTTATGACGCTTATGATGAATCGGACGACACGGAGAAAATGGCAAAGAGTGGGTTCCTCAAGGGGGTAGGGAGATGAAGGTTTATTCCTTCGGCGCAGAAAATGCCCCGGCCATCCTACTGCTTCCCGGCACCTGCTGCCACTGGAGGGGCAATTTTGGACGGGTCATTCCGCTGCTGTCGGACAGGTATCGCGTCCTCTGCGTCAGCTACGATGGCTTCGATGAAACGGAACATACCGAGTTTCCCACTATGCCGGAGGAAACAGAGAAAATAGAAGCTTACATTCAGAAACATTGCGGCGGACATATCCGGGCGGGCTATGGCTGCTCGCTGGGCGGCTCTTTTGTGGGGCTGCTGGCGGCGCGGGGGAATATTCATATGGATTACGGAATTCTCGGCAGCTCTGATCTTGACCAAGCATCTCCCCTTGCGGCAAAGCTGCAAACAAATCTGCTGCTGCCGCTGATCTACCCGGTGATACGGGACGGACGGTTCAAGAGTCGATTGCTGCAAAAAACGCCTCGCGCAGCGAAAGTCGGAAATGGGCGGCTATCTGCAAGCGTTCATGGAGATGCTCGGCGGCGCACGACCCTATGTGACCGTGCAGAGCTGCAAGAATCAGTTCTATTCCGACCTTGTCTCCCCGCTGCCGGACAAGATCAACGTTCCGGGAACAGAGATTCATATTTTCTATGCGCTCAAAATGGGCGAGAAATACCGCGAGCGCTATGAACGGCACTTTGCAAACCCAGTCATTCACAAGCAGGACTTGCAGCACGAGGAACTGCTGGCCTGTTATCCGGAGCGCTGGGCGCAGTTGGTGAAGGACATTATGGAGGGAAAGCGATGAAGTATATCGGAATGCCCATGGCAATGTGGGCAGTATTTGCAAAGTCATTTGAAAAGCAACTGACAGAGGTGTTTGGTTATGATGCTAAAACCGCAAAAGCAATCCGAAAGACCGCAAAACTGAAGTACAAAGAGATCATCGCAAAGCTGCCTGAATTTGAAAAAGGTGATCGGTTCAGCATGAACATCATTGGCTGCGCCATGCTGGGGGCGTTCGTTCTCTGTATGCCGAGGCGGCCGGATACGGAGTCGCTGACGGTATACTATGAGAATGCCCAGATGACGCCGCTGATGAAGTGGTTCTGCCGCAGGAGCGGAAAAAGCAAGTTTACCGCAAAGGACATTGCCGCCATGAAAGCCACCGCCGCCCGGAGGGCGGCTGACCGCAACCCCTACTCGTGGAATATGGACTTTTACGAGTATCCCGACGGCAGCGGTTATGAGGGGCGCTTTACGAAGTGCGGCATCTGCACGCTGATGCAGGAGTTGGGGCTTTATGACCTGACACCCGCCATGTGCCATTTGGACTACGCCATGAGCGAGGCGGGCGGCGTGACGAACTTTGTGCGGCAGTATACCCTTGCCTCCGGCGGCCCTTACTGCGACTGCGGGTACCAAAAGAAACGAGTATGAGGCGGAGTAGCATTGAAATACTTTGAATTCGGACAGGCGGCACATCAGTGCAGCCTGCAAAAGGAAAAGGTATGAAAGACAGCAAACTACAATTTGACCGCAGCTGCCATGTGCTGTATTCCGGGGCGTGTAAAAAGGAGATACAGGCGAAAATCGCCCTGCATTACCCGGAAACGGAGCGGGAGGCCGTTTGGGAACGGGTGCAGCTGCAGTATGTAGAATTTCTCTCGGACTGGCGCACCGACCTCGGCGGCAGCAAAAACTTCCACAACGGCGCGGGCGGCACCTACGACTGCATCGCCATTATGAGCTGTTATGCCGTGTGCCGGGATGTTGTTTCATTTCGGGAGATCGAGGAAATCGAGGAAAATCTGATCCTGCCTGCCTTCCGCAAGCTCTCCAGATTCGTGGACTGCAACAAACCCTTTTTTAAGAAGCTGATGTATCTGGCATTTCAGAACGCCGAAAAGCAGTGCAGCAGGTGGCACGATTACGAGATGCACATTGCGCCCTACGACAAGGACAAACCCATCTATTACGAATTTACCGCCTGCCCGGCGGCGGAGTTTGCCGTAAAGCACGGTCTGACGGACATTATGCCTGCCCTGTGCAATGTGGACTTTGCTCCATGGAACTGCTTCACGCCCGCTTGGTGCGGAAGGGCACCTGCGTGGACGGCTGCAAGTGTGACTATACCATCTGTGGCGATAAAGACCATATCTGCGCGACCATCCCGAATACCGGATGAGGCGGGATACCGCAGAAACCGTTAAGGAGAAGGAGAAAATGATCATGAGAATTTTGGTATAAACAATATGATTGACATCTTTTTCATGACAAAACGGGCGTGGTTTCCGGCTTCCCCGGACAAATAGATGGCTTTGAACATGCGGATGGTAACGGAGAAATCCACTACTACCGGCTGTTTGACGGCGTGGGAATCATGCTGCTGCGGCTGGAAATGGAGGCGTACACAGAAATTCGGACACAGATCGGGAGGCTGGAAGTCAATTTCTGCGTGAACGGACGGTTTGAAACCAGCTTTTCCATGCGGGATCGTGTTCTTCTGAAGCCGGGCGACATGGCGGTCAGTTGCTACGATGGCTTTCACGGAAGCAGTTCGGCGTCCTGCTTTCCGCTGGGCTACTACGAGGGAATCTGTCTGGAGATTGAACCGGCCGCCGCGGGAAATTGGATAAAGCAGAACGCACCTGCGTTTTCAGTGGATTTTGCCGCATGGAGCAAAATCTTCTGGGCTGTAAATGGTATATGGTCGGCGCTGCGGGGCCGCGCTGTGAGCATGTATTCCGGGAGCTTTACGAAAGTGCGTTCTATGAAGATCCCGGCTTTTTGCAGCTCAAGACGCTGGAACTTCTGATGCTGCTTGGGCGTATAAACACCAAAAGAGGTGCAGCGCAAGCGCACTGCACCTCCGTAAGTGTAATTTTACCCTTTCACGCTGCCCAATGCAACGCCCCGCACAATATATTTTGAGAGGAGCAGATAGACGATCATAACGGGCAGAATCGCAATGGTGATCATCATATATACCTTACCCATATCGAACTTCAAAAAGTCCGCGCTGCGCAGCTGTGCAACCAGAATGGGCACCGTTTTCCACTTGGCATCGTTGATGATCAGCGCCGGGATAAAGTAGTTGTTCCACGCGCCCACAAAGCTGAATATCGCCTGCACCGCCATGGCGGGCTTCAGGATAGGCAGAATGACCGTGTTAAAGGTATGAAACTCCCCCGAGCCGTCAATGCGCGCCGCGTCAATAATGTCGCGCGGCAGGCTCGAATCCATGTACTGCTTCATGAAGAAGAACACCGTCGGCGCAGCGATGCTCGGCAAAATCAGCGGCCAAAGGGTATTGGTCAGCTTCATCTTGTCCATCAGGTTCAAAAAGCCCAGCGCCGAAACCTGTGTGGGCATCGTCATGATGAGCAGAATGACGGTGAACGCCAGTTTGCGCAGCTTGAAGTCATACGCATAGATGGCGTAGGCCGTCAGTGCGCTGAAATAGACCGACAGCGCCGCACAGGCAGCCGACACGATCAGGCTGTTGCGCAGACCGGTCAGAATCGGCACATTGGCATCATGGGTGGTGTTGAAGAAGTTGACGCCAAAGCTGCCGCGGGGCAGCGGGTCAAACCCCTGCTGGATGGTAAAGTTGTTGTGCGTGGCGTTGACGATCAGCACATAGAAGAAGAACAGGCAGATAAAGCAGAGGACAAACAGCACGATATAAGCCACTGCACGCTGCAGGGTCAGCATAGGGCCGTGAATTTTGCTTGCCTTTGCGGTAGTGGTGGCTGCGGTTTTGGTTTCGTTCGGCATACTGGTTCACGCTCCTTCCTTAGTGATGCCTGGCGGCCGCTTTGGCTGCCTTGATGCGGCTTTCTCAGCCTTGCGCTTCTCACGGGTCAAACCGTCATCCTCCTGCGTGAGGGTAAAGTAGATGATGATGCAAAGCACCGCGCAGAGCAGGAACATCAGCACCGAAATAGCGCCGGCTGTGCCGTAGTTTTTGCTGTACAGGTGCTGGTTCAAGTACATGATAATGGTGTTGGTCGAGCCGTTCGGGTCGCCCTTGCCGTTGGTCAGGACCTGCGGCACATCAAACATCTGCAGGCCGCCGATGAGACTGGTGATCAGCGTGTAGACAAGCAGCGGGCGGATCAGCGGGATCGTGATGCGCCAGAACATTGTGGTCGAGGATGCACCGTCCAGCTGGGCGGCCTCATACAGGCCGGGGTCCACACCCATGATGCAGCCATCAGAATGATGGTCGTATTGCCGAACCACATCAGGAAGTTCATCAGCCAACCAGACCGCGCGCTGTCCAGACATTGGAAAGCCAGCGCACCGGCTCGGCCACGATGCCGAGCTTGAGCAGGATTGAGTTGATCGGCCCTGTTTCCGAGTTTGAAAACAGGGTAAAGAACAGCATGGCGAACGCCGATGCCATGATAAGGTTGGGCATATAGATGACCGTCTTGAAGAAGCCCTGAAACCGCAGCTTCAACCGCAGATCGGTAAACCACGCTGCCAGCACCAGTGATACAATAATCTGCGGGATAAAGCCCATCAGCCACATGATCATGGTATTGCTGAAGTATTTCGGCACCTCCCGGATCATAGCGGCATAGTTTTTCAGCCTACAAAGTTGGGGCCGATGATCTTTAAGCCACTGCGGAAATATTCAAAGAAGGAATAGTAGATGGTCGTTGCCAGCGGCCAGAACTGGAAGATGAAAAAGGTGATAAAGAACGGCGCCAGAAATATGTAGCCCCATTTGGCGTAGCTCATGCCTTTGCTCTTTGTTTTCATAGGTCTCGCCCTCCTTAGCTGTGTGGGCATTGCCCTGCTGGGGGCAGAGCCTTTCAAAATCTGATAAAAACAAAACCAGAGGCGGGCGTCTCTCCCCGCCCCTGGCATGGCGTTTGCGGTTCAGTTCGTTTTGTTCGTTTTGTTCACAGGCACGCAGGTATTTATGCGGGCCATTCGACGCTGCTCAGCTCAGGATACTTGACCTTGATCTGATCCTCGAAGTTCTTCTTCGCGGTCTCAAGGTCAACCGTGCCGTCAAAGTAATCCTTGAAGCAGCTCTGGAAGGTCTCGTTGCAGCCCTGATCATACGGACCGGCGTTGGACATATCAATGGTAGGTGCAACCTCTGCAAAGAGGGCAATGTGGTTCTGGCCGCCGAGGAATGCGGAGCCGAAGTTCGGGTCAGCTGCGATGGAATCCATAGCGCTCTTGCAGTTGGTGTAGTCCTGCGTATCCTCGGTGATCTTGGTCATGATGTCGGCATCGCAGGTCAGAGAGTACATGACATCCTTGATCGTGGGGATGTTGTCAGTGCCGGCTGCTGCGCAGATCCAGGTGCCGCCCCAGTAATAAGGCTGAGGGCCTGGCAGACTGCGTAATCGCCGAAGATACCGTTGCCGACTTCCTGCTTGCCTCCCTCAGACTCAGGCGTGGCCAGAGAGTTGCCCAGCAGGGTGAAGTTGATGCCCCAAGTGGAGTAGAAGAAGCCGAAAACCTTGCCGGCAGGGCCCTGATCGGCGGCCCACTGGTCGCTCCACAGGCTGGTCTTGTTGTTGTAGCCGTTATCGGTGTAGGTCTTGGTCTGATCGACCCAGTTCATAATGTTGGGGTCGACCTTGACGGTCGTGCCGTCCACCCAACCGGCGGAAACATTGTTGGAGAAGGTGCGGTAGGAATCATCGTAGCCGGAGAGCATCTTGTAGCCCTTGGCAGCGGCCTTCTCAGCCACATCGTTGAACTTATCCCAATCGCTCAATGCGGCCTGGACCTCGGTCGGATCATCGGTGCCCAGCACATCTTCGGCGATGGAACGGCGGTAGGCAAACAGACCCGGGGTTGCCTGCCACGTGGTGCCCTTCTGCACGCCATCCACGGTAACGATGTCCTTGGTGTACTGGTACTGATCCTTGAGGTCATCATCGGTCAGGCCGACATCCTTCTTGACATCCAGCGTATATTCGGAATCCACATACTTCAGCGCGTAGTCTGCCTCGATCAGGAAGATGTCGATCTTGTCATCGGCAGCGGCGCTGTCCTGCTTGAGCAGGGCCTCGTCCAGCTTATTCTGGTAGTTGTTGTTATCGTTGGGGTTGATGGTCCACTTTACGGTGACGCCGTTATCCAGCGTTGTGGTGGACTTGTCGTCGGCGATCTCCTTGACGCCGGGGTAATAGTCGTTGAAGCGGGACTGGAATTCATCGTTCCAGCACCAGATGTTCAGGACTTGCCCTCCTCTGCGGCTGCATCGGCGGCGGGCTCTGCGGCCGTGCTGCTGGCTTCGGTAGAGTCGAATCAGCGGCGGGGGCTGCGGACGAGCTTGCGGCGCCGCCGCCGCAGCCTGCCAGCAAGGTGGCTGCCATTGCAGTGGCGGTCAATAAACTCATTGCCTTTTTCATAATGTGTTTTCCTCCTTTTTAATAAAAAGAACTCATGTATGAATCAGATATTGTGACCCGCATCCTTGCGGGTTTGAACCTATGGATTGGGGACATCGACGGACTGTCCTTTCAGCAAACTGCCGGAGATCAGCTTCTGCTCCGGCAATGCCGTGCGCGGGGATTCGATCTGCTCGATAAGCAGCTCTGCCGCGGCGCGGCCCAGCGCTTCGGTGTCCTGCCGGTAGGTGGTCAGCTGCGGGGACATGATCTGCGAAATCAGGTTGCCGTCATAGCCGACCACCGAAATATCCCGCGGAATCAGAAGTCCTTCCTCACGGATGGTCTGGATGCCTCCGATGGCGGAGAAGTCATCCGGGAAGAGGATCGCGGTAGGGCGCTGCGGCAGTGCCAGCAGCTGACGGGTCACTGCGGCGCAGCTTTTCGCATCGCGGTAGGCGCTCGGCACGATGTAGGCATCCGGCACCGTGATCCCATGGGCGGCGCAGGCGCGATAGAAACCGACCAGACGCTTCTGGGTGACTGCGCTGTGATTCTCACCGTGGATATAGGCGATCCGCTCATGCCCTAAGGCGGCAAGCTGATCCACCAGCTTGTGAATGCCGTCGGTATTATCGGAAAGTACGGCAGCCCGGTTGTTAAAGACATGGTCGACTGTGACGATCGGCAGGTTGCTGTAGGCCAGCTCAATGACCTCCGGGTCATCGAACTTGATGCAGGCAGCGATCACACCGTCAACGCCGCGGTAGCGGCAGTGCTCTAAATAGCTGGAATGGCCGTGGCCAATGTTGTGGTTGATAAAGGTGATATCGTAGCCTCTGTCCTCGGCGTGGCGTTTGAAGCTGTCCAGAACAGCCGCGAAGAATTCATGCGTCAGACCGCTTTGTGCCTCGTCCACAAAAAGGACGCCCAGATTATAGGTACGGTTCGTTTTTAAGGCCCGCGCTGCGGAGTTTGGCATGTAGCCGATCTGCCTTGCAGCCTCGCGCACTTTTTCTTTGGTGGCCTGACTGATATCGTTGTGACCGTTCAGAGCCTTGCTCACGGTAGCCACCGAGACCCCGCATGCCTTTGCGATGTCTTTGATGGATGCCATGATATCGCCTCCTTGCATTTTCCTTAATCGTTTTCGCATCTTTACTATACGACATGTCAACTATAAAATCAATGCCTTTTTGGCATTTTTTGTGCATTTCGATTCGATTTGGCGATTTGCAAAAAGCGAAAACACCTGTTTTGGTTATTTCGTTTGGAGTTTCGCTGAAAAAGGGACACAATTTGCGCCACGGCTTGCCGTTTTTACGCTTTTCGGCCCGGTGATGCAGACCCAAATTTGCTTTTTATGGTGCCACAGCCGGAAAACACTCTTATATAAAATAGGTGATATTCGATTTTCGTGCCAATTTTCGGTTTGCAAAATTGTGAAACTTGCCAAATCATCGTTAAATTCAGCTGCGGCCCTTGCAATTATCCGAAAAGCGCGGTATTGTAAGGGTAATAACTTAATCGTTTTCGACTTGAACTGACGATTTTATCTGCTTTCCATAAGTAAGGAGAGGGTCTCTATGAAGTTCGGTCATTTTTCCGATACCGCACGCGAATATGTCATCACCACGCCGCGCACGCCGCTGCCGTGGATCAACTATCTGGGCAGTGAGGCATTCTTCAGCCTTGTTTCCCACACGGCCGGCGGGTACAGCTTTTACAGGGATGCCAAGCTGCGGCGTATCACCCGCTACCGCTACAATAACGTACCAGCGGACTCTAACGGTCGGTATTACTATATTAAGGACGGCGATACCATATGGAATCCCGGCTGGCAGCCCACCCAGACCGAACTGGACAGCTATGAGTGCCGCCACGGCCTCGGGTACAGCATCATCACCGGCAAAAAGAACAGTCTGACCGCAAAGCTGGAGCTGTTTGTGCCGGTAGGCGACAACTGCGAGATCGACCGTCTGATGCTGACCAACGGGAGCGATGCGCCGAAATCGTTTACTGTATTCAGCTATCTGGAGTTCTGCCTCTGGAATGCTGTGGACGATTCCACCAACTTCCAGCGCAATTTCTCGACCGGCGAGGTCGAGGTCGAGGGCAGCACCATCTACCACAAGACCGAGTACCGCGAGCGCCGCAACCATTACGCATTGTTCACCGTCAACACGCCCATTGACGGCTTTGACACGAGCGGGATGCCTTTTTAGGGGCATGGCGCAGCAATGCAAACCCCGAGGTCGTGGAAAACGGCCGCTGCACCAACTCGATGGCGCATGGCTGGGCACCCGTTGGTGTACACCAGGTCAATATCACCCTGCAGCCCGGCGAAAGCCGCAGCCTGATTTTTGTTTTGGGCTATATCGAAAACCCGGAGGACGAGAAGTGGGCCGCGCCCGGCGTCATCAATAAGACCCGCGCCAAAGAGATGGCTGCCCGCTATGCCACCGATGCCCAGGTGGATGTTGCTCTGGCCAAGCTGCACGACCACTGGAACAACCTGCTGTCCACATACTCGGTCAAGAGCGGTGACGAAAAGCTCGATCGCATGGTCAATATCTGGAACCAGTACCAGTGCATGGTCACCTTCAATATGAGCCGCTCGGCCAGCTATTATGAGAGCGGCACCGGCCGCGGCATGGGCTTCCGCGATTCCTGTCAGGATCTGCTCGGCTTTGTGCATCTGATCCCCGCCCGCGCGCGGGAGCGCATTCTGGACATTGCCGCCACCCAGTTCCCCGACGGCAGCGCTACCACCAGTACCAGCCGCTGACGAAAAAGGGCAACATGGACATCGGCTCCGGCTTCAACGATGACCCGCTGTGGCTGATTGCCGCCGTGTACGCCTACCTGGCGAGACGGGCGACTACTCGATTCTGGACGAATCGGTGGACTTTGACAACGACCACAGCCTTGCACAGCCGCTTCTTGAGCATCTGCGCCGCAGCTTTGGCTACCTGCGCACCCACAAGGGTCCGCATGGTCTGCCGCTGATTGGCCGTGCCGACTGGAACGACTGTCTGAACCTGAACTGCTTCAGCAAGGAGCCTGGCGAGAGCTTCCAGACCACCGGCCCGAGTGACGGCCCTGTGGCCGAAAGCGTGTTCATTGCCGGCATGTATGTCAAATACGGCAACGCCTTTGCCGAAATTCTGGATGCCACCGGTCACGCGGACGAGGCCGCCGCCGTGCGTGCCGAGGTTGCAGAGATGGAACACACCGTGCTGACTGCCGGTTGGGATGGAAGGTGGTTCCGCCGCGCCTACGATGCTTACGGCCATGTGGTTGGCGGCGAGGTGTGCGGCGAAGGCAAAATCTTCATTGAGCCGCAGGGCATGTGCGTGATGGCGGGCATCGGCGTAAAAACCGGCGAAGCCGTGACGGCTTTGCAGAGTGTAAAAGAAAAGCTGGACACGAAGTACGGCATCGTGCTGCTGCAGCCCGCCTACACGAAGTACCATCTGGAACTGGGCGAGATTTCCAGCTATCCCCCGGGCTACAAGGAGAATGCGGGCATCTTCTGCCACAATAACCCCTGGGTCAGCTGCGCCGAGACTGTTGTCGGCCACGGCGACCGTGCGTTTGAAATTTACAAAAAGACCTGCCCGGCGTACATCGAGGATATCAGCGAGATCCACCGCACCGAGCCGTATGTCTACAGCCAGATGGTGGCAGGCTGTGATGCCGCGACCTTCGGCGAGGCGAAGAACAGCTGGCTGACCGGCACCGCCGCCTGGACGTTTGTGGATGTGAGCCAGTACATCCTGGGCATCCAACCCACGCTGGCCGGGCTGAAGATCGACCCTGCATCCCGCACGAGATGGACGGCTTTATCCTGCGCCGTGTCTGGCGCGGGGCAACCTATGAAATCGTTGTGGAGAACCCTGACCATCTGGAAAAAGGCGTCAAAGCTATGACCGTGGACGGCAAGCCGGTAAGCAGCAACATTCTCTCCCCTGTTCCCGCCGGCTCGACCGTACAGGTCAAGGTCGTCATGGGCTAATTACCCGCCTTCTGCTGCAAAGGGGCTGTTGCACAAGGAAAAAACAAGTGTAGCAGCCCCTTCACGGATAAATGTTTCCAAAAGCACCAAAACACTCGCCATAGGCCCCTAATTTTCAAAAAACAGATAACGCAAACAGGCCCCTCTGAATAACGATTGTTTTCCAGAGGAGCCTGTTTTTCAATTTTTCAAAAATCAGAAATTCCGGTATGCTTTAGGCTGAATCAAATGCAGATTTTGCAGTCCGCTGTTGCACTTTGCCAGCAGGTGAGCAATGTTTGGGAAAGCCCCCAAAACAGAAGCTCCGCCAGGACTTTGACCTTACCGCCCGTAAGGAACCGTTTAAAATTCCGATTGATCGGTGCATTGCGCTCTTGCCAGTCGTTCATTTTTCAATTCGTTTGCAGTGGCTTGCCTGAGATAAATTTCTTCTGCAGCAAAGCCCTTGACCTTTTTGCCGATGTGCAGTATACTTTTCCGTGGTTAGTCGTGTATAACCGCTCGGGTGCTTTATGATGCGGGAGCCTTCTTCGGAATCTCTGAAAGCGCCTAAGCTTCTTGACAGAGATAACATCAGGGCGTATTATTGGGCTAGAAGGACCGCTGAGAAGCGGCTTTTTATAAGGCCGAAAGTTAGTTTTATCTAACTTTCAGTTCTGCCCTCCGCCTAGAAATGTGTCCTTGCTTACAGGCAGAAAACAAAAAGATCGAAGCCTACCTCAAGACCCGCTGCGGTGGTCACATCCGGGCAGCCTACGGCTGCTCGCTGGGCGGATCGTTTGTTGGGTTGTTGGTGGCACGGCAGAATATCCACATAGCCTACGGCATTCTGGGCAGCTCTGATTTGGATCAGGCATCGCCGCTGGCGGCAAAACTGCAGGCTGATTTTCTGCTGCCGTTGATTGTCCCCGTGGTGCGGGATGGAAAGCTCAAGGTGAATTTTCTTCAAAAGCGTCTGGATAAACATGCCAGAGAGTTGGGGGATTGTGTCAAGGCCTTTCTGAAAATGTTCGGCGAGGCCCGCCCGTATATGACTGGACGCAAATTATCAACGGTATGACCATCTACACGGATACTGCGCTGAAAGCATATCTGGAACAAGCAGGATTTTGTAAGATGCAGCGCCACAAAAACAAAAATGGCTGGCTGCGCGTTACGGCGCAAAAGCGGTGAAATAGCGTAAGGAGGACGGAACATGGAACGAAAAGAAGCGATTCGCAGCGCCTATCGGCTGACAGGCGGCAACAATTTTTATGACGGTATGATCACCTGCTCGACCTTTAGCGGAAAAGCGGTATGCCGCTTGGTGTGGGATATGAACAAGGCGGAAAGCGATGCCTATCTGGAAAAGGCGCTGTCCGGCATTCCGGAGAATTTCTCCGGCAGGCTGCTGGAGGTGCCGGTGGGAACCGGTATTCTGACCATGCCGCTTTACAAGACGCTGCCCAAGGCGGACATTACCTGTCTGGGTTATTCAGCGGATATGATGGGGCAGGCGCAGGAGAAGACGGAACGTCTGCATCTGCAAAATGTGACCTTTCAGCAGGGAGATGTAGGGGCGCTGCCCTTTGCGGACAGCGCGTTTGACTTGGTTTTGTCACTGAACGGCTTTCACGCATTCCCGGATAAGGAGGCTGCTTACCGGGAGGTGTTCCGGGTCCTGAAACCCAGAGGGACCTTCTGCGGCTGCTTTTATGTGGCGAGCAGAAGCGAACGGACCGGTTCGTCCGGCATATATATGAAAAGGCGGGGTTCTTCACACCGCCCTATGAAACGACCGCCAGTTTGAAAAAACGGTTGGAAAAACGGTACGCAACCGTAACACTGGGAACCGTGAAGAGTATGGTATGGTTCGTCTGTCGGAAAGGAAATCAATGAAAGCCTGCAAGTGCTGCCTTGACCGCAGGCGGCTGTTGAGATAGTGTGTTCACTACGGAAAGGACTTACAATGAAATTTAAGACATTGGGAAATCGGAAGGATCCCGCTGTTTTGTTTTTTCATGCTATGGGTGTGACGGGGGAGAGCAGCGAACCGGTTGCGAAATACTTACAGGATAGGTATTTCTGCATTTTACCAAGCCTACCACTGCGGCCATTATCCCGTGTTTGAGGGATACGATCATATGCAATATCAGATTCGTGATCCGAAGGGCTTTGCTGAAATGCTGGCATATATCGCTGAGCATGACGGTATGCCGAAGCTCCCGTTTATCAGAAAGTGTGAGGACCCGATATGAAATACAGGATCGAGAAAAACACCGTGCAGGAGACGTTGATCCTCCCGCTGTATTCCCGAAAGCTGTGTACGGAATTGTATCCCAATCTCTACCGTGATGAAACAGCGGTGCGTCTGATCAACCAGATCGACTACGACTTTTCAGTGGCAGAGAAAAATTCCCGCAGCCTGATGCAGCGTTTCGGTGCGCTGGAGGTCGCCATGCGGCAGAATGACCTTGCCTTTGAGGTGCAGGAGTATCTGAAAACGCACCCATGCGCGGCGGTGGTCAATCTGGGCTGCGGGCTGGACAACACCGGCAGAGCCTGCGATAACGGCAGATGCAAAATCTACAATCTGGACTTCCCGGATGTTATTGCCTTGCGGCAGCAGCTGCTGCCGCCGGGGAGCGGGAGCAAAACATCCCCTGCGACCTGAAAGACCCCGCATGGTTTGGCAAAATCGATGCCTCCGGCGGGGCGGTGTTCTTTGCCTCCGGGGTGTTCTATTACTTCCTGACCCAGCAGGTCCGGGAACTGGTGCAGGGATGGCAGATGCTTTCCCCGGCGGGGTTCTGGTCTTTGATGCGGCCAATCGGACAGCGGTGAAGATGATCGCAAAAACATGGCTCAAGACGGCTAAGATCAAGGATGTGGGGGCGTATTTTGCCGTTTCGGATGCAAAAAGCGAGCTTTCCCCGTGGGATAGCCGTTTGCAAGTATCCAGCAAGGGCTATATGCTGGGGTACAACGATTTGAAAGACCCTTCCGTCGGCGGCTTTTTCCGATTTCTCGCCAAGGTCGGGGACAACGGGATGAAAATGCAGGTCGTAAAGATTGAATTTGGAGGCAAGCTATGAAAATTCTGGTATATGGTGCAGGCGTTCTGGGGTGCAATCTGGCAAGAAATCTGCTGCGCGCAGGAAAGGATGTCACTCTGCTTGCGCGGGGAAACTGGGCAGCGGAGATCAAGCAGAACGGCCTGCGGATCAAGGATAAATTTTCGCCCCGCACCTCGGTCAGCCGTATTCCGGTGGTGACCGAACTTGCACCGGATGCAATGTACGATGTGATCTTTGTGGTCCTGCGCTATACACAGCTGGATTCCGTTCTGGACACGCTGCGGGCGAACCGGACGAAAAACATCGTTTTTGTGGGCAACAACGTACAGGCAAGAGCACTGGCGGCGGCACTGCCGGGGAAGAATGTCCTGTTTGCCTTTGCACTTTCTGCCGGGCATCGGGAGTCGGATCGGGTCGTTTCCATCGACCTGAAAAAGATCACCATCGGGCAGCTGCCGGGTACAGCCGCCAATAAACAGCTGATCGGGCGCATCTTCCACGGCACAAAATATAAGGTTGTTTACGAGCCGAACATGGAGGATTATCTGCTCTGCCATGCCGTGTTCGTGATGCCGGCGGCTTTCGCCTGCTATAAGACGGACGGCGACCTGAAAAAGCTCAGGGGTGACACCGCCTACCTGAACCGCCTGCTGGATGCAAACATCGAGGGATACCGTGCCATCAGAAATGCCGGGCACACCATTCTGCCCAAGGAGGATGCAGACTTTGAAGGGGAAAAATACCGCAGGACCTGCCTGCGCTTTTTCAAGCTGATGTGCGCCACCTCGCTGGGCAAGCTTTGCGCCTCCGACCACGCAATGAACGCCATCGACGAAATGAGCGCACTGAACCGGGATCTCAGGAAATTTTTCGATGAGCATGGCGCAGCCTACCCGGTATGGCAGGAACTGGAAGCGGAAGCCGGGAGGTATCTGCAATGAAGTACACCGGAATGCCCTTTGGGATGTGGGCGCTGTTTGCTGGCTCCTTTCAAAAGCAGCTGACCGCTGTGCTGGGCTATGATGCAGCCACCGCAAGAGCCATCACGAAAAAGGCAAAGCCGCAATACCGGCAGATCATCCGCAGGCTGCCGGAGTTCGAAAAAGCTGACCGTTTCAAAATGAATCTGGTCAACTGCGCGATGATCGGGGCATTCATTCTCTCCATGCCGCAGCGCCCGGAGGTGGACAGGCTGACGGATTACTACGCAAAATCCATGATGACAGCGCCCATGCAGTGGTTCTGCCGCAAGAGCGGAAAAAGCAAATTCACCGCAAAGGATATTGCCGCTATGAAAGCCACCGCCGCCCTGAAAGCCGCCGACCGCAACCCCTACTCGTGGAACATGGAGTTTTACGAGTACCCGGATGGCAGCGGCTACGAGGGACGCTTTACCAGGTGCGGTATCTGTGTGCTGATGAAAGAACTGGGGCTGTACGACCTGACCCCTGCTTTGTGCCATCTGGACTACACCATGAGCGAGGCGGGCGGCGTGACGGATTTTGTGCGGCAGTATACCCTTGCTTCCGGCGGACCCTGCTGTGACTGCGGGTACAAAAAGAAAGGGTAACGGACGATGAAGAGGAAAGAAACGTATCTTTCCCGTGATTTTCGGGAGACTGCGGCACGGCGCTTTCCTGCGCAGGCGAAGCAGCTGAACGCCGCTTTCGATATGCGCCTGAATGCACTGCTGGCTGAAAATGCGGACGCAAGCAAGGAAAAGCAGTACCACCTCAAACGGCAGATCTTACCGGGCATTGCGGTCTACGAGACACTGCAAAGGGTCATGCCGAAAGAGGAGGCACTGCAAACCGTTCACGGCTATGTGGAGCGGCTGGCGAGAACGAGCCACAAACAGCTTGCTGCGCTGCTGCACATACCGGGGCTTTACCGCCTTGTTCCCAGCGTTTTCGTCAAATCCACCCGGAGCATTTTCGGCCCGGCGGCGGGCTTTGCCCCAAAAGAACTGCAGACCGGTAACGGCGTCTGGCGTGTAGATATGATGAAATGTCCCTATCACGACACCTGCGTGGCATACGGATGTCCCGAGCTGTGCCGCTGCTATTGCGACAGCGACGACATCAGCTACGCCGGTCTGCATCCGAAGCTGATCTGGGAGAGAAGCATGACGCTGGGGCGTGGAAATGACCGTTGCGATTTTTGCATGAAGGTCAGATAATAGCGGGGAGGCAGATTGGTATGGAAATCAAACGATTCGGCAATATAGAGGGAAAGACCATGATGCTGCTGCACGGAAATCTTATGTGCTGGCAGCAGTTTGAGGATTTGATCCCGCTGCTGGAAAGGAAATTCTGCGTGTATGCCGTCAGCTTCGACGGCTTTGATGGAACCGGTGAAACGACCTACACGACTGCCCGGGATCAGGCGGACAAGTTGGCCGCTTATATTGAAAAAGAGCTTGACGGACAGTTGGATCTGCTTTTTGCAGAGTCGCTGGGCTGCGGACCGGCTGTTTTTCTGAAGGCTTCCCCAACCGTTCAGATCGATCGGATGATCCTCAGCGGGCCGGAGTATCTGGATTTCGGAGTGCTGAATCGACTGATTTTGAAGGTCATGCCGCAAAAGCAATATCGAACGGCACACGAAAAGTACATGCCTGCATGGGCGCTGCGCTTTATGGGGCAGACGGAGCAGGGAATGCAGACTATGCTCTGCCGTATCCCGGATCATATCAGCTTGGAATCCGTCCGGGCCACTTGGGAGGCAGGACTTTATCTCTATCGAACGGACTTTTTGGTACAGCCCGATGCAAAGGTCGCCTGCTGGTACGGAGAAAAAGAAGGACACATGAAAAAGGCCATCCAGCGGCTGCGGACGGCATATCCGAGCCTGATCGTCCGCTGCTTCCCCGGTTTCGGCCATGGCGAGATCATCAATCATCCGGTACTGCTTGTTTCGGAGATGGAGCACTTTCTGGCAGACGGCGAGACAGTGCAGATGCGCAGCAGAATCAGGAAAGGGAAATACAATGAAAGTTACAACATTAGACGAGAAATCCATCCGTGATATCGGCCATGCCTTCGGCTATTATGACTACGGAGAGGAAACGGGAATGTCCGCTGCCTTTTCCGGGAAAGAAGCCACTTCAAACTATATCTGTGCTTATGTGCGCGGGGTGCTGCGGGGCGGTTTTCTACATACCACCAGCGAGCGGGGCGAGGGCTATATCGCCTATAAGCTGCCAAAGGAGAAGATGGGCCTCAAGACGATGTGGCCCATTGCCTGCGGAATGCTGCACAACTCCACCCTGAAGCGTCTTCTGCAATTTGGTATCGCTATCAAGCGGGGCGGTGTTTCCCTGCAAGACCGCATGGACAAGGAAAAGAAACCCTACATTTTCGTTGGGCTTGTCTGTGTGCGGGAGCAATATCAGGGGCAGGGCTATATGCGAAAGGTGCTGGACCTTGCCTTTGCCGAGGGCGACCGGCTGGGCGTGCCGGTGATTCTGGAAACGGATGCAAAAAGTAAGTGCGACAAATATATCCATCTGGGTATGGAACTTGCCGGAACGCACGATCTTGGCGCATTTGGCAAGCTGTATGACCTGATCAAGTACCGAAGCCGTCAAATGAAAACGGGACCGTGTGAGGAAAGGATGGTAGCGCAATGAAGAAAGAAGAAACGAAACAGTCCGATCTTTCCCGGCTGATGGGTTACGCCGGGAACTATCGATATTTCACCTACGCTTCGTGGGTGCTGTCTGCGGTCAGTGCGCTGGTGGCGCTGGTGCCTTTTGTGTACATCTGGAAGGTCCTGCGGGATGTGTTGAACGCCGCGCTGGACTATGCGCAGGCGGTGAACATCCCCCATTACGGCTGGATGGCAGTGCTGTTTGCGGTGCTGGCTTACCTCATTTACATTGCGGCACTGATGTGCTCCCATCTGTCGGCGTTCCGGGTGGCGACCAATCTGCGGCTGGCAGTGTCGGAGCATCTGGCACTGCTGCCGCTGGGCTTTGCGAGAACTTCGGCAGCGGTAAGCTGCGCAAGATCATCCACGAGAGTACCGGAGCCGCCGAGACCTATCTTGCCCACCAGCTGCCCGACCAATACAACGCCATCGCCACCCCGGTGGGGCTGCTGGTGCTGCTGTTGGCGTTCGACTGGAGGTTGGGGCTGCTGAGCCTTGCGCCGGTGGTGCTGGCTTTCCTCATTATGGCGACCATGACCGGCAAGCAGATGGTCGAAAAAATGCGGCAGTACGGCAATGCCTTGGAGTCCATGTCCAACGAGGCAGTGGAATACGTCCGGGGCATTCCGGTGGTCAAGACCTTCGGGCAGAGTGTGTTTTCCTTCAAAAAGTTCAAGGCCACTATTGATGAGTACGAAAAGTGGGTCATCTCCTACACCAAAGACCTGCGCCTGCCCATGATGTTCTACACCGCCGCCGTCAACGGCGTGTTCGCCTTTCTGATCGCGGGCGGGCTGCTGTTCACGGCACACGGTGTCACGCCGGAATTTCTGCTGAACCTACTGTTCTATATCATCATCACGCCGGTGATCTCCCTGACTTTGACCCGCATAATGTACATGAGCGAGAGCAAAATGGTGGTAGCGGATGCGCTGGCACGCATCGACTCGGTGCTGGAGGCAGCCCCCATGCAGGCTCAGGCTGTTCCGCAGCACCCGCAGGATGCTTCTGTCGCGCTGCAGAACGTGCATTTCAGCTATGACGGAAAAAACGAGGTCATTAAGGGCGTTTCGCTGGAGATTCAGCGGGACAGACTGTGGCTTTTGTAGGTCCCTCCGGCGGCGGAAAATCTACGCTGCAAACCTTGTCTGCCGGTTCTTTGATGTGCAGAGCGGCAGCGTCCGGGTGGGCGGAGCGGATGTGCGGGCAATCCCCAAGGAAGAGCTGATGGATACCATCTCCTTTGTGTTCCAGAACAGCCGCCTGCTCAAGGGCAGCATTCTGGATAATGTCCGTCTGGGCAGACCGCAGGCCACCGAAGCCGAGGTGCTGGCAGCGTTGAAAGCAGCGCAGTGCATGGATATTATAGAAAAGTTCCCGGCGGGCATCCATACCGTTATCGGCACCAAGGGCGTGTATCTGTCCGGCGGCGAGCAGCAGCGCATTGCCATTGCACGCGCCATGCTGAAAAATGCGCCCATCCTGATTCTGGACGAGGCCACCGCTTTTGCCGACCCGGACAATGAAGCTAAGGTGCAGGCAGCCTTTGCCCGGCTTGCCAAGGGCAAAACCGTGCTGATGATCGCCCACCGCCTGTCCACCGTAGCCAACGCCGACTGCATCTATGTGGTGCAGGATGGGCAAATTGCAGAATCCGGCACAAAGGACGAGCTGTGTACGCAGAACGGACTGTTTGCCCGGATGTGGCAGGAGTATCAGCTATCGGTGCAGTGGAAGGTTGCAAAGGAGGGGTAAAGGATGATCGAAAAAATTCAACACGCCACGGCCAGCTCCCCGGAGCGCAAGGGGGCTTGTAAAGGGCGTTTTAGCGTGTGCGTTCCAGAATATGGCATTCATGCTGCCCACCGGGCTGCTGTATCTTCTGGTAAAAGACCTGCTGGCAGGCTCAACGAGCGGGAGAACCGCCTTTTATCTGCTGGGGTGTGCGGTCTGCTTTGCGCTGATTTTGCTGACCACATGGTTCCAGTACAACGGCACCTATTTTACGACCTATAAAGAGAGCGGCACCCGCCGCCTGACCCTTGCGGAGCGGCTGCGCAAGCTGCCCCTGTCCTTTTTCGGCAAGCGCGACCTTGCCGACCTGACCAGCACCATCATGGCAGACTGCGAGGTGTTGGAAAAGAACTGCTCCCACTTCATCCCCGGTCTGTTCGGTTCCCTCATCTCCACCGTACTCATTGCCTTGAGCCTGTTCGCCTTTGACGGACGTATGGCGCTGGCGGCATTGTGGGTCATCCCGGTATCCGCCGCCATCGTGGTGGGCAGCTACCGGGTGCAGGACAAGGTGCAGGCCAAGACCATGGCGGCGAAAATAGCCTGTGCGGACGCATTCAGGAGTACATCGAGACGCTCCGGGACCTGAAAGCCAGCAATGCGGAGCAGCGGTATCTGTCCGGTCTTTCCGACAAAATTCGGGCTGTGGAAAAGCAGTCCATCGCGGCAGAGCTGGAAACAGCGCTGTTCGTGTCCTCTGCGGGCATGGTGCTCAAGCTGGGCATTGCGTCGGTGGCACTCACCGGCGCGGTGCTGCTGGTGCAGGGCAGTATCGACGTGCTGACCCTGTTGCTGTTCCTGATGGCGGCTTCCCGGATGTACGACCCTATGCAGGGCGCGTTGCAGAATCTGGCGGCGGTCATTGCCATGCGCACCAATGTGGGGCGGATGAACGAGATTCTGGACGCTCCCCTGCAGACCGGCAGCGAGCAGCTAACCAATCAGGGCTGCGACATCGTGTTCGACCATGTGGGCTTTGCCTACAACTCCGGCGAGACGGTGCTGCGGGATGTCTCCTTTACCGCCAAGCAGGGCGAGGTCACGGCACTGGTGGGACCCTCCGGCGGCGGCAAGACCACCGTTTCCCGGCTGGCAGCACGGTTCTGGGACTACCAGAAGGGCAGCATCACCGTGGGCGGCATGGAGGTTTCCCGAATCGACCCGGAAAAGCTCATGAGCCTGTATTCCATCGTGTTTCAGGATGTGACTCTGTTTGACAACACGATACTGGAAAACATTCGTCTGGGGCGCAAGGCGCGACCGACGAGGAGGTCCTTGCGGCGGCAAAGCTGGCAAACTGCGAGGAATTTGCCGAAAAGCTGCCGGACAAGTGGAACACGAACATCGGGGAAAACGGCTGCGCCCTTTCTGGCGGTGAGCGTCAGCGCATTTCCATTGCCCGCGCTTTCCTGAAGGATGCGCCCATCATTCTGCTGGACGAAGCCACCGCCAGTCTGGACGTGGAGAACGAAACTGCCATTCAGGAGGCACTTTCCCGGCTCATAAAACACAAAACTGTCCTTATCATCGCCCACCGGATGCGCACCGTAGCCGGTGCGGACAAAATCGTGGTGCTGTCGGGTGGCATCGTGGTCGAGCAGGGCAGCCCGGCAGAGCTGTACGCCCAGAAGGGACTGTACACCCACATGGTGGATCTGCAGACCGAAAGCCAGCGCTGGGCCATCTGACCCGATTCAAAAACAGCCCCGCGGCACAACAAAAAAGGACATCTATTCAAAAGAATAGGTGTCCTTTTTAGCACCTGAATCCGTCAGCTAACAGTCAAGCTTAAATCACTTTCTTATCACTGTTACCCTGCGCAAAGCTGTGCCCTATGGGAAGCTGGTAAATGGCGTTGACGTATGCAAATTCGGCAAACAATGGGTTGTGTCTGCTGCCGCTATGAAGCGGGCTTACGGTGAGGCAAAAGGCAGCGCCATATCTCGCACGCATTGACCATTTTTTGACCACCAACTGACCACCGGCAGTAATTTTTGCTACCGGTGGTTAATTTTTATCGTTGGCACATTGTTTTATATTACTTGTGATAGATGTGTCCTAGCAGTGCAGAACCAACAAAAATCACTGTATATCATCGAATTGTACTCCGCGTCGTAGTTCTCCGACCCGGAAGGCCAGAGGTTCGAATCCTCCCGGTCGCACCATAAGCCTGTGACAAAAAAAGATGTCACAGGCTTTTTCTTTGCTGTATCGTCGAAAATTGGCAGTTTCACCACACAATTTTGGGACGCGGTTTTACAGTGTTGTCAAACCATTTTAGGGCGGTTTCCCCAACTTGATGCCCACTTTCCCTGCCGCTTTCTGGAATTTGGCAGGAGAAGGGGCAATTTTTTTGAGAAAAACAGAATAAATCCTGCTGTTTTCAGAATGTTTCAATTTCCCCGCAGCCAATTTCCCATTGGCTGCGGGGTTTTTCCGTTTTTTGCAGTTGCTGGCAAAATGGGAACTGCCCGCACTTTCATTCCGTTCCCCATTATGCGAATGTGTGGCGGGTTCTCAAATCGGACATCTTCTATGCAAAGACTGCAAATTTTTGATACACGTGCGGCGGTGTCATACAATACGCATAACCCGTAAGACCTCGCCGCCCTGTGTACCGGCGGGCAAAAACGGTGCAGTGGACCATTTTTGTGAAAGGCACATACCGCGTTGTAACAAAATGTGATTATTCTTTCTCGCTTCGGTGCAAAGAAACAAAATGATACAATAAATTGAAAAAGGGCGACCTTTTGTCATTGTGGAATACAAAGGAATAATCTATCATTGAATTGTTGGAATTGCACGAATTCGGGCTTTGTTGGTTGAGAATAACTGATGAAATGACAAGGAGGATAATAATGCTCAAGTCTGTCCGTGTGAAAAATCCGGACGCAATTACGCTGCGAGACTGTTTCGGCGCAACGGCGCTGTCTACTGTAAATGGTCTGTGTACCGTGTTTATGTCCAGTATGTTTATGCAGTATATGACCGACTACGCCGGGCTGGGCGCTATGGGGGCGACCTTGGCTACATCGCTTCTTCTGTTTGCGCGGATTTTTGATGCCGTGGATGATCCCATTCAGGGATTTTTGATGGATCGCGGAAAACGGACCAAAATCGGAAAGTACAAACCCTTTTTTCTCCTCAGCATACTGCTGACCGGCATTGGCTGTGTATGTCTCTATTCGTTCCCGTCCGAGTTTGCGTCCAAGCCCGTACTGGTTGTTGTGTGGGTTATCGTTTTCTACTTTTTGTTTGATGTGGGAACATCCTTTTATAAGGACAATCTTTTGTTCCGAACGATGACCAATGATCCCAACGAACGTTCCAAGCTGGTTATCGGACCGCGGGTTTGGACCATGATCCTGGGCGTCGTTACGTCCGCCTTTACAGCTGTGCTGGTTGCGGTCAACGAACACGTGGGCAACTATCACGACTCATTTGCCATCCTGATCACCGGTATTGTTGGTGCAGCGATGGTGCTCTCTCTTATTGGCTGGTTCCTTGTCAAGGAAAAGCACAGTGTGCAGGAAGAAGAGGCAGAGCCGGTAAAGTTTAAGGACTTCTTTCTTCTGTTCAAAGAGAACAAGCCGATGGTGGTCTACTATTTGAAAGGCATCTTTTCCGGTTTTATCTGGTCCCTTATTTTTGCCACGCCTGCGTATTACATAAAATGGGGATTCTGCACGGATTTGACCACCGGTGTCACAAACATGGAGCAGTATGGTGTCCTCAACGGCATTTCTTCCATGATGATGCTCATACCGCTCCTGGTTGGTGCAGTTATTGGTCGTCCGCTCTTGAAGCTCTTTAAGAACAACCCGATCAGAATGACTTGTTTCCTTCTGGTTGTGCAGTCTGTCGGCGGGGTGGTCCTGTTTATTACCCAGATGGCGGGTCTGCTTACGAATGTTCCTGCGCTGTTCTTCATTACCCTGTTCATCATGGCAGTGGGGGTGGGAACTGACTTTGTCCCGCAATCCATGGTGGAAATGGAGATTATGGACTACAACATTTATAAAACCGGCAAGGATCGTTCCGCCTTGACAATGGTTGTCGGCGGTTTCATTGTCAAAGCCCAGGCAGCGCTTTCGGCTGCAATTATTGGCGCTGTGCTCATGTCAATCGGCTACAACGTGGATCCCGTCACCTCCGAATACATGGGGGAACTGTCGCAGATTCCGACCATGCTCAATTGGTTTATCGTTATCATGGGTCTTGTTCCTGCCATCCTCGGCGCATTGTCGGCTTTGATCCTGCGGACATACCCGATCAAGGACGATGAGCGCCGAAAAATCCGGGAATGTCTGGATCGCCGCAATGAGGGGTAAGGATCATTCCTCCGCAATATGGCGGCGGTATTCCAATGGGGTGAGGCCGTACTCGCGCCGAAACACTTTGTAGAATTGCGTTCTATTCTCATAGCCCATGGATGCCGCGATCTGGCAGACCGGCAGCTCTGTGTTTCTCAGAAGCCGCGCCGCCTCGGCCATCTGTACCTTTTGACAGTACGCTTTCAGAGTGTATCCGGTGTTTGTCTTGATGATGCGGGATATATGCTCGCAGGAGTAGTTAAGTGCCTCCGCCAGATTGGTTCGCTGGATAGCCCCGTGGTGAGTTTCAATCAGCTTCTTGACCTGTTCCGCCGTCAGCAGTTCTTGACTGTTCCTCAGCGAAATGTGTGTTGCTTTGTATATGTCAGGATTCTCCAAGGCGGCAAACAGCCGGAGCAGAGAGGAATAAACGTCAAACTGGTATCCGATCCGCTTGACCGTAAAGGCGCGAATCAATTCCTGGGTGAGCTGCGGGATCGTATCTGCTCCTAAAAGGGTAAAGTCCAGATAGTCCTTTTTATAGTCGGCACGTTCCGACAGATTGTCGCTGAAAAACTGATTGAGAATGCTTTTGTACTGAAAGGGCGGCGGAAATGATTTGGGCCACTGTGTCAGCAGAGAGGCATCGATGCCGATGTAAACGATATCCGCATTCGACATATCTGTTTCGCGATGCATGGTGTTTCGATTGAGGAGACAAAGGTTCCCTTGCGTATAGGTGGTCTCGGCCCCCTCGATCATCACCCGGACTTGACCCCGCTGCACATACATCAGCTCAAAAAAATTATGTTTGTGCATGTAGGTCTCATGAAAGAATTCGTGTTTGTTTGGAGTGTGAACGCAAAAGGACCATGCATCCATATAGTTGGAAAACAGATACTCCTGAGGCTTCTGGATGCTGGTTACAATGGACAACGGAGAAAAATAGTCCCGTTCGGCCGTATGGTTGCAAGATAGTTCGGACCATGGCTGCCGGTCTGGTTCCGCATTTCATCAATGCTGTCAAAAAACAGATGTTCCATGCGAGCATCCCCCCTTTTTATGGCAGTATAGCATGGAATTGAGTATAGTATAACATGAAATTGAGTATTTTTGAAGGAGGAAGTATCTGTGAAGCGGCAATGCTATAACCCCTATCTTCCCAGTTGGGAATACATCCCGGATGCTGAACCGAAGGTGTTTGGTCAGCGGCTGTACATTTATGGGAGCCATGATCTTTTTGGTGCCAAGGAATACTGTGAGGGCGATTACGTATGCTGGTCGACCCCGGTAGAGGATCTTTCCGACTGGCGGTATGAAGGCGTAATCTTCAAAAAGCAAGATACGCCGTGGAATAAAGAGAACCTGTCCTACTATGCACCGGATGTGGTGCGCGGCACAGACGGACGGTACTACCTTTACTATTCGGTGGCCAATACGTCAATCACATCGGTCGCTGTGTGTGACAAACCTGCGGGAAAATACCAATATTTGGGCGATGTTCACTTCCCGGACGGGCGAGTCTACGGCTCAAAGCCGGAGGATTGGTTTATGTTTGACCCAGCCGTTCTGGTGGATGATGACGGGCGGGTGTTTCTCTACGTGGGCAGCGGGCAGAAATCCAATGGACAATTCGGCCACGAGATCAAGGGGCTGTTTGTGATGGAACTCAGCTCTGATATGCTGACCATCATCAGCGAACCCACCATCATCATGCCGGCGGATTTTGATCCCAAGAAGCCGAACTATTGGGAAGGACCCTCTATCCGTCACATCGGTGAGTGGTATTATCTGGTCTATCCGGCCACGGACATCACCGGTCTCAATTACGCGATGAGCCTGTTCCCTGACAAGGGATTTATCCACAAGGGACCGATCCATTCCTCAAGTGATATCGGTCTGGAGGGCAGAAAGCTCATGAATGCGGCATATCCGATGGGAAACAGCCACGGCGGTATGGTATGCGTACACGGGCAATGGTATATATTTGACCACCGAACGACCAATGGCGCCAAACGAAACCGGCAGGCGGTAGCTGAGCCCATTGAGATCCGTGCGGACGGGACCATCCGCATGGTGGAGTCCACGAGCTGCGGATTGAATGGCGGCCCTTTGAAGGGAATCGGGACCTATCCGGCCTACATTGCCTGTGTCCTGCACCATGCCGGAATGTTTGGTCTGCGCAACCCGATGGACGGACCCGAGATCACCCAGGATGGTCCGGACTACGAGCCACCGGAGCCAGCGGAACGGGAAGTGACCATAGAGACAGAGAGCGCGGCACCAAAGGCGTATATTTCCAAAATGAAGAATGGCAGTATTGCCGGCTTCCGATATTTTGATCTGACTGAAAGCACCCACATTGCTGTAACGGTTCGCGGCGCAGGCGGCGTGCTGGAACTCTTGCCCGGGGAAAAGGACCCTGTCATAGCATCCATTCCCATTACCGGGACAGCCGACTGGACAACCGCCGGAGTAAAATTCGACGCCAGACGTCTGGCATTGGAGAGCAAGCGCCCCCTTGATTCCTGCCCGCTGTATTTCCGGTATAAGGGAAAGGGAACGCTTGACATCTTGAGTATTACGTTGGCATAAAGGAGGATAATGATGAACTGGACACCAATCTGGCACCAAGCCGCGGCCCCTGCCTTCGCGATGGGCTTTTTGGCGGGCAAGAAAAAAACAGTGGTGTATTCTGTGATATCCCAGGTTTCGGGCGAGAAACTTCGGGTCCGTTTCTCCAACACTATGGAAAGAAACCCTACACCATTGGGGGACTGAGCGTGTGGGCACAGGGAGAGATGCATACCGTCACGCGGGACGGCAGCTGTGTTTTCACGGTCCCCGCGGGGGAATGCTGCTATTCGGATGAGTTGACGCTCCCGGTGACGATGGGGGAAGAACTGGAAATCAGACTCTACTATGCATCCAAGGTCATGGACAGCAATATGATCGAGGAAAATGCGGTAAGCTACCCGGGAAATCACACGACGGACAGCGAGCTGCCCCCACCCCGGCGGGAAAAGTATATGGAACAGTACAGCTTTATGAAGCGATTCCCGGGATGGATCAGATCGAGGTGTTTACCGGTCAGCCTTCCAAAATCATTGTGGCGTTCGGGGACAGTATAACGGCTATGAACCGCTGGGTAAAACCGTTGCAAAAGCGTCTGTTCGATGCGTATGGCGGTGACTACGCACTGATGAACGCCGGAATCGGCGGGAATTGTCTGCTTTATGATATCCCGGGTCTGATGGGCGTTTCCTACGGGGAAAAAGGGGTGTCCCGCTTTGAGCGTGATGTACTCCGTTTTTCAGAACTCTGCGGCGTGATTTTGGCGTTGGGGGTCAATGATGTGGCTACTATTCCCAAAAGACAGGGGCGGTCATCTCGCTGGAGCAATATTGTTCGGCTGTAACCGATATTGTGGATCGGCTTCATAAGGCCGGTGTCCGGGTGATTGCCCAAACGCTTCCGCCCCGCAGCGGTTTTGTGAAAAAGGGTATACCCCGGAGATGGAGGCGCTGAGAGTCCGCATCAATGAATGGATCCGAGATAGCGCGCTGTTCGATTATATGGTTGATGCGGATGCACTGCTGCGCGATCCGAAGAATCCTTCGTTCACCGACGAGCGTTATCACCAGGGGGACCACCTGCACCCGAATCAGGCCGGAGGAATGCTGCTGGCGCAGGCGTATGATTTGCAAAAGCTGACAGGGGAGGCGTAGGCATGGGAAAAAAAGTATTTCACGCTCAGCTTGATGATGGACTGGAGCAGGACAAACGGGTGATCCAACTCATGAGGCAATACGGCTCAAAGGAACCTTCAACCTCAATGCCGGCCTGCTTGGCACCCGCGGCGAGG
>ENA-OQAA01000202-OQAA01000202.1-human-gut-metagenome-genome-assembly--contig:-NODE-202-length-43313-cov-1.837772_pt1 | contig 43313 bp, 53 predicted proteins | sample MGYA00242489_ERZ504515 | MGnify/ENA primary metagenome ERZ504515 (study PRJEB26092, sample SAMD00036237) | human gut metagenome | host: Homo sapiens | study: EMG produced TPA metagenomics assembly of... | reverse complement strand
CGGAAAGGGTTTCGTAGAAAGCTTTTCGCCTTCGTAGTGGAGCAGGAAGAGGCAAGGTTCGCCGTCAGCTTTCGGGTCGTAGCCTTCCAGCGTGAGGTCGAAGCGCATGATGGCGAGCAGATGCTCGAAGGGAACGAGGGAGGATTCTATTCCGGTAATACCGGTAGCACGCATGTAGTCGTAGGCAGAGAGGTGAGCGGTGGAATTGTTGCCGTTCTGCACTTGTCCCGTCAGAGAGCTTGGGCTTCCGACCACGTGTTTCCGGTGCTGCGGGCAGCAGGATAGAAGAGGTTGAAAGAGGTGTTCGCATCCACATCTTCGGCAACGTTTCCCGTGAACCGGGCGCGAGCGTTGTCACCGGCTGCGGAAGCCTCGCTATAGGTGAACAGGGCGGATGTTTCCTGTCCCACTACTTCCTGCACGTGCGGTGTGGTATAGAATCCTTTGAAGGCGTCTGTCGGTTGCCAGTTCAGGCTATGCCTGCCTCGTTGTTGTCCTCATACGCCATGCGCGTGTCGGGGCTTGGACAGTTGGCATCGGGAGCTGCGTCCGGGTTGCCGGTGTTATCGCTGGCGGATGCTGCGGTACTGATGCTTCTTGTGCGCAGTTCCCTCATTCTTGCCCCTTCGTTCTCCGTACAAGAGGAGGCGATGATCAGTCCGGCCATCATCGCGAACGGGTAAATGAACTTTCTCATTCTACTTTGAGTATTTTTTTAGATTGTCAGTTTTCTATAGTCAGTATATCATTTATCAGGTCTTCCAGTTCGCTGGTCGAGGCATTTCTTCCACGGTTGCGGGCCGAAGAAGAAGGGAACATGCTGCCGTCGCCGTAGCCGGGCACCGAGAAACTGCCTTGCATCACCGGTTCGCTGGTTTCCAACGGAATGATCTCTATGGCCGGAGCCGTGTATGGCTCTTTGGAGGATGCTGTTTTCAAGTGATTTTCTGTATTCATACTAATTATTCTTTTGATGTTAGTTATTTGATAGTTTTTATCCTTTATACTCAGATTATTTCGCATGCCAGTTCGTTTGTTGCGTCAATAGCGGAAAGAGGAACTGCGCATATAAAGAAACCCGGTTCCGCTTGCTACCTCGTCCGATGTGCTGCATTCGGTTGTCTTATTGTATGTCATGGTTATTAATTCAGGTTCGTTAGCACTGTTCCTGCCAATGATATAATTGCTGGAATATTCCAATCCGCTTTGCCTGTTGGAATCTCTTTCTTTAATGTTGTATTTCCGGTGTAATTCTTCCAGATCCTTCAGTGTCTTTTCTTGTGTAAATATCTCCCAATCCTTTGGCCTGTCGGCGAAAGCTACCATCGGGTTACCCGACCACCTACTAGGACTTGCCACAAACATATACGGACCGTATTTATAGAACAATCGAAGCTCTTTTCCCAAACTGTATAAAATTGTTTGCCTTAATACATAGTCGGTCGAATAGGTTTCTGTGCTGTCGGTGGGGGTAATATCCAAGTCACCGGCGTTGTAATAAAGTGTGGGATATTCGCTTCGTTTCCCTATAGGTGTCAAAGTACATTCCAAGTCTTTCCATAGGATACGGTAGAGCGAATCGCTTGTCACAGCAAGTCCTTCGTTCCGCACCTCTCCCGATATGATGGGGTAGAAAGAACGGAGCGCATATTGTTTTCCCTTTATCCATATATATTCGGATATGGTCTCTACGATAGCCTGGTCATCGGCTCTCAGATATTCCAACCACCATTGATTATGGTATTTCATATCATCCGTTATGAGCTTCTGGCAGTCGATCTGCCGGTATTTCTTGTCGTACACTTTCGGGAACATGTCGTCTTCATACTGAATCTCTATGCCAAGTTGTGTAAAGACGAAGTTCCGCGCTTTTTCATCGGTTATGACTCGTAGATGGGGAATAGCTTGAAGTCTATCAGTTCCACATTGTTCTTTACGGGGTCTTGAAGATCGAGACGGATGGATTTATACCATTTGTCTACAATATTGTCGCCAAGCACGTCTTTTTCGCAATTGATGATTTCCGTTATGTAGGTCACATCTCCTCCACGTGCCGAGATGCTGCGCGACTGGCGGGTCGATGTCTGGCTGTAAGTATTGGTCTGTCCCTCTTCCATTTTGAATCCACACATGTTGAGGAATGAGGCTTCGGCGGCTACGGAAAGCGTTGTCTTGCTGTCTAAGGCGGCACGCTCGAAGGTGGAGCAGAACTCCAGTTTTCCACCCAAATCAGCATGATAGATGATATGGGTACCATAAATGCGGAATAGCTCATCTGTATATTCTATAGCCTTGTCAAGCCTGTCTTTCTCAATGGCATCACTGATTTTGTTCACACAGTTCCGGAAGCCTTCGGTCAATATCTTAGGATTGTTTCGTGCTATCTCTACCAGGTTGTAGGGATCGGTGTGCCGGGAAAGGGCTTTGTAGTTGTTCATAATGGTGCAGAACGAGTAAGCATTGGTTTTGAGGTCGCTGTGGGCATAGCTTACCTTCACATGTGCTTGAAAGAAACCTACATCCAGTCCCAATCCGGCATGGGCGGAGAGCGATTTGAGTAGTTGCTGACTGTCATTTCCTTCCAAGATGGTGGTTGCCATGTCGGGCGCGAGGTCATCCACGATACATGAGGTCTTGTTCTCCCGTTCGTACAGGCGCAGGGCGGGCAGGCTTATCACTTGGTCGCGCACGCTGTTGTAGCTTGCATATTCACCGAAAGCATCGTAACCATAGCCCACACCATACGAGCGTATCAAGGCTCCCGAATAGGCTTCCCCCGTTGTCTGCGTCAGACTGCTTGCCTGACGCAAGGAGAAAGAGCGGACTATTGTACCTTCCCGGTCGGTGAAGTCAAGCCTGCCGAGGCGTTCCTCTTGATAAGGATTTTGCTCCACTTCGATGGTGAGTGGCTTACCGCTTCGCACAATGGAATCGGACAGGAATACAAAGCCTCTTGTGCCGTATGCGGCATCCTTCCAATCCGGCCAGTCTCTCTGCCGTCAGAGTGTAATCAGAATATCCGCGTTTTCAGGAGAATCTCATTTTCCGTTGCGATATGAACTTCATTCTCCTCCATTGGAACTTGAAAGTTCTCATCTTGGCAGGCAGTCAGTACAGCCAGGATAAGAATATATTGCAGCTTAAGAATTTTCATAAGGTTTTGTTGGCGTTATTTGTTAATCAAAAGTTTCAGCTACCATATAAATCGGTAAAAGCAAGGTAGCACAATCAGTGGAACCTATCGTTGCTAATTGATAATCTTTCATGGATATTCGGCTGGCTCTTCCTGATTTGGTTATTCTGGCAATGTCGGGAAGGAAATCCTGTTTGGGGGTCATGTCCCGAATGGGGAAGACAATAGCTTCCGTGTCAAATTTATCATAAGAACTACCGGATAAATGGCGAAAAGCCCTTTGCCCCATTTTAGTCCTAATAAATTGCTTAGATTGCCGGGATTTAGTTCGAAAAGAACCTTTTCGTTTCCGTTACATACTTTCATCAGACTGTTTATCTGATTGTCAGTGGGGAGATAATGATTAATGTCAGACCAATAAAATGCTTGATATAGATCGTTCGTTGGCTTGCACATGTGAAATTTATTGGCACCTTCGGACTTATTGAAAGGAACATAATCTGTATTATCTATAATATCTCTCTTTTGCAGGCTATAACTGGCTTCGAACCACATCAAGGGACCTACCTTAATTAAATAGACTTGTCGTTCTCGTCGTCTCCTGCGCTATATATTATCTTTTTAGATGAGGCCCGAAGAGGGTGTACGGAGGTTATCGAATGTATACTATCTTCTACGATGTATTTGTTGTTTTGTTTTGGGGGCATTATCTGTACGGCAGCGTTATAGAAATATAATTGTTTCAGCGATTTGCTATTTGCGTCGAACAAATGCGCAAATTGGGCATTGTCGTACCTGACAGAATCGTTGGGCTCATAGAGCAATTATTGCCCAACCAGCGTACTGCACCCGGATGGTTATCTGCATCGCCTATGAAAACACCGCAATAAAAGTATGGTTTCTCTTCGATGAATGGGTAAGCTATTATGACGGCGTCATCACGACGGATGGCCGGCACATACTCCTTTACAAATATAAAGTATCTGTTTTTGTTGCGGGTATCTGCTTTCAAGGCACATGAACTTTGTCTTTGTAACCATTCCTTGCGTACAATATCTATTTCTATCCGGGCCGGTGTATCTTCCGGCTTTGGCGCCATCTCCGGTGAATTGGTATATTTGGAAAAGCAATCTGCACCAATCTGCGCTTGTCGGGGTCGTTGATTATCTCGTATATGGGTATCAGGCGGCATCCCACCATACCCACATTGTACTCTTTTCCGGTATCGGCGGGGTCAATGTTGAACGACGCCTGCCATTTCTTTATCTCGTCAGGGGTGATCTGGCGTTTCGCATTGACTGCTGCCTGCATGACTCCATGTGTCTTGGAGTCTCCGCCTACGCAAGTCAGATCGGCCTTGTAGTCGATGCCTATCTCTCCTTGGTAGGTATCGTATGATTGGCTGCTTTGTCCTTTGTTCTTTCCGAACACCTTCTTCGTGACGGTAGTGACCGAATGCTGCGTTTCGATGGAGGTTTCGCGAGTGATCGTTGTATGCAGTTCGAGGCTTCCCCCCAAGTCAGCAGATACCACCAAGTGGGTTCTGAATTTATTGAGAAAAGCGTAGGCGTTGTTTTCATTAAGTTCTTTCAAGGCTTTGCGGAATTCCTGTGAGTAGAGCGGGGAATCATCACTTGTGGCTTGGGAACGGAGCATACCTATATCAATGGTACGTGAGGAAATAATCTGCTTCAAGCGCACAAGACCGCACACCTCTTCGATAGTCTTGTTACGGTAGATGTCGGTCTTGGTATCCGAGATTTTTCCACAGCCTAAAAAGGTAGCCTTGCTATCCATGTTTCTTGTCAGCTTTCCAGCCAGCTCGGTGATGGTGGTACCGGAGAATATCTCCAGATCCTGATAGTGGCGACGGTCTTCGGAGATGATGGTGATACCTTTGGCTTCTTCCGCTTCCACCACCTTATCATAATCCAATACCGGATTGTCGGAATAGCTTCCATCCGACGCATACTCTTTCATGATGTCATACCCATATCCCATACGGTGTTTTTTCTGCATATCTCCCGTCAGGTGGCGTTATCCTCGTCGTTGTAGCCCGACTGACGGATGCGTACCTGCACCCTGTAAGTGTCCGGCTCCTTGGCATCGGCAATGGTAATGACCGCCACGCGGGCAAAGGGTTCCGTGTTCTCTCCCACGTCGAAACGTATATACTGCGACTCGCTCCCTTCCGTAGACGTGAGGGTGAGCCATTCCGATTCGCAGGTGGCAATCCAGCCGCTGCCCTGACACTCCACATAGAACGCGTAATAGTCCGCCGCACGCTTGATGCGCCAGGGATTTTCGGGCACGGATATGCGGATGGGTCCCGAAACCAGTTCTTCGGGCAGGTCGATAAGTCCGTCGTCATCATCGCGGCAAGAGGTTGTGGCGACGGCAAGGCACAACAGCAGGGTGAGAGGAAAGAGTAAACGTTTCAGCATCTTTGATTCTTGATTTATGAGTCTCTTATTTTCAGGCAACCGTCGGTTGCAATCTTCTATTTATCATCTTCTTTTTTATCCAAACTTCCTTCTTTGTCCACATAGGCTTTCAGTGCATCGTGGGCGGTCTGGTCGTTGATGAGCAGGTAGATGGGTACCAATTTCATATCTATCATGACAGCTGTGGAAGGCTCCACGCTCTGTTGCCACGACAGCACTTGCTCGTTCTCCAATACACCTCCCGTCGCCAGGATGCAGACCTCGTTCACGTTGCCGCCACGTATGTTCACTTTGGCTTCGGTCTTCTCCAGGATATTCTTTTGGTCCTGGCTATAGTCCCCTTCGCCTTTGACGTCGATGCCGATACTGACTTTCAGTTTGAATTCGAGCGCGCCTCCGGCGGTCATACCGTCTTTCAGCAATGACTTGTCCACGGAGATGTAGTAGTCGAGCACGCACCCCATGACGGACTTGCTGATGAAGCAGGGTCCCACCTCGCTACAGAAGTCCTTGCAAAGTTTCTCGATGGTGGTCTGCGAATTGCCTGCCGCCTTTATGTCTTTGGTGAATTCCTCTACCTTCTGGATGAATCCCGGCGCATAGACTTCGTTTCTCAGTTCGGGTCTCTCGTTCACCAACGCCACCATGTTCATATAGTTAATTTCGCGCGTGAACTGGTAGCTTTTCAGCCGTTTCACGCCATATTCCTTGTCCTGCGTATTGGTAGACGAACTACCGTAGTGTCCCTTTACGTCGATGGCGAACGCATTGAAGTTCAGGTTGACGGAAGCGGCCACGGAAAGTTTTCTTGACAGGTCTTCTTGCGAAGTAGCGGTGCTCACCTCTTCTTCCACCTGCGGGTAATACTCATCGGTGATAAGATCATAGCGTATCGCCTGTTGCAGACTGTCGAGGCGTCCCAGGTTGAAGAGCTGCATATTGGTGCCCAGGCAGTAGTTAGAGTTAGGCTGATAGGAGTAGCCCGCCCCTTTATTGGAAGAAATCATTTTCTTAACGGCTTCCATATCGGGTGTAGCCTTTTGGCTGGCAGCACGTGTGAAGGTGCTTTCACCGTTGCGGGTAGCGGCTCCGTTGAGGTGCAGGGTGATGTTCCCCTGCCGGGCTTCGCTCCAATTGCATCCCACGTAGATGGGTATGAGGTCGGGACCTTCGCCTTCGGTGCGTAGTGGCGCCAAGAAATCTTTGTCCACTTCCAGTTTCCACGGACCTTCGGCATTTACTTTTATGAAATATTCGCCGTATTCCGAAGAAAGGTTGTCTACGGCATTCCCCCCACCGTCCACCAAGGTAAACGGAGAAGTTGCGGGAACTTCCTCTTCCACATCGGGATACTGCACGAACGACGTATCACTGCCGCATGATGTGATGCCGACTGATATCGACAAGGCAAGTATGCCTGCCGCTAAGTTATTTTTTCTTAATCATGACTTCTATGTATGAGGTGAAGCAGGAAGGAGTGCGCTAAAACAACTCCTCCTTCTTGCTATAGGTAATCTTACTGTTGCTTTTGCTCTTCCCCCGGCAACTTCGGTGGTACCGTCGCTATGCTTTCAAGATATGACTGCAAATATGTTTTTGCCGCCTGGTCGGAGATGAGCAGATAGATGGGCACCAACTTCATGTCGATCATTACGGCCGATTTCGGCTCTATGCTTGTTGCCAAGCCAGCAGGTCCTCGTTTTTGAGCGTGCCGCCGGTGGTGAGGATAGACACTTGGCTTACATCGCCTCCGCGGACGTTGATCTTGGCTTCCACATTCTTCACGGAATTCTTTTTGTTATCATCGTATGCACCGTCGCCCGTTACGCTTACCGAGGTCTGGAACTTGATATCCAGCGCACCGCTTACCGACATGGTGTCCGTCACTAAACTTTTGTCCATGGAGATGTAGTAATCGAGCACGCAACCCATTACCGACTTGCTGACAAAGCAAGGACCGATTTCATCTACAAACGATTTGCAATACTTCTTCACAGTCTCTTCGTTGATGGGCGTTGTAGCTGTCGCCTTCTTAATGTTGTTCGTGAAGTCGTTTCTCAGTTTTACGAATCCCGGTGCCAGCAATTTCGCTTCCATTTCTTCCGAACTTTCTGCCATGGCGATAATGTTCATAAAGTCAATTTCACGGGTGTACTGATAACTTTTCATACGCTTCACGGCATACTGCTTAGTGTTGCTGGTGCCGGATGAACTATTGTAGGCTCCCTTTACATCAGCAGAGAAAGCGTTGAAGTTCAAGTTGACAGATGCAGCTACTGACAGCTTGCTTGACAAACTTTCTTCTGAATCGGCAGTAGTCACTTCCTCTTCCACTACCGGATAGATTTCGTCAGTGAGTAACGTCACGCCTGTCGAATCGCTTATTGCCGCCAGACTCTTCATGTTGAAGAGTTGGATGTGCGTGCCCAAGCAGTAATTGGAGTAGGGTTGATAGGAATATCCCGCACCTTTGTTGGAAGAGAGCAGGTCTTTCACATCACTTGGGTCAAATTTGCTGGTCTGGTTGACAGTGGTTGTGGTTCCATCTCCTTCGGCGCGGGTGGAAGCGACATCGGCGCTATATAGTGTGACACCGCCTGTGCGCGCCGCTCCCCAGTTGCTACCTACCAAGAGCTTCACGCGGGCAGGACCTTCGCCCGATTTCTGGTCCAATGCCAGGAAAGGAGTCGTACTTTCCAGTTTCCATTTGCCTTGTGCCTTGATGTCCAGGTAATACGTACCGAAAGTACCGGGAAGGTTGTTTACTTCTTTGCCACTTTCGTTCACCAAAGCGAGGGTCGGCTTGTCGAAACCTGCCGTAACGTCTTCGTCCGGTGTCGCAGCTACAAACGTATTGTCGCTGCAAGATGTGCTGAGGCACATGCCGGCAACTAAAAGGCCTGCTGCTAAAAGATTGCTTTTCTTCATACTAAAACTTAATTTAATTGATTAATAATTATATAAACATATCGATCATTCATGGTGCCATACCGTTTTTTTTCCGGCTTCGTTCCGGTCATTTGATTTTGTCCCAATTGTTTATCTGCCTTTTTATCTCTTCCCTCACCTTACCGGTGAACAGTTCGGTAAACGCCACCAGCTTCACGTCAATCAGAGCCACATTGGCACTACCGACAATCATGCGGTCGTAACTGATGCTTTCCAACCAACCTTTATAGTCGGTTTGGCTGATGCTCCCCCGGAGTTTGAGTATAGATATCGCCTGCACATCCCTCCTTCACGTGCACATACTTGCGGTAGTGTTCCTTGATCTTTTTTCATCGTCTCCACGTATTTCCCGCCTGCGTCCGCCTCGATGATACCTGCCAACGACGCTTCCAATGCCAGCTCGATGGTGAGGCTCTCGCTCAGCACGGACTTGTCTATCTCCATTTCGTAGTCGATGGAGCCTCCTAAGCAGGAGCGGGAAACGAAACAGGCCCCCCACTTCTTGAGAAAACGGGTGACTGCTTGCTCGTCTACCCTCCCCGATGATTCATTCATGTCCTGGAGCTTCTTCCAGTCCACATAGAAGCCTGCCGCAAATAGTTCCTTGTCGCCGGCCATGACATCGGCAAGCACATTCCGGTACTGAATGTCGCGGCTGTAAATGATGCGCTTGGTGCGGCTCATGGCAAACTGCGTGCTCTTTGCCTCAAGTTTGGAGTAGTCCACGCTACCGGTCAGCCCTGCCTGGAACACCTTCACCAGGTCCAGTCCGATGGAAGCATTGGCACTGATCTGCTGCGATATCTCCTCTTCGGTCTTGCCCGTCACGAATTCTTCTTCCACCATGGCTTCATTATCGTCCATCACGTAGAACTTCCCGTTAAGCATCTGCTTGTAGTCCATGTGGGTGATGTCGAACACCTGATAGAGCATGCCCGTGCAGTAGTCCGCACTGACATCATAGCTGTAACCCGCCCCTTTCTCGACACTCGGCATACCGAGCAGTCGCGAAGCCCCGTTCTGTACCACGTTGACGGCAAACATCTTGTCGCTTCTTTTCAGACAGACACTGATGGTGGCATAACGCCGTTCAGGCACGGGATTAGCTCCTATATTGACAGTGACATCGGCATTGCCGGTGCCTTCGGCCCTATTCACGGTGAGCCACTCCGCATCGACACTCACTACCCATTCGGCGTTAGAAGCAACGGAAATGCTCAACTCGTGCCCATCCCTGTCTATCAGATAGTCCGTCTGCTCCGGTGTTTCCAACAGGAGTTCCATCTCGTCTTTACTGCACGATGTCAGCAGGCAGAGAATTAGAAAGACGGAGAATGTTATCTTACTTTTCATTCGTCAATTCTTTTTTGCAGGTATTCCTTCATGTTGTTACGGTACACGGAACCGTAGTTCTTCTCATTATATATTTGTACGTGCGACCCGATGGTGGTGCGGAACAGGCTGTAGTAAAGCTCTCGCAAGGCTATTTCCGGTCGGGCGGTCAGTTCGGACAACAGGGAATAGGTGAACCGGTTACTCAGCCAGACACTCTTGTAAGGGATATCCGGTTTGGAGGTTTCCCATTCACCAGAGGCTGTCATACACATGATACCCGGTATGCCTTCGCACGCTTTCGCCACACTGCCTGCATAGCAGGTTTCCACAAACCACAACATCTTACGGTATTTCCGCTGGCGGTAGAGGGTATCGAACAGTTCTGCCGCCTGCCAGTGACTAAAGTTGTCGACATCTCCCCACGACAGGTTGCCCTGCATGCCATGGCCACTCCAGAACACGAGTACATTGTCCTGCTCACCGGATGAGACAACGTGAGGCAAACGGTCGCTACGTTTTCCACAGAAGATGTCCACGAGGTCGGCAGGCGATAGTTCGGATAGCTTGTAGTCGATGACCGCACCTTCGTAAACGTCTGTACCATCGGGGCTGATGTACACTTTACCGGGATCGAAGTTCGACGGGTGTCCAGCTATGTCGTCTTCTTCAATCAGAATGATGTGCTCGTCATCGTATCCCCGGCTTTTCAGCAGTTGATAGAAAGCCAGCGCATCGGCCTGGTGACGATAGTTACTCCATCCGCGCGATGCTGCGATGATGACTGCCCAACACTCCTTCAAAGCCGGGTATTCGGGCTCTTTCAGACCCGAATCGAATTCCTGCTCCTTTTCTTTCTTCCAGTTCCAGCCTGCCAGATTGGCATTGGTGCGGTGCGAACCGTCGGTTGTGTGATAATCCAGTACTAGGAAGTTTTTACGGTAAATCATCCAGTGGCAATAGGTACTGTGTAATACGTTGGTATATACGTTCTTGTCGAAAGCCAGCAACCCGCTTGCTCCGTTCAGACAGGTGTAGCTCTGGAATTGAATCCCTAACATCTTCACCCAAAGCAGCCCGGGCATCCATGCACCTTGCTGGTTGTCAGTATTCTCGTCGGATATCGTCATTTTTCTCAGGACGTGTTCAGGTCGGTTCCACCGTTTACCTGGAGGTCGTAAACACCCATCAGTGTCAAAAAAGCGGCATCGTACAGGTAGGCTTCCCAGGTAGGTGCTTCGCCGAAGCGTACTTTATAGGCGATGTCGAAGCCTGTCTCCGGTCGCACATGTACCCACCCCCTCTATCTCCTCTGCCAAATCACCGCACGACTCAATGACGGAAGTCTGGAAGGCATTGTCCGAAAAAAGCAGGCGCGTAGCACTCTCCTTGTCATGTTGTTCAAGCATCTTTCTTACGTCCGCAGGCTTGCCCGGCACGCAGATAAGAGCTTCAGGTGAAGTGCTCAAGGCTTCGCACATGGCTGCTTCCGGTTGCCCTATAGTGTATTTCAATACTTTGTCTACGCTCACGCCCAACTCGTTGGCCTGGAATGCAAACCAATCAATGAATGTTTGCCCATAGATATCATCGGAAGCGATGAGGGATATACGACGACAGCCCTCTTCCAAGGCAATGCTGAGCAAAGTTTCACATTGGGAGATATCGGTCTCCACCAGTGACCATAAGAAGCCCTCCTGTGCATACAACCGTACCAGGTCAGCGGAAGAAGCGGTAGGGGCGATAAGCGGCTTGTGGGACACAGCACATTCACGGGCTATGATTTCCACATTCTGTGAGGCGTAAGGCCGATAATGGCATACAAGTCTTCGCGGTAGGCAAGCCTCATAGCAAGTTGTTCCATATCTTCTGTATCCTCATTGTACCACTCTACGTCCAGTTGTACGCAATTCTCGTCACCAACCGTCAACTCGTAGATGGTCTCCTGAGCCCATGCCACGGTACGTTCGCACTTTTCTTTGGCGGAGGTGTCCGAAAGAGGCATGATGACCGCCACTTTGTATAGGTTTACCTTCGAAGGAGCGGGGGGCGGTATGGCAGCCTCTTCATCTGTCGACGATGACAACCGGAGAGCAGGCTGAACAGACAACACAGCCAGAGGAGTGTTTTTGAATATATAAGGTGGATATCAGGGTAGTTTCTCTTCATATATCTGTTCTTTTTCATTAACGATTGGACGATAGTATTCCACAAGGTCTTTATAGCTGGATTGGTATTCGTCAACAAGGGCAATATCAGCGTGCCCGCTACCTATGCCGTAGGTGGTATGCAGAGCGGGCAACTCCTTTTGTTCGTTCCATGCGGTGAGGTATTCCGCAACAGCCCGATCGATATGTTTCACCGTCGAGAACACGATATGTGCGGAGTATGCTGAGAGGTTGACGTCCATACCAGCAGTATAGAACTTGTCAGGGTTTTCGCGCGAATAGCGATATACCCCCTGATTGGAGCCACCGGCTATAGGGTAGATGAAACGATGGGTCTCGGTCAGACTGTCGGTCAGCTCGTATGCTCGGGCCTGCATGGAATAGCCTTCATGGTTGTCGGAGATGTAGCAAGTGGATACGGAAGTCCCCCCGTTGTCGATAAATCCTTCGCTGAATCCTGTTATGCTCCGCTGTATGGACAGATCTTGCGCGTTGCAGCGAGGACGGCGGCCTGATATGAAAAGAGGGAGGCAATGGAACCTGCTATATAAGATGCGCCATACATGTTGATGAGAAAGGTATGTATGGGCAGATCGGTGCCATTTGTTTCGAACAGGAGCACGTCGTCTCCAAATCCATCACGCAGTTTCTTGCCTTGCAACCATTGCCGGGTGGCCTCTTCGTATTCGTTACCTGCTATGATGGCAAGGCACTCTCCTTTTTTCGCAGAGTTTATGCCGTCAAGAGCCAAATTGAGCATCAGTATGCCTTCTTCCATATCTATAGGGGCGTAGAGCATCGTATAGAACCCGGCTTTCTTCTGCGCTTCAAGAATACCGGCCAGTACAAGGTCGTTATAGGCATGGTCTCCCAATGCGTTAACGGGAAAAATAACATACACGAACTTGTCGGGGGATTCCGGTGAGACTTCCGGAATCTCCTCTTCTATTTTGTCTTTATCATCGCAGCCTACTGTCATAAGCAGGAAGCCTCCTGCCAGCAAGAAGTATATTAAATAAATAAGACCGGATTTGAGTATAGCCTTTGAACTTGTTTTCACCACCCTTGTCACTGATAAATGTTGTCTGCAAATGTAATAACATTTTATATGGAGGATGGTGACGTTTGAAATGCACTACTGACATTTGGTCAAAAAGTGGGCGACAATTAGTCCGTAGGAGGCTCCAAGGGCTGCTTTCCCTGTATATGCCTCTTATATTCGGAGGGTGTCATATCGTATGCTGCCTTGAACAGGCGCTGGAAGTGGCGGGTGTTTGAAAAGCCCGATACCTCGCAATGGCCTGTATGGTATATTGGGATGTTCTTCAATTCTTGTCAAGGCATGTTTCAATCTCAAATCTGTGAGATATTGCGAGAAGGTCATGTTGGTGTTCTCCTGTAGCATTTGGGCAAAGCGGTTTTTGTCAACAGAGAGCCGTGCTAACATATCTTGCCTTGCTAGTTCGGACATCAGATAAAGTTTTCATCTTTGATAATACGTTCCATTTTTCTGAACAAATCTTTATTGATGGAATCTTCCCTTTCTTGTTCTTCTGCTACCGATATTTTACTTTCGTCTATTTGCCTATGCAGTTTTTCCAATTCCTCTTCATACGACATCAAGCTGTCCAGTTTGCCTGCTATAAGTTGGTTTTTCTTTTTGATGGTATTTATATGGCGTACGGCAAGCCACAATAAAACCAAAGCCAATGCGAAGGCGCACCCCAACAAGGTCTGAATGATGAAAGAGTTGCGCAACTGTTCGTCTTTCTGACGGATGTGCCATTCTTTTTCTTGCAGTTTATAGATAGTGGCCAGTTCTGCCACTTCATTTTTCCAGTTACGGGCGTTCAGGCTGTCTTCTATTACCTGCATTCTTTGTTGGTATTGGAGAACTTTCTGAAAGTCGTTCATTCCCCTGTGTGCTTCCGACAAGTTACTCAATATTCCGATGAATTCCTGGCTTATCGTATCTGCTGTCAATTCGGTTAGGTCTGTTTTTTGGTAATAATCTATAATTTGTTTATACTGCTTCATTGCCAGTCGGTAGGCTGTGATGTCTATGTGAGCAGCTTTATGCTTTGAGTATCGAGTCGCAGAGAATTTCTCAAAATGCGTTGAGGCCTTTTGTAGTATTCCCAATTGGGCATAGAGATAGGCTTGCTTGATATACAGGTAGCTTAGCTGTTGGTCTATGTAACCTTGTGGAATACCTTTTTGTTTTTTCATTTGGTTGATAAGTCTTCCCGTTTGTTAGAGATGGCAATAGCTTCATTATATTTTTGTTCTCCGGCCAGATAGTTGGTCAATTGTCCGTAGAAATAAGAGAGGGTAGGTTTCATACGGAATTCCTTTTCATTTTCCAGTAGCTGGATGGCTTGTTCGAAACAATCGTATGCTTCTTGTCTTTGGTTTAATGCATAATAGTTTTCTCCCATTGTAAACAAGAAATCGGCCTCGGTTTGTTTATGTCCGATTTCTCGGGAGAATTGGATGCCTTCCGTTAAGTAATGGATACTTTGTTCGTAGTTTGCCAATCGTTGGTATGCAGCGGCTATGCATGACATGGTTTGCAAGTAATACAGTCGTTCGCTACGCAATGCAGTATCCTGAAGGGCCTTCAAGGCGTAATTCACACTCATTTGTGGCTGCCTTTTTTGTGAATATGACAAACTTCGTTGGGCATTTATCAGGCATGGTTTTTCCAGTTTTCTGTTTTCCATTACATCCAGCAACTTCAAGGCGCTGTCCGGAACAGCAACGTGTATTTTCATGACGTGTTTCAGTGTGTGGATGGAATCCGGAGCAGTATTGGCCTTCATTCCGGTCGGTACAAATATAAATAGTATACCTATGATTGATAATTGTAAAAAGACGTTTTTCATTATGAATGATATTATATCGGATTGTTTATAAAAATCAGGTGTGAATTGTTGCTCCGTCCAGTAGTTTCATATGCGCGTTGCACTATCGGATGTCGTTCTTCCACGTAAGAAGAGTTCAAACGGGAAAAACGTGCTTTGATTTCGCAAGAGATATGTTTTTTGTATTTCTGCAAACAATTCCTAATTACTGTAACTCTCGTTGGGCTTATTCAAATCAAACATCGGGCTGAGGTGCCGGACATTATTACCTTTACGGCCGATTACCATACCCTGCAACTCAATATAATTCTGCCGGTAGTCTGCCGCTTTTTCTTTGTCGCGACTAAGAGAAGGGATCGCAATCAGAGACTTGAGGACTCCGGTTGCTTCAGAAACCATTATAGGTATATCGTAAGTCATATCTTTCTCAAATAAATTATTAAAATGCAAATTTATGAATAAATCTTAATATAGCTTAATTTACATTTGGCAAGTTTGTAATTTGCGGGTGATATTATAACCACCCTTCTTCATGAATTCAATATTCAGGATTGTTTTTTCGCTATAAAGCCACAATTAAAAAAAATGTGTGTAACAAGGTCTAAAGAAAAAGTTAAGGAAATACGCGTCTGCGCGCATGTATGCGAGTGATGAATGAATCTCTCAACACAAAAAATAGGGAAACCTCCCGGCCTCCCTATTCGTATTGTTAACTTTAATATTAAATGCAGAGTATATCTCCATTTAATGCCTTTATGCCTTAGCGGATGGTTTTCAAACCTTTCATCTCCGCTTTATCAGCCTCTTTGATGCTGATGGCAACGCCACCGCTGGCGGCTAATTTCTGTTTCAGTACACTCTTAGGTGTCACTACTACCTTACGTATACGATAGCTTTGGGGATTGGTGTCCCAATCTGCATCCTTGCCATCTTCGTAAATGGTAGCGATATATTGTTTTCCTTCCGGAAGCCAGGAGAAAGGAATCGTCGCCGTACGACTATTCTCATCGGTAATGCCGCCAACAAACCATTCGTTTTTACCTTTTGCCTTGCGGGCTACGGTGATATATCTCCCGGTTCAGCTTCTAGGTACCAGCTATTGTCCCAATCTACCGCAACGTCTTCAATGAATCGGAAGGCATCCGGAAAACGGGCGTAATTGGAAGGCAAGTCGGCTACCATCTGGATAGGAGAAGGCATGGTCATGTAGAGTGCCATTTGCTTCACCAAAGTGGTATGCACACGTTCGTTGGGTTTCTCACCGTTGTAATAAGACAGTCTTGTCTCGAAAATACCCGGGGTATAGTCCATCGGACCACCTTTCAGGCGGGTAAAAGGCAGAATACAGGTATGATCGGGATCATTGCCACCCATTGTTTCGAACTCTCCGCCACGGGCCGATTCCTGAGCCAGCCAGTTGGGATAGGTACGGCACAAACCTGTGGGGCGTACTGCCTCGTGGCTATTAACCATTACTTTATAATCAGCAGCGCGACGGGCTACATGGATGTAATGGTTGTTCATCCATTGGGAAGAGTGGTATTCATTACGGGGGATGATATAACCTACGTAACCGGTTTTCACAGCATGATAACCATTGTCTACCATGAACTGGAAGGCCTCATCCAATTGGCGTTCGTAGTCGGCAGCATTGGCGGCTGTTTCGTGATGCATCACCATTTGCACGCCTTTTTCTTTGGCGTAACGTTGCAGCTCTTTAACGTCGAAGTCGGGATAGGCTTTGTTGAAGAGGAACTGACGATCTTTCCGGTAAGAAGCCCAGTCTTCCCAACCTTCGTTCCAGCCTTCTACCAGTATTCCGTCGATGCCATGGGCGGAGGCGAAATCGATATATTCCTTCACATGGGCGGTATTGGCTGGGTGATGACCATTAGGTTTCAGTTTGGTATAATCTGTAATGCCGGGCTTGGCCTGGTAGAAATCACTATATGCCAGGTCTTTCCTTCGCCTGTGAACATTTCCCACCACACGCCGACGAATTTCATCGGACGAATCCAAGAGGTATCTTCATATTGGCAAGGTTCGTTCAGATTATAAATCAATTGAGAAGCAAGAATGTCACGGGCATCATCGCTAACAATAACGGTACGCCAAGGAGACAGCACGGGCAGTTGCAAGTAACCTTTCTTACCTAATTTATCGGGAGTCAGGTGGGCACTCAGTTTAAACTGCTTATCATCTACATTTAGCAACATACCGGCATAATCCACTAAAGCGGCTTCATGGATATTCAGGTAGATGCCATCTTCGCTTTTCATCATTAACGGGGTTTGCACTGTCAGGCCGCCTTCGGCTTTAGATTCATAAGATTTCTTGGCAATTCTTTGCTCCATATCCACTGCTATTTCCGATAGAGGGGCGGTGGTATAGGCAAACTCGTTGGTATCATAGTCACCGGGGATGCAAAAGGCTTTATGATTTCCCGTGAGATTGAATTCGGTTACTTCATCTTTTACGGTGAGATAGTTCATCTTGCGTTGCAAAGGCAGTTCGTAGCGAAAGCCCAAGCCATCATTGAACAGACGGAAACGGATATTTAGGATACGTCCTGTTTCCGGTTGTTCCAGGGTGACGGTCATTTCGTTATAATGATTCCGTACCCGGTTATACTCACCCCAGACGGGATTCCAGTAGTTATCAACAGAGGCACGTTCGAGGTTTGTTTGTTTGAATCCACGGGTCAGGTCGGCTTCTTCCGTCAGGAGACCTAAACGACCGGAAGTTAAAACGGGTTTGCCTTTATAGTCCAGCCGGTATGCCGGAACGCCGTCTGCCTGCTCCATAAACTCCAATGACAGGTTACCGTCAGGAGAAGTGAGTTGCTGGGCCGAGGCGAACGAACCGAGGCAAAGGAAAAAGGCAATAAAAAGAGAATGTTTCATATTCTATTATGGTTTTAGTATTATACATAAACTGATAATTTACAAGACGAACATTGAAAGACAGAACTATCCCAATTCCCCTCATCTTGGAGGAGGAGAATTAAGTTACTCCATATTACAGTTACTCCATATTATAAATACTTCGTAATTATATCGAACTTGATAAATTATCATTCATATCATCATATTATCAATACTTAAAGATTCGATACAGATAAGGGCACAGGCTCAGTTCTGCTTCCAGCTTCTCTTCTGTTCCGCTATACATATCTTTACTTGGATGTCCGTTCCACTCTTGCGGAAGCGTCACATTTACTTCACGATTACGTACATTTACAGCAACCAACACACGATCTTTACCATCCTGTTTCTCAAATAGTAGCACATCGGGTTGCGGGTATGTTGTCAATCCCCCTTTACGGATAGCCGGATACTCGTTGTAAAGAGCCATCAGACGGCAGTATTCCTGATACAGTTCACCGTTCCCCGTCCAATCCACCGGAACATACGTAAAGAAGTTGATAGCTTCGGGATAACCCGCCTCTTGTGAACCATAAATCAACGCTCCTCCATGCAGATAAGTAGTCAGCACGAAAGCTGCCATAGAGCCGCGCATATCTCCGAATTCTTTAATAGGCGACATCTTTGCCGACTCATCATGATTGGTGGTAAAACGCAGTTTCACTTTTCCTACGGGGATAGTATCATACTCCGCCTTATCCGTAGCAAACAGTTCCTGTGCCGGAGCATCTTTTACGAATACATCGCGAAGTGACTCCAGAAAGTCCCAGGAATAATTCATATCGAAACCTGCATCAAAGTGGTCGCGTCTTTTCCCTTCAGCCAGCATCAGCAACGAACGCTCGGGGATGGCACGCAAAGAATCGAGCGCCTGTTTCCAGAAGTCGAAAGGAACAAAGTCCGCCGCATCGCAACGGAAACCATCGATACCTATTTCAGTAACCCAAAACTTCATGGCTTCAATCATTGCCAGGCGCATCTCCTGATTATCAAAGTTTAAGTCAGCCACATCCTTCCAACCGGTTCCGGCAGGAAGATTATGTTTCCGGCTCATCCTGCGTATACCATTCTTTGTTGGCAATCCAAGCATTGTCCCAGGAAGTATGATTGGCTACCCAGTCGATAATCACATTCATCCCCTTCTGATGGCAAGTGGCAACCAAGGCCTTAAACTCATCCAGTGTACCGAACTCCGGATTCACTCCTTTGTAGTCCTTCACACAATAGGGGGAATTCACTGATTTCTCCTGCCCCACTTCATTGATCGGCATAAACCACACCACGTTGATTCCCAATGCCTGAATGGAATCTAAGCGACGTTCCACCGCCTTGAATGACTTCTCAGGAGCAAACACTCGCGGATTGACCTGATACATCACCACATCTTCTACAGCAGGCAATGCCGCAACTTCCACCGCCGCTTCGCCCTGCCGCTTACCTGTACAGGCAGCAAGCAGACACAGCAGACTTACAATAAATATATATTTCTTCATATTATCCTTCTATTTTCCAGATGTAATATTGATAGGGCTCCAACGTAATCGTTCTTGGCAACACGGTGCTTTCTCCGGTCCAGAGATTCTTTGCGCTATCCCCTACCCGCTCCATAGCAGATTCAATCTTTCCTGATTGCCACTGGTATTTATCAGTACCAGTATCTTTTCCGTACTGGAGATACGATAAGAGCATATCGCTTTACTCGTCTGATAAGTTTGATCTCTCCATTCTGTAAAGCAGGAGAATTGCGATACAACTGCATCAGTTTGGTATAATCCGCCTGATAATCGGCATTAGAGTTCCAGTCCATCGCCTGATAGCCAAAGAAAGAGAGGGCCTTGTCATAAGCCAGTTCCTGCGAACTATAAATCATTGGGCAGCCACCCATAGAAATAGAGGCCACAAAGGCTGAGAAAGCACCTTCCTTGGTTTGATAAGCCTGCACGGGCGATTTCTCGGAAGCCATATCATGGTTGGTGGAATAACGCATAAGTAACCGTTTATCTGTTACCGAAGCAAGCTCACTACGATGTGTATCATACAAATTAGCCACAGAAGCGCTTCCTGCATATACATCCTGTAGTTTATAAGCGAAGTTCCAGGCATACAGCATATCAAAGCCTGCATCGTAGAGTGCGGTTTGTGAACCTTCGGCCAGCATCAGCAAGGTACTTTTGGCGGCACGAAGCTTCGTGATAGTTTCCTTCCAAAAGTCATTGGGCACACCTTCGGCATGGTCGCAACGGAATCCGTCTATGTCAGCTTCGGTCAGCCAGTAAAGCATAGCCTCCTGCATGGCGGCACGCATGGCAGTGTTGTCATAATTCAAATCAGCCACATCGTCCAACATTCCGGGGAGGAAACAATATTGCCGTTGGCGTCCTGCGTATACCAGTCCTTATGCTCCGTAGTCCAGGCATGATCCAGGCGGTATGGTTAGCTACCCAGTCCAGGATTACCAACATACCTTCAGCATGGGCCTTCGTGACTAATGCTTTCAAATCGGACAGTGTTCCATAGGCAGGATTAATAGCCCGATAGTCTTTCACACAATACGGAGAACCGACAGCATTCTTTTCACCTTGCTGGAAAAATGGGCATGAGCCAAAGAACATTGGCTTCCAGCTTTTTGATACGCGGCAGTTGGGCAGTCAGTCCATTCAGTGCTTGCGTTTCACCGAAGAGTGCCGGATTGGCTTCATAAATCACCATTCCGTCTGTAGTAATGTCATCTGCGGGAGGCGGCATGTCAGGATCATCATCCGAACTGCATCCGGTAAAGCTCAACAGCAAAAGGCTGGAGCACAAAATCTTAAGGATATCCTTTATTCTCATATCTATATTAATTAATTGAGATAGTATAAGTTATAATTTCAAATAATCTGTTTCAAGCAATGAAACTAAGAGTTTCTCGGTGTGAAACAGAGAGTTTCAAGTAATGAAACTACTTGTTTCAAGGCATGAAACAAACGGTTTCCCATCTTGAAACTCAAAGCATCTTAGGGCTTGGGTAGTTTTTCATAAGAAGTAGCTGTGATAGAGAAGTAGATATCTCCTATCAATGCTGTATACAGCCCGCCATCTTCTATTTGCTGTCCGCCTCCATTGTTATTGAAAATCAGATTCGAATACTTACCCACGTGCTCCGATAAATCAAAGTACTTATATGTAACACCATTGATCTCCCTCGTTCCGGTTACTTGTATGCCCGGCCAACTGTCGCCAATTGCAGCGTCGCCCCAGCCATAGAGAGTCAAAGCTTCCCAACCGGAGTTATCCTGTACATACACGGTGCAATCTTTTATTTCACTACAACCCGCTTCCGAGATGCGGAGATAGTAATCGCGATCTATCGTCAGATTATAGTCTTTCAACTGATTTCCAACGCCGTTATCATTGAATATCAGGTTGATATTCTTATTTGTGCAAGCCGGTGTCAAATGGAAGCACTTATACGTTGTACCGTTGATTTCCTTCGTTTCTGAAACCTGTATGCCGGGCCAGCTGCTACCAATAGCCGCATCTCCATAGCCATACAGCGCCAACGCATTCCAACCGGTATTATCCTCCACATAAAGGGAATAGCTTGTACCGTGTGTTGCAGGATCTATCTCCTCACACTTCTCAGGAGTTATGCTGAAATAGAAATCGCGGCTGAAAGTGATGTTCTTTACGAAAGACAGCACGAGTCCGGGATCGTCTTCCTTTTTGTTATTATTAAATGTCAGCTTCAGACTCTGATTCATCAATTCCACATCGGTTTCAAAGTATTTATAAACCACTCCGTTGATTTCCTTCGTTCCGGCAGGTTCAAGTCCCGGCCAGTCTTCATTGTTATCACCTGCCCCGGAGATGTAAAGTGCCAGATCTTCCCAACCGGACTGGTCATCCACATAGATGCAATAACTTGCTTCCGGGTCTATCTCTTCAAAGCCTTTATCGGTAATGCGGAAGTAGAAGTTTCTGTTGAGTGTCACCACCGGACCGTCAAACTGCTTTCCATCATTATTATTGAAAATTAGATTCACACCTTCATAACCATCCAGAGCTTTCCCCATATCGAAGTATTTATAAGTAACCCCATTGATCACTTCCGTACCTTTCACCGCAATACCCGGCCAAGCAGGTGTTACATCACCGGCACCGGCCCAACCGTACAAGTAAAGATTATCCCAACCGGACTTATCAGCCACATAAACCACAAAGCCATCATGTCCTTCTTCTTCCGTATTAAAGTAAGCCTCCCAGCGGTCTACCCATACATTGGTACGGGTTCCCACCTTTACATCCAACTGATGCACCACAGCTTCATTCTTCACCGAACGTTCCTCACCTTTCGAGGCCGATACGAAGTAAAAACCGTCTGCCAGTGTCTTTCCATCTTTGAAAGTAGAAGGTAGCAGATAGATTCCCCACTTGGATTCACTACCGGTAGCTTTCTCCAACTGCCATTCCAGATTACCTACAGCAGCTTCGCTCCTCCGTTGAAGTCGCCCACAATGTAGTATTCGTCATCGGCAGCACTGCCTTTCGGCATGATGACTTCCAGCAATATAGCGTTCGCCTTGATTTCGAACTGAGGCAGTTCATCATCGAATATAATCGTATCTGTATCGTCGCACCCGTTGAGCAGAGCAAACAACGGCAACATAAACAGCCAATAAATTATCTTTTTCATGGATTTTCTGTTTTTGAGTTATTTATAATTCGGGTTCTGTATCAGTCCTTGATTGACAAGCAATGCAGAAGCAGGCAACGGATACCACTCATATTTACGATCACGCTTGGCGGGATAAAGTTGACCATTGTCCGTGGCACGTCCGAAGAACCACCACTGGCCTTGCGTGAATTTGTCGAAACGACGCAGGTCTGTACGGCGGCGGCGACCTTCATTCAGGAATTCAACACCCCACTGACTCAACATCCAGTCCATATCGAAAGCAGTGAAGCCACGGCCCGGTTTGTCTTTCACGTCTGCCCAGTCGCCGGCACTGAAGTAACGTTTACGTACTTCGTTCACCAGTTCTTTGGCCTTGTCGGCTTGTCCGGCACGCATTTCACACTCAGCCAGCATATAGTACACTTCGCTCAGGCGGAATTCCACTTCATCGATGTTCTGAAAGTCGATGGCTGCGGAAGTAGGATATACCGGATACTTCACCAGACGGAGGCCGGAGTTCGTCTCACCCCAACGCGGTGACATGACGGTTTCCAGGTTGCGTCCGAGGTTCATAAACGTACCTACTGTCTACATACGCCAAGTCTTGTCCGTCACGGTCGCATCGGCTTTCAAGGCTTCACCCTTACCATAGTTAGCTTTTATGGTACCTTTCAGGAAGATACCGCTGTAACCGTTCTTCTTATCATAATTATAGTTCTTTTTACGGATGTCGCGGTCGTCGAAGCGTTCGTAGACTGCCCCCAGTTTATCACCGTAAGCCGCATCGAGGAAGCAGGTAGCTCCCTGTGTACCTCCCAATTCATTCACCGTTCCCGCATTGTCATACGAAGGAACCAGACAAGTACAGTTCCAACCACTCTGACTGTAAGTGCCTCCGAAATAATCCCAGATATTATAAGGATAGAAAGTCATGCGCATCCATCCCATATTCAGTTTACCGTCTTCGCAGGCAAAAGCCATGATGACTTCGGGACATTCCGTATTATTGATAGAGTAAATATCGCGGTAATCCTTTGCCAACTCATATTTTCCATATTTACCGCTGATTATTTCACGGCACAGTTCGGCACATTCGGTATAGTGGCTTTCTTTGATGAACACTTCGGCATTCAGCAACAGACGGGCTTGATCATACGGTTCACAGCCTTGTTCATGCGGTTCACCTGATTTTCTACCATTCCTTCGTAGCAATCATCCAGCTCGGTAGCAATGAAGTTATAAATCTTCTTGCAACTTGTATCGAAGTCCGGGTCGGCAGTGGGTGGCAATTCACCGTCTACGGTGGCCGGTTCAATATTCAGCGGCAATGCACCACCCAGATTTCAAAGATATTGTAATAAGCCCAGGCACGGAGTGTACGTACTTCGCCTTCATAAGCTTTCAGTTTCTCATCAGTCATCTTCAGGTCGGCAGAAGTTAACTTTCCCATATCAGCCAATAAGGTGTTACACAGGCCGATAGTGTCCATGCATTCTCCCAGGCACTACGGATAATCTTGGCATCGGGAGTCCAGTTCTGAATGGAGAAGATAAACTTTTCACCTTCATCATATCCCCACTGACCGCCATTCCATACACGCCAGGTCACTTGATCGGCAGGAAATTCCTGCATGTACCAGAAGTATTCGGCATAACTGGTAGCACCTGTGGAATAAATAGTAGCTACCGCACTCTTCACACTATTCTCGTCCTGATAATAGACGCCGGAGTCTACACGGTCGAACACTTCTTCCGTAAGGTCGAAGCAACCGCTCAATGAACAACCCAGAATGATTGCCAACAGACATTTATATTTCAGATATTTCATAATTCTTTTCTGTATTTAGTTATTAAAGGAGTTGACAAGGCTTCAGGCGACAAGTTGACAAGGGGAAATGACTCTCTTACTAAACGAAACTATTATCCTCGTTCCCTTGTTAACTGCAACCTTGTTAACTATATCTATTTGAAACGGATATTCAAGCCTACGCTCAACTGAGTAGCCGAAGGATAGGCACTGTTCGTATCTACACCCGGAGTCAGTCCGTTGATGGCAACGGCTGAAGGATCGTTACCGGAATAACCGGTCAGCGTAAACAGATTCTTAGCTGTCAGATAAACTCTCATACCTTTGATGAACTTGTTTTCTTTCGGAGTGATGGTATATCCCAGAGTCAGGTTATCCAGCTTAAAGTAATCACCCTTTCAAGGAAGAAAGAAGAGATTACACCGCCACCGGTTGTAATATCCGCATCTTTCCAATAAGCATCGCGCAGCACATTGTCCGTACCGCAACCTTTCAGACCCATTCCGTAACGACGCATATTGAAGATTTCAAAACCGAAAGCACCGTTGAACATCAGGCTCAGGTCGAAGTTCTTATAACGGAGCGTATTACTCCAGGAAAGATAAGAGGTCGGCGTACCATTACCGATATGGCGTTTGTACTTCACATCTGCCTTGGATACAGGAACTTTTTCGCCTTCATCGGTATAAATCATCATATCCCCATTCTCTACACCGGCATACTCGTAGCCATAGAACTGGCCGATCTTGCTGCCTTCTTCCACGCGGAAGAAGTATTCGCTCGTACCTACACCCGGTTTCTGATACAGTTCCACATAAGAAGCTTTGTACAAGCTGTTGGAGAGTTTATCCAGTTTCGTAGTGCCGTAAGAGTAGTTGATACCCGTTGTCCATTCTACGGGAGTTCCTTTGAAAGCGTCGCCTTCCAGAGAAACTTCGATACCACGATTCACAGTGGTTCCTACGTTTACCAGAATTGTAGAGTAGATGTAGGGAGCTGTGGAGCCGTATAGTTATAAAGCAAGTCGCGTGACTGGCGGTCGAACCATTCAACAGAACCGCGCAATCTGTTCCACAAGGCAAAGTCAACACCGATATTCATACTGACACTCTTTTCCCAGCCCAGTTTGGAATTGGCATTCACTGAAGGAGCATAACCTGTTACCCAGGCACCGTCCATCAGATAGGTATCCGTAACATTCAACTGGGCATTTTTATGAGAGCCGTAAGTGGCTAATGACTGGTAGCAATCGAAGTCCGAACGACCTGTTACACCATAGGAAACACGGGGTTTCAAACTCTGAACGATGTTTTGGTGGTCTTTCAGGAAACCCATATTCGCCATTTCCCAGGCAAGAGAAAGAGACGGGAAAGCACCCCATTTATGATCTGCACCGAATTTCGTAGAGCCTTCGTAGCGGATGGAGGCGGAAGCAATCAACAGATTCTTCCAATTATAGTTGATACGTCCGAAGACACCGATCAGTTTGGCAAGAGATTTACCAGTACCCATGCTTGCTTTTCCTTTAGCAAGATAAGAACCGCTTCCAAGGTTATTCCAGAGAATATCATCGAAATTGAAATCACTGTTTCCGGCTTGCAGGCGTTCCCAGGTGGTTTGCTCATAGTTATAACCGACCATTGCCTTGAAGTTGTGATCACCCAGATCCAACGAGTAGTTACCCAACCACTCCAGGCGGGACGTGTACCACTTCTGGTAAGTCACTTCTGCACGTCCGTTATAACCGTTCCAGTAAGATTCACCGGCAGTGGAAGGGGTATAATAGTGTTGTTTCAGATCGTTGTAGTGCAAAGAGTAGCTCAATGAAGTATTCAGCATTTGCTTTTCCGAACGGATCAGGTTGACTTTTACCTCAGCAGTACCCAGCAGGTAAACACGCTGACCGTTATTGTCGATTTCTTTCAGTTCCTGCACCGGGTTGCGTGCTCCGGTAGGAGAAGTAGGCTGGAAGTAAGTTCCGTCCTCGTTATACAAAGGCATGGTAGGGTTCATGCTCAGGGCAGTATCGAACATACCGTCGTTACCCCATACTTCATTCACGCGACGGGCGTTGAGTGAACCGTTCAGTTCTACGATTCCATCCATCATACGCTGGTTCAGGACGAAGCGTCCACCGAATTCTTCACGACTGCTGTTCAGATCGAGGCCGGTTGCTTTCTTATAATTAAAAGAAGCGCCATAGTATCCGTTCTTGGTACTGCCGTCGATAGAAAGATATTGGTTGTTATCATAAGAGAAATCACGCAGCAAGAGGTCATACCAATCAGTAGAATACCCATAATCCGTTGCACGACGGGAACGACGGAATTCGTCTGCACTCAAAATATCCGGACCGCTCTTTGCCAGATTCACACCGAACCAGCTGTCGTAAGTCACTTGGCACGTCCGGCTTCTCCGGCTCCTTACGGGTAGTGATTAGGATCACACCATTGGCACCGCGTGTTCCGTAGATGGCAGCGGAAGCGGCATCTTTCAGTACGGTCATCGACTCAATGTCCTGTGCTGCCAGGTTGCGGATATCGCCACCTGCCACACCATCAATTACCACCAACGGGTCATTGGATGCCGAAATAGATGTTGCACCACGAATCTGAAGAGAGGAACTTGCATTCGGATTGGCTGCCGCCGTATTGTTTACGGTCAAACCGGCAACTTTACCGGTCAGCATCTCCATCGGATTGTTCATAGAACCTTGCAGGAACTTCGATCTGTCTACCTGCACAATGGAACTGGAAAGCTCTTTCTTGCTCAATGAGCCGTAGCCCACCACAACGACTTCATCCAGTGCCTGAGCGTCTTCTGACAGCACTACATTGATTTCCTGACGTCCACTACAGGGGATCTCTTGTGTTTTGTAGCCAATAAAGGAGAAAACAAGGACGGAAGAAGGCTTCACGCCCGACAAAGTATAGTTACCGTCAATATCGGTAATGATACCATTAGTTGTACCTTTCACAGTTACGTTAGCACCAATTACAGTTTCGCCCGTGGTATCCGTTACTTTTCCTTTCACGGTTAAATCCTGGGCAAAGGATGCCACTGCAAAAAGTAATCCGGCCATAAGAAGAAGAGACCGGCACAAACATAACTTTGTTCTTTTTACATTCATACTATTAGTTTTTAGATTAGCAATCATTCTGTTCACCTCCACAGGTTGAGGCGACAGTGCAAATGTCTGTAAAAAGAAGGGGGAAAGAAAAGAGGACTAAAGAAAATCTAGATTAACAAAAGGATCAAAATATTATATATCAGCGAGATAAAACAAATAAAGGGCGTTAAAAAACTAAATGAAAACAAAGAAAGCAGAATAGAAAAAACGGGATTTTGGGTTCATTTCGGAGGGGGTATGAATTAATTCACCATAGATTAACACAGATTTCCACAGAATTTTATTTCTCTGATTTTAATTGATTAAACTCTGTGAGAATCTGTGTTAATCTGTGGTGGGCAAATTCATTACTATACCATATAGCTCACTAACCAGCAAAAGACCCAATCTTCATCACCTCTTCCTCAAAATTATCACGGCAAAGAGAACGATTCTTCAATTTGGAACGATAGGTATAAATAGTAGTAATGGAATAACGCAGGAAGCCTGCAATCTTGGCACTGTCCGTAATTCCCAAACGAATTAAGGCAAATATACGAAGTTCCGTTGTCAGCCGTTCATCCTGTTTAGGAATAATTCTTTCTTCTTCCGGCAACAACTCATTAAAGCGTTTCACAAAATCAGGGAAAATACTAAGGAATGAATTATCGAAGTTTTGATAGAATTCTTTCAGTTCTTCATCGATGAAACGGGACGATTTCAACGTTTTATAGAGCTCTTCCACCTTCCCCGAAGCTGCCTGTTTGTTAAGCATCCGACGGTATCCCTCCAACTTGTCAATGTATGTGGAACACAATCCCATAAATCGGCCGACATACTCCTCCTTAATATGATTAGCCTCCGTCAGTGAGTCATTCGTTTCGTGCTGTCTCTGATTTACTTCGATCAATCTTTCATTCAGAAGTTTCAGCTCTTCATTCATTGCCAGCAAATCCTGTCGCGCACGGGCCAACTTCTTCACCTGACGAATTACATACCAGACCGCACATGCCAGAAACAGCGTTAGCAAACTGGTAACAACCAGAAAGATCTGTAACACCTGCTGATGCTTCTGTTTCTCCACCTGATAGGCATGGTCTATGACCGGGAGCATCCTTGAAGCCTGCACATTCCGGAGACGGGCATTGTAGAAATTGGCATCTTCCATGCTGCGCTTCATATAAACATCCGCCCGTTGTAATTGCCCCTCTTCATATAACAGTTCCGCCAATGCACGCAAGGAATTATTCTCTTTCACCACACCACGAATATCGGCAATTGCACTCTTTATCAAATATTCTTTTTGCTTTTCCCGCTGTCCCGTACTCTGATAAATAAAGGCAAGAATAGAGGTCACCACTGCATAATCCCGTGTATCCGGTGAAAGTTTTTGATGATAAACTTCCAACATTTCAATGGCTTCCTCTCCTCTTCCTTGTTGCAGAAGTTCGGGAGTATAAGCTATGACATACTGATAAGACCCCTCTTCTACCATCTGCAATACAGAGTCGCGGTAGATATACAGGTTATTCAGATATTCAATCTGATATTCGTCATCCATCGCATACTCTGCATGATAGAGATAAATATCTTCAAAAGTGATGTAATATTCAATGAGTTGGTCTCTGGAAAGTTGCTTGCTATCTATAGACTTCAACAAGGCCACGCCTTCTGCATACAGACCTGTCTTTCCCAAGATACTTGCCTTCTTCAGTTTGGCTCATTCAGCCACTCTTGATTGTTGTGCTGAAGGGCAATCTCGATATTGCGATTGATATAATGTCTTGCTGAATCGCAAATATACGCTTCATATTCATCAAAAAGTTGTTGATTGATATGGTACTCATCAGAAGGAGAAGTACTCTTACGAGTCCGGAAATATTCTTTAATCTGATCAATGCGTTTCAGTCTGGCCTGCTCATATTGAGCGGTGTTTTCAATTGTCCTGTCCAGAACTACCAGTAAAGAATCTATTTCTCCTGCGCTTGCAGAAGGCAACAGAACAGCAAAGAGATTACAAAAAGCAGGTACCGGTCTTTCATGCTTACAAACGTTTACGAACAGGACAAAGATATAAAATCCTACTATAATAACCATCTTACCAGTCGTTTTTAATAAATCGTCTCAGCTTTGAAGAGCATATATACATAAAAGGGACGCTGCATCTCGCGGCGTCCCATCTATCTTAGTTAGTTTTTATAAGAATTTGAGAGAATTGAAACTTCACAGCCTCAATTTGTTGTTTTAATAAAGCACACTAACTATATTTATGTTTAAAGCAAATGAAAATGTTATTCTTAAAAGCAAATGAAAACGTTACTTTTTCAGTTCCACCTTCTTGTCTATCCGTTGCAGACTATCCAGAATCTGTTGTTCATGGGTAATCGTCACGTCTCCCGAGAGAGCTACCGAAGGTGTGGTAATTTGTTTGCCTATCGTATCGGCTACGGCTACTTCTTTTATATCACTATAGAATGAATGTTGCATCACATTCCCTAATGAAAGTACACTGCCACTACTGCGGCGGCCTTGAACAGCGGAACGAAACGTGCGGTAAGCGTCAAGCGTTTTGCCTTCACCACCGGAGTCTCCACTTCTGCAAGCACACGGCGTCGAAATCTGCTCCCAACCCCACTTCTTGTTGCAGTTGCTGATATACGAACAAATCTTTGTAGCGAAGCAAATGCTCCGGAACATCGCTTCCGTTAAAGAAAGCACGCAACTGTGCTTCTTCCTCAAGGGAAGTCTCACACTGCCAGTAACGTTCTAAAAGTTGTTCTATATATTTACAGTCCATAACCATCTATATCTAAATACCGTTGTTTTACTTTTTGCCTCGCCCTGAAGAGGTTCACTTTTACCTGTTCCTCCGTCAAATGCAGGACGACCGCAATTTCTTTATAACTCTTACCCTCTATATCCCGAAGCTGCATAATCAGCCTTTGTTTATCGGGGAGTTCATTGACCAGACGATGGATGAGTGTCATTTGCTCTTTATCCACCAAGTGATCGTAAGGATTGGATGCTCCGGAAGTCTGTTCCATTTCAGGTGTCAGTTCCACGGTCTGAGCGTCTTTTCTTTCGCTACGGTCTATTGCCAGATTCTTTGCCACTGTCAGGCAATAAGCTCGATAGAACCGAATTTCGTCCACTCATCACGTTTGTTCCAGACTCTTATCAGTGTTTCCTGCACAACGTCTTCTGCCTCTGCTCTGTCGAAAGTAATCCGGAGAGCCAACCGAAAGAGTTTGTCTTTCAGAGGGAGAATGTCATTCCGAAAACTGATTTCTTGCATCTCTATTAATAATGACGGTTAAGTATATGGAAAGTTACAGTTGATCACTACTTTTTTTGAATTATTTTTTGATGCGGGTTCCGCTATTCTCGTTAATTGCTGACGCTAAGGTAATTACCACTTCAGTTACTCCCGCATTCAAAGCTTCAAAAGAATTCTCCAGCTTGGGTATCATACCTCCTTGAATAACACCGTCCGCTACATATTGTTTGAATTCGACAGGAGTGATCTGAGGTATCACGCTATCGTCATCGTTCTCGTCACGAAGCACACCCTTCTTCTCAAAACAGAATACCAATGTCACATCGAACAAAGCAGCAAGAGCTTTTGCAGTCTCTCCTGCAATAGTATCGGCATTTGTATTCAGCAGATTGCCTGCACCGTCGTGCGTCAGCGGAGCCATTACGGGAACTACTCCTTTATGGATCAAATCACCCAAAAACTCTGCATTCACTTGCTTTACATCACCCACAAAGCCATAATCGACGTCTTTTACCGGGCGTTTCACGGAACGGATTACATCCATATCCGCACCAGTCAATCCCAGTGCATTGACACCACGCGCCTGAAGTCCGGCTACAATATTCTTGTTTACCAGCACCGTACACCATCGTCACTACTTTCAGCGTTTCGGCATCCGTGATACGACGTCCGTTTACCATCTGACTTTCAATGCCCAGTTGGGCAGCCAATTTTGTGGCCGAACGGCCACCTCCGTGTACCAAAACTTTGTAGCCCTCAATAGCTGCAAAAGTCATCCAACAACTTATGGAGGGTAGCTTCTTCCTCCACGATTTTGCCACCCACCTTTATTACTGTTAGTTTTTCTCTCATAATTCAGTTGACAAGTTTTTTAGTTAACAAGTTGACAAGGGGAAAAGACAAAATGAACAAAGCAATAAAGCGCAGCTCCTTGTCAACTTGTTCCCTTCTCAACTCGTCAACTTTTCTTATTCCAAATAGGTATATCCGTACAGACCGGAACGATAATTGGAAAGGAACTCTTTACCTTCTTCCAACGAAATACGTCCCTCTTTTACTGATTGAGTCACCCAAGTCTCCAGTGTACGCACCAGCTTCTTAGGGCTATATTGAACATAGTCAAGCACTTCCGCTACAGTTTCACCATCAATCACCTGTTCGATGGTATATCCCTTCTCGTTAACAGATACATGCACAGCATTCGTATCGCCGAAAAGATTATGCATATCACCCAGAATCTCCTGATAAGCACCTACCAGGAACACACCCATATAATAAGGTTCCTTACTCTTTAAAGAATGAGTGGGCAGATAGTGTGCCACATTCTTAGTCGAGATAAAGTTAGCTATCTTCCATCCGAGTCACAAGTGATGTCCTGCAAGGTTGCCGCACGGTCGGGACGTTCATCCAGGCGCTGAATGGGCATAATCGGGAATATCTGGTCGATAGCCCAGGAATCCGGCAGAGACTGGAACAGCGAGAAGTTACAGAAATATTTATCCGCCAACAGTTTCGGCAATCCGCGAAGTTCATCGGGAGCATGCTTCAAGCCGCCTGCAATCTGGTTCACCTCACGCATAACAGACCAGTAAAGACGCTCAATCTGTGCACGTGTTTTCAAATCCACAATTCCATGACTGAACAAGTCGAGCGCTTCTTCACGAATTTGCTGTGCATCGTGCCAGGCTTCCAGCATCTTATTTTGATTCAATGTATCCCAAATGCCATAAAGTTCCTGCACCAATTCATGGTCTTCCTCGGTTACTTCTTCATCATCGTCCCATTCGGGCAAAGTGGTGGTTTCCAAGACTTCAAAAATAAGTACGGAATGATGGGCAGTCAGTGCACGTCCGCTTTCCGTAATAATATTGGGATGGGGAATACCATTCTTATCACTGGCATCTACCAAAGTGGAAATAGAGTCATTCACATATTCCTGAATGGAATAATTGACGCTACTTTCGCTACTGGACGAGCGTGTTCCATCGTAATCTACGCCCAACCACCACCGATATCCACGAATTCTACTTTGAATCCCATAGCATGAAGCTGCACATAGAATTGAGACGCTTCGCGCAATGCCGTCTTAATACGACGGATCTTTGTCACCTTGGCTTCCGATATGAAAATGTATCAATTTCAGACAATCTTTCAGTCCTTTTGAGTCTAAAAGTCGAGTGCTTCGAGCAATTCACTGGAACTGAGTCCAAACTTGCTTGCATCGCCGCCTGAATCTTCCCATTTGCCACTTCCTGAAGAAGCCAGTTTAATACGAATACCAATATTAGGCATAACATTCAGCTGCTTCGCCATTTTGGCTATCAGTTTTAGCTCGTTCATTTTTTCTACTACAAGAAAAATGCGTTTACCCATCTTCTGGGCAAGCAAAGCCAACTCTATATAGCTCTCATCCTTATAGCCGTTGCAGATAATCAACGAGTCAGAATCTGAGTTAATAGCAATCACGGCATGAAGTTCAGGCTTCGACCCGGCTTCCAACCCAAGATTGAATTTCTTTCCATGGCTGATAATCTCCTCTACCACAGGCGCATCTGATTAACCTTGATAGGATAGATGATAAAGTTCTGCGCTTTATAGCCGTACTCCTCAGCGGCCTGCCTAAAACATGAAGAAGTCTTCTCAATCCGGTTGTCCAGAATATCGGGAAAACGTATCAGCATAGGAGCCGCCACGTCTCGCAATTGCAATTCATCCACCAATTCTTTCAAATCGACGCCGACACCGTTTTTACGAGGTGTTACCACTACATGACCTTTGTCATTGATACCAAAGTACGAAGTGCCCCAACCTGTAATGTTGTAAGCTCTTCTGAATCTTCAATACGCCATTTTCTCATTTTTTGTAACTCAGATGTTTGTTGTTTGATTTTAATAGGGCGACAAAAATACGATAATTCTCGATATTTATTGCGTTTTCCACCTAAAATTACACATTTACAAGCGGTTAAATGCTCAGCAAGTTACGTAACTGCTGCACAGAATCCGCAATTTGCCGACGGCTTTCCAACTGCCCGGCATCGAAACGGTATCTTGCCTTACCATAGTGCGGTGCACGTTTTTCCAAGGCTTCTATAATGAAAATCCGCAGTTCTTCGTCCGTTTTTCCTTGCAGAATAGGACGTTGCTGCGTAGCCACTCGCAAGCGGCGGAACAAAACGTCAGGATGAACATCCAGAAAAACGGTCTGCCCATGCTCGTTCATATACTCCATGTTATCGAAGAAGCAAGGAGTACCGCCTCCGGTCGAGATAATGACGTTTTCAAACTCAGCCACTTCATGCAGCATGGTTCGCTCCAGTTCACGAAAAGAGGCCTCTCCCCGCTCAATGAACAATTCACGTATGGATTGTGAAGACGTTCTTCGATATACCAGTCCAGATCGATGAACGGTATATTCAGTTCGCGGGCAAAAGCCTTTCCCAAAGTTGTTTTACCGGCTCCCATGTAGCCGGTCAAGAAAATACGTATCATAAGCGCTTACCTTTGCGTACAAAGGTAAGCAATTCTATTCTGAGAGATTTACTATCAGATAAAAATTTTAATGCGTTCGCTCAAATCATCAAATTCTTTCCCGCCCGGTTCGGCACAGGAGTACCGAAAGGCATCTGTGCAATCAACTGCCAGGTTTCGGAAGATGCCACGTGCTGCGTACATCTTCGTCAATCAACGGGTTATAGTGTTGCAGCGAAGCACCCAGACCTTTATCTTCGAGCATAGTCCAGATGGCTAACTGATGCATGGCAGAGGTATGTTGCGACCACGTCGGGAAATTCTCATGATAAGTAGGGAATTGTTTTTGCAGTCCTTCCACAAATGGAACGGTCTTCAAAAAAGAGTATCGTGCCATATCCGCAAGAGAACGAAGTATCGATCTTCTTCTCCGACTGACGATATTGTTCTTCGGACAGGCGTTCTTCCAACTGATCCTTCACTATTCTCCACAATTTCTGATGTTCATCCCCCAGTAACAACACAATACGTGTAGTCTGCGAGTTGAATGCCGAAGGCACATGCTTTACTGCTGTACGGATGATGTGTACAATTTCCTCGTCCTGAACCGGAGAGTCGTTACTGATAGAATAATAGCTACGCCGATGCTCCAATGCTTCGGCAAATGTCCGTTCTCTGACCATATTTAATCCTTTCTTTTCGTAATTATCATTTTTGTCTTATATAGTGAAACAAGTGAAAGAGTGAAGTTGTTCGAAGTTGTAGAATATATTTGTACCTTTGCACCCAATTATGAGTAAAGAGAAGTTTTACGTTGTATGGTCAGGCGTCAATCCGGGGATTTATACTTCCTGGACAGACTGTCAGTTACAAACCAAAGGCTACGAAGGAGCGAAATATAAATCGTTCGAGACGCGCGAAGAAGCGGAAAAAGCCTTTGAATCTTCTCCGTATGAATATATCAAACGATCCTCTCCGGGTGCTCCCGCCCAAAAGAAAGATGTGAATGCCCCCCTTCCTTCATCTGTCGTAGAGAATAGCCTTGCCGTAGACGCTGCCTGTAGTGGTAATCCCGGAGCTATGGAATATCGCGGTGTACACGTAGCCAGCCGACAAGAAATATTCCATTTCGGTCCGGTATATGGTACGAATAATATCGGCGAGTTCCTTGCTATCGTCCACGGACTTGCCCTACTGAAACAGAAAGGCTTCGATATGCCCATCTATAGTGACAGCGTGAATGCCATCAGTTGGATCAAGCAGAAGAAATGCAAAACAAAGCTACCCCGTGAACCCAAAACAGAAGAACTTTTCAAACTAATAGAGCGTGCCGAAAAGTGGCTACGGGAAAATACATATACTACCAAAATTCTGAAATGGGAAACCAAGCAGTGGGGAGAAATACCTGCTGACTTCGGAAGAAAATAAGCCTGTACAGGGCTTGAATTAAATGAAACATCATCCTACACCTGCTATTTTTGAGAAAATTGAATAACACTTGAAAACAAGTAGTGTTATGGTCCGGAATAAGCAATGTTACGGATGATTAGATTGCTTGTTCTCATCCACAACAAGCAATCTAATTTCAGACAAGTCTGATTTCGTTAAGCGAAATCTGTAAGCGACATGTGAAAAGCGAGTAATATATGCGTATAAACACTCCTTTTGCACAAGGGAAATTTACTGTTGATTATCAAGGTGTTGCAAAGGATCAATTTCTTGCCGACAAGAAGTTGGGAGTTTGTTGACAAGAAGTTAACTTCCCGTCGTCAAACTCCTAACTTCTTGTAAAAGGAGAAATAGCTATTTTTTCGGTTTCCTTACACAGCGTAGTTGATAGTACGAATGGTCTATGTGTTCAATCATCTGTATTAGAAAGGCTGAACGCTTTTCTTTCATCTTGCCTCGTCTAGCAGCTATATATCGGTGGTATTGGATATATAGATACTGCATGTCCGATATATAGATGTGACACGTCCGATATATAGATGCTGCACGTCCGATATATAGCTAATATATTCAGAACATGAGTTTTGACCAAAGGAAATGTACATTAAAAACCAAGAAAAAGAAGATTATTCTTTTAGGAAACAGAAGGTAAGCACTGATTCAAAGCAACATGAAGACAGGCACAGATTCCGTGGTGTAGGCAAATACCTTTCCTACACCCGCATATAATTTTGCCTACACCACACACCGTTCTATTAATGAGACGATTAAGTCTCCGGGTGTAGGATGTAGGCAGAATTAATAAATCTTTCTATTCAGAAATCGTTTTTTGATCAAGACAGAAGAATTGCATATCATTCAAACGTTTATAGTATCCATTCTTCTCCAACAAAGCTTCGTGCCTACCACGTTCCACAATTTCTCCTTCATAGAGTACGCAGATTTCATCTGCATTTTTAATGGTAGAAAGACGGTGGGCAATAGCAATTGTAGTACGGGTTTTCATCAAACGCTCCAAAGCTTCCTGCACCAGACGTTCGGACTCCGTATCAAGAGCAGAAGTAGCCTCATCAAGAATAAGAATAGGCGGATTCTTCAAAATAGCACGGGCAATACTGATGCGTTGGCGTTGTCCTCCGGAAAGCTTGCCACCACGGTCACCAATATTTGTGTTGTATCCATGCTCTGTCTCCATAATGAAATCGTGCGCATTGGCAATCTTCGCCGCCTCCATCACCTGCTCCAGTGTGGCGTTTTCCACACCAAATGCTATGTTATTAAAGAATGTATCATTAAACAGAATCGCTTCCTGATTTACATTTCCTATCAGGCCACGCAAATCATGAATACGGAAATTCTTGGTACTAACGCCATCAATCATGATTTCACCGAAATGTATGTCATGGTAACGCGGAAGCAAATCTACCAGCGTAGATTTTCCCGACCCGGATTGCCCGACCAATGCAATCGTCTGCCCCTTCGGAACAACAAGATTGATATGTTTCAGCACTTCCCTCTTCCCATCATAACTGAAAGAAACATCTTTAAACTCGATTTGCCGGTTCATGCCATGCAGAGGAAGCGGGTTTACGGGTTCCTTAATAGGATTCTCAGCCTTCAGAATCTTATCCACACGTTCCATAGAAGCCAAACCTTTCGGGATGTTATATCCTGCATTTTGCAAATCCTTCAACGGATTAATGATGCTATACAGAATAACCATATAGAAAATGAATGTAGGAGCCTCCAGCGAAGAATGCTCATCGCCCAAAAATCAGCATACCGCCAAACCAAAGCACCAATACAATCAAAAAGCGTTCCCAGGAACTCACTCATCGGATGAGCCAACGCCTGACGAACGGCCACTTTATTGGTCGCATCACGCAGTTCATTACTGCATCTGGTAAAGCGATCCACCATCTTATCTTCTGCAATAAACGCTTTAATGATGCGCAAGCCCCCCAAAGTTTCTTCCAATTGTGACATGGTATCACTCCATTTGCCCTGCGCTTCCAAAGATTTGGCGTTTCAGCTTCTTGCCGACCTTTCCCATCAGCCACCCCATTCCGGGAAGTACTACGATGGTAAACAGGGTCAACTGCCAACTTGTTATAATCAGTGTTGTAAAATAAAACAGGATCAAAATCGGATTTTTCAGCAACATATCCAATGAACTGGTAATGGAGTTTTCTATTTCTCCCACATCACCACTCATACGGGCAATGATATCTCCTTTCCGTTCCTGAGAGAAAAAAACCAAGTGGTAAGTGCATCACTTTCGAATAGACCATGATACGGATATCACGAACAACTCCTGTACGCAAAGGAATCATTACCGCAGAAGATCCAAAGTAGCAGGAAGTTTTCAGCATCGTCATAAGGGCTAGGAACAGTCCCATAAACAGAAGTGTCATTATCGGGCCATGAACCTCTATCAACTGAGTAACATAGTAATAGAAATTATTTATTGCTACATCTTTCAAGTCATCGCTGCCCCACTCCATGAAGTGATATACTTTCTCTCCGCTACCCGTCTTGAACAGAATATTCAGAATTGGAATCAGCAGAGTGAATGAGAATACATTGAAAACAGCCGATAAGACATTGAGCACAATCGCCCACCCTATATACTTCTTATATGGCGACACAAAACGCCGCATCAATTGCAGGAATTCCTTCATTGCTTGGTATTAATGAATTAGGGGCGCAAAGATACAAGAAATATCTTTAAGATAAAGAAGATAAATTTAATATTAACGAGATTTATCTATACAACCCTCAATAAACAAGCCCTGTAGCTCATTTATATAGATCACAGAATGATATCGGAAAAATATATTGTATCTTTGCATCCGGATATAAAACAAACGCTTTATTATGACAAAGATCGATAAGTCCGTACTGACATTCGGAATCACTATTTTCCTGAAATTCATGTTATTCGACATACTATGGTGTATCCCGACTACTTTTGCTTCTCTTTCTACAGTTGAATGTTATACAACAAAACTGATAGCCACACTTATATTGCTTATCCCTTACGCCTTCTTCCGTATGTGGAAAACAGAGACGCTCATCATGTTCCTGCTGGATTTCCTGCTGATAGCCAATCTTATGTACTTCAGAACCTATTATACCGCCATTCCTCTGAACAGCTACGGATTATCAGGAAACTTAGCCGATTTCACCGGAAGCGTTTTCGACTCTCTTCGCTGGTATGATATACTTTTCCCATTATCCACCCTTGCAGCCGCCGTCGTTCATCGGCGTACAAAAACTGCACATCAGAAGCGTCCCGCACCGGTACTTGCTTATTCTGCGGTACTTGCAGTCATCATCTGCATCTTTGGCACAGTGACCCTGATTAAAGGCGGATTTTCAAATGCATACAAGGAATATCGCGACAAAGCATATTTCTGTTCAAGCGGCCCCTCCCTCTATACCGTTTTCGGTAGCCTTTGCTATGATTTGGCAGGTCAGCAACAAAAGTTAACTCCTGAACTGGAAGCAAAGATAGAAGAATGGTTAAGTAAAAAGCCCAAACACGAAGTTGCCCTGCCGGACAGCAGTACTAATCGCCGCACCAATTGCATCATCATTCTGGCAGAATCATTGGAAAGTTGGGTATTAGAAAAAGAAGTGGAAGCAGGAGATCACCCCCTACTTGAACAAATTACTGAAGGATTCTACCACCATCTATGCCCCACATGTACTGACACAGGTCAAAGGCGGCCGTTCCATAGATGCCCAACTTATACTCTGCACCGGACTACTACCTATCAACAGTGGTACGTACAGCAGCCAATATCCCAACCATGTTTACCCTTCGTTGCAGAAAGCCATGCACGAAAAAATCATTCGCGCAACTATCTGCTAACCATAGATAAGATATCCACCTGGAACCAGGTCCCATAGCCCAAAGCTTCGGTATGGATACGATTATCGCCTATCATGATTTCGAACTGACGGAAGCTTTCGTACCCACAAACGTACCGGAGACGGCTCATTCTTTGCTCAATGTCAGGAAAAGATAGAAAAAGGGGAGATATGGAAAGAAGGGGAAAACGCATATATGCAACTTATTACCTATTCTGGTCATGCTCCATTCATATTACCGGAATATCTCAGAGAGATTTCATTCTCCTCTGACATTCCGGAGAAGATGGGTAACTATATGATCACTGCCCGCTACACAGATAAAGCTATCGGTAAATTCGTGGAGTATCTAAAAACACTCCCTCAATATAAGGAAACGCTGATTGTAATAACAGGAGATCACGAAGGTTTAGCGTCTTATCGTGCAGAACTATGCGAAAGTCCCGGTGGTAAAGGTATCGTGTCCGACAAGCAGTTTACTCCTTTCATCGTTGTCAACTCTCCCATAGGTATGCGTTACGATGAAGTGATGGGACAAATAGATATGTATCCCACCCTGCTGAACCTACTTCAACTTGACGACTATTATTGGACCGGCCTCGGAGAAAGTATCCTCAATCCTGAAAAGAAAGGATTTGCTGTAGGTTCACAGATGAATGTGGAAGGAGAAGGATATAGTCCGGAAGATGAGGAGTTTGCAAAGGAGGCATATGATATTTCGGATGAGATGATACGGTTTAATTACTTTGGAAAAAAGTAAGATAATAAAGAAAGCGTTCCATGTTTTTAAGAATCTTTGTTTGGAGAAACAGCAGAAAGGGCGTACCTTTGTTTGCATTCAAACCAAACTTCTAAAAAGGCATCAGTTATGGAAGAATATATAGCACCGAACAGAAAACGCATCCCCTACGGCATGATGAACTTCGCCGTGATTCGCCGTGATGATTGTTATTATGTAGACAAGACCCGCTTTATTCCCATAATAGAAGACGCGGATAAGTTTTTCTTCTTCATCCGTCCCCGTCGTTTCGGCAAAAGTCTGACGGTAAGTATGCTGCAACATTATTACGACATAGCCGCCAAAGATAAGTTTGATGCTTTGTTCGGTGATCTTTATATCGGGAAATATCCCACGCGTGACCGCAACAGCTACCTGGTGCTCTATCTCAATTTTTCCGGAATTGTCGGTGAACTGCACAACTACCGCAAAGGGCTGGATGCGCATTGCCAAACCATGTTCGACTACTTTTGCGATATCTATGCCGACTATCTTCCTCAGGGTATTAAGGAAAAACTGGATGCAAAAGAAGGAGCCGTAGAACAATTTGAGTACCTGTTTACGGAATGTAACAAAACCGGCCAAAGAATTTACCTCTTCATCGACGAGTACGACCACTTTACCAATGCCATCCTCGCCGATCCTGAGAGTTTACATCGTTACACCAACGAGACACATGGTGAAGGCTATTTGCGCGCCTTCTTCAACAAGGTGAAAGCAGGCACCTATTCCAGTATCGAGCGCTGTTTCATCACCGGTGTCAGCCCTGTTACGATGGACGACCTCACTAGCGGCTTCAACATTGGTACCAATTACTCGCTCTCCCCAAAATTCAAACGAAATGATAGGATCACGGAAGAGGAAGTACGGCAAATGTTGACCTATTACTCCACCACCAGCCACTTCAACCACACTGTGGACGAGTTGTTGGACATAATGCAACCGTGGTACGACAACTATTGCTTTGCACAAGGGCGTTATGGTGAAACCACCATGTACAATTCTAATATGGTGCTCTATTTATCAAAACTACCTTGACAACGATGGTAAAGCACCGCAGAATATGATAGAAAGCAACATCCGCGTCGACTACGAGAAGTTGCGCATGCTTATCCGTAAGGACAAAGAATTTGCCCACGATGCTTCCATCATCCAGACCTTGGTGAGTCAAGGCTATATTACCGGAGATTTGAAAGAAAGTTTCCCTGCCGTCAATATCACCACTCCTGACAACTTCGTGAGTCTACTCTATTATTTCGGTATGCTTACCATCAGCGGCACATATGAAGGTAAAACCAAACTCACCATTCCCAACCAGGTGGTTCGTGAGCAGCTTTATGCCTATCTACTGAGCACCTACGATGAAGCTGACCTTAATTTCAGCAGTTACGAAAAGAACGAGCTGTCCAGTTCACTCGCCTATCGTGGTGACTGGCAAACTTACTTCGGCTACATCGCCGACTGCCTGAAACGTTACGCTTCTCAACGCGACAAACAGAAAGGGGAGTTCTTTGTCCACGGCTTCACCCTTGCCATGACAGCCCAAAACCGCTTTTACCGCCCCATTTCTGAACAAGATACGCAAGCCGACTATGTTGATATATTCCTCTGTCCACTACTGGAAATCTATTCCGACATGAAACACAGTTACATTGTAGAACTGAAATATGCCAAATATAAGGATTCCGAAAGCCGTGTGGAAGAGTTGCGTCAGGAAGCAATCACCCAAGCCAACCGCTATGCTGATACGGAAACGGTGAGAAATGCTATTGGCAACACGATACTACATAAAATTGTAGTGGTGTATAAAGGAATGGATATGCCCGTATGTGAAGAGGTATAATCAATATAGGAAACCAACAATCCAGATTGGCAATTTATGCGATAAGGGGTTTCTATATCATTTGCCAATATGAAAGTCCTTGCATCTCATAGGAAATACAACACTTGGATAAGTCGGCAATCACATTCAGTATATTAAATAAAGAAGAATGTACTAAATACAACTCGCAAATCAGGAGACATATCATAAATCTCCTTTATTTCTTTGCTCCATTATTATAATTTCAGACTATAATTATACCATTATTCTTCCTGCATAGTCTCAATTAAATCTATGGCTTTCTGAATATCAACAATACCACAACCATAAGGCAGTTCCGGAGCATCATATCTATTTGCTGACTTTTTCAAAATCTCCAATAATTCTTGATTAGTCAGCCAAGGGTAAGCTTGCCATAAACAGGCTGCCAACCCACATAGAATAGGGCTTGCATAGGATGTTCCACTTCTAAAATCAATCCTCCCCTCAATATCAATTGTACATGCCGAAGTTCCAAGAGCTACAACATCAGGCTTCATCCTTCCATCAACAGTCATACCATATGCCGTAAAATCGCTATCCCACCAGTAGTAGTAACAGAACCTACCGCCAATACATTAGGAGAGTCTGCCGGAGTCCCAACCCAACTCCCATCATTACCAGCACAACATGCAATAAAAATCCCTTTATTTGCAGCAACATTAGCCGCTCGTGTTGGCAATGCAGTTTTTCCATCCATCTCTTCATACTCGTGCGAAGGAAAAGGCCATCTATTCCCAGTATAATACAATGAAGTATTCACAACATCTGCCCCTACACTATCAGCATACTCTATGGCAGCTACCCAATAATCCTCTTCTACCGGATATTCACCGGACAAATCTTCCGAACGTAGAAGCCAATAATTAGCTTCCGGTGCAGTTCCGATATAATATCCCGGCTTATCAGTCGCCATACAAGCCGTGACCCAAAGGCCATGCTCATCGCTATTATAAGGGTTCGAATCTTCATATACAAAAGACTTGGCACCTTGAATATGCATAGTATTTAAAGTAGGATTATTAAGCAAATCCATAAATCCTGCATCAATAACTGCAATATCAATACCCTCTCCTTTGAATCCGCGTTCATGCAATATTTGCCCATTATGAAGAATTATATTTCTCCACGCCTCTCCATAATCTTCTGAAGAATAACCTGACATATTTCCCCCTGTTGAAGAGCTAACCGAAGAAATTATTCGTTTCTGTTTTTC
>ENA-OQAA01000201-OQAA01000201.1-human-gut-metagenome-genome-assembly--contig:-NODE-201-length-43456-cov-6.378038_pt1 | contig 43456 bp, 38 predicted proteins | sample MGYA00242489_ERZ504515 | MGnify/ENA primary metagenome ERZ504515 (study PRJEB26092, sample SAMD00036237) | human gut metagenome | host: Homo sapiens | study: EMG produced TPA metagenomics assembly of... | reverse complement strand
ATATTTCATTTCCATATTGTTTTACCTCGTTTCTTTCTATATTTGATAAGTTTTTTGATTGTGATTTCTTATTCTGGCGGTTTGGGAAGTACCAGCAATCCCCCAGATAGTAAAGGGTAAAATCAAATGCTTACGCACCCTTGACTATCCGTGTTCTTGCAGGTTGTAGCAGACAAGCCAGAATAAGCGGAAGTCTGCCGTTTGACCGATTCGGCGGAGAGCGTGATTTTTCTTTCTTCATACCGTTACTGCCTTATGATTTCTTCATTTTACGGCGTTTGTAGAAGAAGATACCTGCCAGCCCAGCACCAGAAGTCATAAGAAGTGCAAGCAGTCCGTAAAGGTTGGTGTTATCGCCCGTTTTGGGACTGTCGCTAGGTCTGTTAGGCTTTTCTGGTGTCGGTGGCGTTTCGGGTTTTTCTGGTTCTTCTGACTTTTCCTTAAAGGTAATCGTCTGTCCCTTATCCTCAATATCCTTATGCTCGGTAACTTTCTTCGGCTCGTCTGGATTGCTCAAATCATATAATTCTTCAAAAGTTACAAGCTGTTTGCCGTCAAGAGAAGTAGCGTCAAACGTAAAAGCAACTTCCACTTTCATAGTTTTGCTGTCAGCGGTAAACGTATAATCGCTTTCCACACGCTTTCCATTGATAAGAAGTTCTGCATTTTCTTCTTTCAACATCTGCCAGCCCACAAGTTTGTACTGTGTACCGATTTCTAAGCCCTCTAAGGTTACGGTATCAATGATTGTAACGTCTTTTCCTGCTTCAAGCTCTTTGTTGCCGTCCTTATCGGTAGCGGTCGTATGTATCTTGATGATACGCTCTGTGATAAGTACCGTTTGCCCGTCGTCCTCAATGTCTTTGTGTTCTGCAACTTTTACGGGTTCGTCTGGATTGCTTAAATCATACAATTCTTCAAAGGTAACAAGGTTTTTGCCACCTAAAGCAGACGCATTGAATGTATAGGAAATTTCCACTTTCATTTCCTCATCATCAGCGACAAAGGTATAATCGTTTTCTACACGTTTCCCGTCAATAAGAAGTTCTGCGTTTTCTTCCTTTAACATCTGCCAGCCTTTGAGCTGATATTTTGTGCCTTTTGTAAGTCCGTCCAATTTTACAGTATCAACAATCGTAATCTCTTTTCCTGCAAGGATAGTTTTTTCGCCGTCCTTGCTGGTCGCTGTGGTATGGATAGAAATTTCTTTTTCGTATTCATCAGTCAGCGTTCCTAAATCAATCACAAGGTTATTTCTTGATACCACGATTTCAAAAGGTGGGATAAGTTCAAAGCCTTTGTTACTATCAGAGCGTAATTCTTCAATGATGTAGGTATCATAAGGTAATGCACCCTTGCTGTCGTCTGGTTCAGAAGTTCCAAACCATACACCGTCCTCGCTTGTCTTGCCTGCGTTAGTATTGTGCTTATGTGAAGCCCATTCAGAAGAAGTGGAGAACTGCCCGTTATCATCAGTTACCACAACATGATTTTCGCCCGTTGTCTTGCTTGTGATCCTAAAGGGAACATCAGCAAGACGCTTGTGTGTGCCTGCACCGATTTTTACACCCTCAATATCTCCACGCTTAATCTGATTGTAGATAGAATGGGCTTCGTCGGTTAAGTCCACGATTTTTCCGTTTTCTGTGATTGTAAAATCAATCGGTTTCGCACCGTCAGTTAAGTAACCGTCGGGAGCTTCACTTTCAACGATACGGAAGTTCCATAAGGTAAAAGGTCAGCAGAAGTAGAAGCGACACCCTCAAGGTCTGTATGAATAGTCTTTACCACTTCATTTTTCTTGTATAACTTGCCCTCAACCAAAACAGAATTATCATTTAAGGAAATGATGTCAAAAGCAGTATCTTTCAAAGTGGCACTTCCTTGTGGCTTTGTATCGCTCGTTTCTAAATCTCGTTTCTGAATTTTCACACCGCCACGGATAACCTTGTCTGATACGGAAAACTGGTTACTTCCAGATAGTACGGCAAGGTCGCCGTCCTCGGTAATCTGTGTTACATATAAGCCCTTAATCTGTTCGGACTTATCGCCAGCCTGCATATATGCACCGTCTAACAAGTAACCGTTTGGAGCTTTTGTTTCCTCAACGGTTAGTGTCCCAAGTGGAAGAACCGCTTTGCCGTCCTGCATATAGAAGCTGTCGCCAGATACCTTGTATGCGTCCGTTAATTTTGTGATGTAATGAGTTGTCCCGTCGCTGTCAGTTTCAGCGATTGTCTTTGTAACCCATGTACGAGTAGCTTCGGCAGGGAGATTGTCTTTGTTATAGAAGCCAGCATAATACTTCCATGTAAATTCCGCACCTGCTAAAGAAGCGTTCCCCTGCGGATTGTCTTTCTGTGTTTCCATATCAATCTTGAAAAGCTCAATCAAAGTGTCCGTTACTTTCGGTGTATCTGATACTTTCAAGGTTGCTGTCTTTCCAGCTTCAACCTTTAAGGAATATACAGTTTTATCCACTTTATATCCTGCTGGTGCGGATAATTCCTTGATATAGACTGTGCCTGCTTTTACCTCTACAATATCTGTATTTCCGTTTTCATCAGTCGTAAGGGTGGCAAGCTGTTTCGTGCAGTCCTTATCAGAAAAGACACCGTATGTCGCACCAGCGACAGAGTAATTTCCGTTACCGTCTGTAATGCTGGTATTACTGGAAGTCTTTTGCAGTTTCGCATTTCCGACATTCAGCTTCGCCCAGAATTGTCCCAATTCCTGCCCCTCGCCAGATAGAAATAACCGCCACATTCATAGCGTCCCTTATTCTCTTTGACAAAGGCTTTTGCACCAGCGAAAACTTCGTCCTGCGTAGCCTTTGGAATTTCATCATAAGAAGCTCGCACGTTATCACATTGCCAGCCAAGATGTACGCTCAATCTCTGCCAGACTACAAGCTGTCTTAAAAGGTAAGCGTGATTTTTGCTTATTCCGCTGTGGCTGTCTGTGTACTGTTTTACATATTCGATAGATAAGGCAACGTCGCTTATCTGGTCGATACTCATGCGTGAGCTTGCGTCAGCTCTGGTCTTGTAACCATTCTTAAAGTCTGTGTTAATGTCAATACAGTAAGCGTCCTCGCTCTCAACGGTTAAATGTCCCTCATTAAAGGTAGAACCAATCGAACCGTCATTCATTACTTTTTCAACGATACCAACACGCTCTTTTGACTCCGTCCAGTATTGCTTGCTTTCTGCATGAACGGGTGTAGTCGGTAAAGCAGTAACGACAGTTGCAAGAGCTAAGAAGCCCGTACACAATCGTTTCAATGTCTTTTTCATAAATCTAATGCTCCTTTCATTCGGGTAATAAAATAGCCGTCCAATAAGAACGGCTGAAAATAGAAAAGGAACGTCATGTTAGGCGTTCCATAGTCTATAAGTTATTCAATTTTTTCTTGTTTCAATACTGATGTGCTGTACCATATCTTTGCATATCTAGGAAAACTTGCGTATCAAGGCTCATTCGTTAGTAGTAAATAAGTAGTAAATTGATGTGTTTATTTCCTTGAAAATGCTGATAGATACTGTGTTTTAGCGGATAATCAGATTTTTATTGTGTTTTTTGTATAGAAATATATAACAAGGGCAGAGAAGATGGCAGTTACTTTCGCTTCCCGGAGGTTTTTCTACATTTTTCGGAAAGAAGTGTTTCATGCCATAGAATGGCATGTTATAATAGTAGAAAAATAATAGAAAAGAGAGCAGAAAAATGAACTGGATAGACAATGGGGTAACACGTTTTTTAGGGAAAGTAGCAGATTTTATGTTTTTAAATCTTTTGTGGATCGTATGTTCCATTCCCATCATTACGATTGGAGCTTCCACGACAGCAATGTATTCGGTCATGCTGAAGCTGGTAAAGAATGAAGAGGGCTACATAGTAAAAGGGTTCTTAAAAGCATTTAAGGAGAATTTCAGACAAAGCACACTGATGTGGCTTTTGTATCTTGTGTTTGGGATCGTGATTGTAGTCGACTTTATGCTGCTTCGTATGATGAGTCCGTCCATCAGGACTGTGATGCAGGTATTTTTGATCTTCATGACTATCCTGCTGATCAGCATGGGGATCTATGGATTTGCGTTGCAGGCAAGATATGAAAATCGGATCAAGAACACATTGAAAAATGCATTGATCCTTACGGTTGCAAAAATGCCATATACACTTTTGATGCTGGTCATTACAGTAGTACCGGTAGTTGTGACATTTCTGACAGTGCGCACGTTGATGTTAGGTTTTCTGGTCTGGCTGTTACTTGGTGTTTCTTTGATAGTGTGGCTTAATTCGCTGCTTTTAAGAAGGGTATTTCTGGTTTTTGAGGATATCGAGACATCGGAAAAAGCGGAGAAGATATAAGCCATATAAAACTTGTTGTTTTTCAGAGAAAAAACAGGTATAATGGGGAACAAAATCAAAAAGTGATTGGGAGAAGCAGAAGATGAATTTTTTAGAAGAACGAATTTTAAAAGACGGGATTATCAAAGAGGGGAATGTACTGAAGGTGGACAGCTTTTTGAACCATCAGATGGACATTGATCTGTTCAATGAGATCGGACGCGAATTCAAGAAGCGTTTTGAAGGAAAAGAGATTAACAAAATCCTGACAATCGAAGCATCCGGAATCGGGATCGCATGTATTGCGGCGCAGCATTTTCATGTGCCGGTCGTATTTGCAAAAAAATCTCAGAGCATCAATCTGGAAGGGGAGATGCTTGTGGCAGAGGTAGAATCGTTCACACATAAGTGTAAAAACAATGTGATCGTTGCAAAGAAATTCCTTAACCCGGAAGACAAGGTTCTGATCATTGATGATTTCCTTGCCAACGGATGTGCGCTGCAGGGACTGATTCAGATTGTACAGTCAGCCGGAGCTTCTGTAGAAGGAATCGGGATTGTGATTGAGAAGGGATTTCAGTCAGGTGGACGGATCATCCGTAACCTTGGATTCCAGCTGGAGTCTCTGGCAATCATTGAAAAGATGAATGCTGCAGACGGAAGTGTTGTGTTCAGAGAACAGTAGGGAACAGAAAGGACGGCAGGACAGTCAGATGAGTGAGCAGCCGATTAAAGGACTAGTATTTGATATGGACGGGCTTCTCTTTGATTCCGAGAGAGTCGTACAGAAATCGTGGAATGAAGTCGGAAGGCAGATGGGATTCGGAGAACGGTTCGGTGACCATATTTATCATACCATTGGTTTCAATGTAGTGAGAAGAGAGGAGTATTTTAAGGAGCATGTATCGCCGGATTTTCCGATGGAAGAGTTCACGGAGAATACCCGTCGGATCTATCATCGGATCATGGAAGAAGACGGGGTAGACAGAAAGCCCGGGGCAGAGGCGCTTTTAAAGTATGCAAAAGAGCATGGCTATCGGCTGGCACTGGCGACTTCTTCCAGAGAGCTTCATGCACAGCTGCTGTTAAAGAAATATGGACTGTTTGATTATTTCGACGGCGCTGTTTATGGAAATATGGTATCGGCGGGGAAGCCGGATCCCGAGATTTACCTGAAAGCCTGTGCTTCCATTCAGGTTTTGCCTGAGTTTGCAATCGCGCTGGAAGATGCACCGTCCGGGATTCGCTCGGCAGCAGCTGCAGGGATGCGTCCGGTGATGATTCCGGATCTGGTAGAGCCGGATGAAGCGGTTTTAGAATTAGTATGGCGCAGGTTTGACACTTTATATGATGTGATAGATCTTCTGGAATCGGATTTCCAAAATTCTTAAACATCCTTAAGAAATTCTTTTGAATCTTATAACGGTCTCCTTTATTTTTGTATTTTAAGATAAATACAAAAGTAAGGGAGGCCGTTTTCTATGAGTATCCAGACATTGACAAATTATTTTCTTGAATATGGAGCATTTTTCATCTTTCTGATCGTGCTTTTGGAATATCTGAATCTTCCGGGATTTCCGGCGGGGGTGATCATGCCGCTTTCCGGGATCTGGGCATCTCAGGGTGAAATCAGTTTTCCGCTGGTCATGGTACTGACGGTGGCGGCCGGACTGACAGGAAGCTGGGCGTTGTATTGGCTGGGAAGAGCAGGCGGAGATAAGGTGCTGGGCTTTATTTCAGGAAATTTCCGAAACAAAAGGAAGCAGTGGAGAGTAAGATCGACATGCTTCGGGAAAAGGGAAGTGTGGGAGTGTTTGTGAGTAAACTGCTTCCGATGGTGCGTACGATCATTTCGATTCCGGCAGGGATGGTAAAAATGGATTTTGTGAAATATACCATCAGTTCCTGTCTGGGGATTCTGATCTGGAATCTGGTGTTTGTAGGAGCCGGATATTTCTTTGGAGAAGCAGCCATTCGTGTTTTGGCATAGAAGAGGGGGAAACGTCATGAAGATTGCGATGCTTACAAATAACTATAAGCCGTTTGTCGGCGGAGTTCCGATTTCCGTGGAGCGGCTGGCAAAAGAATTGAGAAAACAGGGACACAAGGTGACGGTCTTCGCACCGGATTATGGATTTGATCCACGCTACGGGCAGGTGGAAGAGGACGATGTCATCCGGTTTCAGGTGACGCGTCAGAAGATGGAAAACGGCATGGTATATCCGAAGCTGGTCAGCAGAGAAATCTGGAAAGGATTTAAGGAACACGAGTTTGACTGTATTCATGTGCATCAGCCGATGTTTGTGGGAACGCAGGCATTGTATCTTGGACGGAAGTATCAGATCCCGGTTATTTATACGTATCACACACGGTATGAAGACTACCTGCATTATATTCCGTTTTTCAGAGAAGAGCAGGCAGGGATGTGGAGAAAAAAGCTGATCCGGTTTGCCAAAGACACCGTGATCCCGGGATATATGAAATGGTTTACGAATGAATGTGATCTGATCTTTGCGCCGACACCTGGAATGCAGAACCGGATCCGAGAAAACGGTACGGAGGTTTCCATGGCAGTGCTGCCGACCGGGTTGGATGACAGGTTTTATATTGAGGATGAAGAGAAGACAAAAACGATCCGCAGACAATATCTTGGGGAAGAGAAAAACGGACATTTATTCTGTTCCGTCTCAAGGCTGGAGGAAGAAAAAAATCCGATATTTCTCCTGAATGGAATCCGGTGTTTGAAAGAGAAGCTGCCATTTTCGTTTCGTGTGCTGCTTCTGGGTGAGGGAAGTATGAGGAAGGAACTGGAAGTACTGGCAGAACAGATGGGATTGTCCGATACCGTGGTCTTTCTGGGAAATATATCGAATGAGGATGTAAAGCAATATCTGTATGCAAGTGAGCTGTTTTTGTTCGCATCGAAATCAGAGACACAGGGGATTGTTCTGGAAGAAGCTATGGCAGCAGGCAATCCGATTGTGGCAGTTCGGGCGAGTGGCGTGGAAGATGTTGTAAAAAATGGAATCAACGGGTATATGACAGAAGAGGATGTGGAAATCTGGAGCGATAAGGCGGCAGAGCTGATCCAGAGTCCGGATTACAGACAGGTTTGCATGGAGGCACGAAAGACCGCAGAAGGCTATCGGGCATCAAGGCTGGCTGCACATGCAGAAACATTATATCGTCAGTGTATGGAAAGAAAAGAGGAAATGAGATATGAGGAGCATACAAAAAGTGGGAAAGAACATTCTGCAGTATCTGTTCTCCGGTTATTTAAAACTTCTTAAAAAGACGGTTGCGATCGAATGGCAGGAAATCCAATTTGTGACAGGAAATCAGGTGTTTGGATTCTGGCATGAGGACAGTTTTTTGATGAATCTGGTGTTGGAGGAGTTATCCGGGAAAACCAGTCCGGTAGATGTCATTGTGACAGCAGACACAAGAGGGGATTATATTGAACATATGCTGCAGGCATGCGGCGGTCATGCCCTGCGTGTTCCCGACGGATTTGCGGCGTTTGGAGCACTGAAAAAAAATTCTACAGGATTCTTATGAGCAGACGCGTTCCATTGCGGTGGCGCTGGACGGACCGCTGGGACCAAGGCATGAGCCGAAAAAGCTGGCATTTTATCTGGCAGAGCAGGCACAGGAGTCTTTTGTGGGAATTTCAGTTTCCTATCATGGATGTCTTCGGCTGTTCTGGAGATGGGACCACTATGCGATTCCACTTCCGTTTTCGAAAATCAGCGTCGCAGTTCACGATTATGGAGAAGTTAATAAAAAACAAATTCCTGACCTTCCGACAAGGGCACAAACCTCAGAATGTGGTATACTGTTAAAAGATGCGTGACTGCATAAAATGATGAAAAAAGGAGACAGATGAGAGATGGAAATGAATCACATTTTGGTTGTGGAAGATGATAAAGAAATCAGAGAGGGTGTTAAGATCTATCTGCAGAGTCAGGGCTACGAAGTATTTCTGGCTGCAGATGGGATTGAAGGACTGGAAGTCATGGAAAAAGAGGATATCCATCTGGCGATCGTGGATATTATGATGCCGAGAATGGATGGAATCCGGATGACGATGAAGCTGAGAGAAAAATATGATTTTCCGGTGATTATGTTATCGGCAAAATCCGAGGAAGTAGATAAGATCATGGGACTGAACATCGGTGCAGATGATTATGTTACAAAACCGTTTACGCCGATGGAACTGATGGCGAGAGTCAATTCCCAGCTTCGCAGATACAGAAGATTTATGGAAAAGCTGGAAGTTCGTGAAAATGTGCATGTGATCGGCGGCCTGGAGATCAATGAGGACACTGTGGAAGTGTCAATTGACGGAAAACCGGTGAAGCTGACACCGATTGAATATAAAATTCTGCTTCTTCTTGCCAAGAATCCGGGAGAGTATTTTCTGCCGAGGAAATTTATGAGCGGGTATGGCAGGAAAAGGCGATCAATACGGATACGATCATGGTGCATGTGCGGAATATCCGGGAAAAAATTGAACTGGATCCGAAAAATCCAAAATACTTAAAGGTGGTGTGGGGCGTTGGATACAAAATTGAAAAACAACAATAAAAGAGGAAATCTTCTGACAGTCATTGTACTGTTGATCTCATCTGTAGGAATGCTGCTTTTTTATCCGTCGTTTTCTTCTTATATAACGGATCAGGATCAAAAAGAGATGAGAAAAGAAGAGCAGATGCTGGATATGCTGGATCCGATTCTGTACGGAAATTATCTGTTATATAATGAAATCTCGAATGAGACGGAGTCTTCCGAGGTGATAGAAGAGTATGGAAACAGTCGTTTCGGATTGATGAAAAAGTACATGAAATATGGAATTTTTGATGAATCCGGAACGGCAATGCTGACCTCTGATGAATCTGCCAAGAAATTGCCGGAAGAGTTTGACAGTGACACGTATGCACTGTGCGTCCGTTTTTCGTTTGATTTTGACGGAGATATTTTCGATATTCAGGTGGGCGGAACAGTATATGATAAAAAACTCCAGTTTACGGCAGAGCAATGGCTGTATGACAACAGCGTTTATTCGGAAGCGGTGTCTTATATTTCGACTCCGTCGGAGGTAGACATCATATATGCGATGACAGAACAGAATCTGTCGGCTTATCTGGAGCAGTATGAGACATCGAACGATGCGTATGCATATATGTATGTAGATGAACTGATGCAGCAGTCGTCCTTTAACTGGGCTATTCTGCTTTTTACAACATTCAGTGCAGCAGCAGCGTTTTTGATTCCTCAGTATAAGAAGCGGGCGCTGGAAAAGGACGCTATAGTGGATCCCAGAAGATGTCCGCTGGAAATTGCATTTATCATTGGTCTTTGTCTGATGGCGTGTGTCCGTGCACTGGCGATCATGATATGGAATACATGCAGTCACAAGTTTATTCAGATCTTTTCTGCAAGCTATGGAGAAAATCTGAATGATGCCATTTCTCTGGCAGCGAATGCAGTGATCTGGTTTGTGTATTTTACAGTGGTGTACTGGCTGGCGGGATGTGTCAGAGAGATTTTTGTACTGAAGAAATCGTACTTAAGAGAAAGGTCCTTGTGTGTGAAGTTTTTATTGTGGTTGAAGAATGGAGGGAACAGCATGACAGAGAAGATCAAAAAACTTGTTCTCGGATGCTGGAGAACATTCAAAGCATTCTGCCGCCATCAATATGAAGCGTTGCTGCATATCGACTTCCGGGATAATACCAACAAAACTATTTTACGGATCGTCTTGCTTAACTTTGCGGTGATCTTTGTGATCAGTATGTTCTGGATGTATGGAATCTGGGTGTTGATCATTTATTCCGTCGGATTGTTTATTTTCCTGAGAAAGTACCTCAACAAGGTGCAGGAACAGTACCAGGGTATTTTAAAATCGACCAATCAGCTGGCGGAAGGGAATCTGGATTTCCCGATTACAGGAGATGTGGGAATTTTCGCGCCGGTTCAGAATGAACTGAAACGCATTCAGACGGGATTTAAAAAAGCAGTCAGTGAGGAAGTCAAGAGTGAACGGATGAAGACAGATCTGATCACCAATGTTTCCCATGATTTAAAGACACCACTGACAGCGATCATCACGTATGTGGATTTGGTAAAAAATGAGACAGATGAGGAAAAGAGAAAAGAATACATCGGAGTTCTGGAGAGAAAGTCTTTGCGCCTGAAAGTGCTGATTGAGGATCTGTTTGAGATCAGTAAGGCAACCAGCAGAACGGTAACACTTCATTATATGAAAATTGACATTGTAGATTTGCTAAAACAGGTAGGTTTGGAGTATGATAGTAATATCAGAAAGGCAAATCTGGAAATGAAGTGGAATCTGCCGGAACATAAGATCGTATTATGGCTGGACAGCCAGAAAACATATCGTATTTTCGAGAATATGATCGTAAATATCACGAAGTATGCAATGCCGCATACGCGTGTGTATATTGATATGAAAGAGACAGAACAGGATGTGCGGATCTCAATGAAGAATGTGTCTTCTGCGGAACTGAATTTCAATACAGATGAAATTACAGACCGTTTTGTAAGAGGGGATGTTTCGAGAAATACCGAGGGAAGCGGACTTGGTCTGGCGATTGTAAAGAGCTTTGTAGAATTACAGCACGGCACTCTGCAGATCTCCACGGAAGCAGATTTGTTTAAAGCAGAAATTGTGTTTCCAAAGAGACAGGAGGTACCGGATGGAGAAAATGAAACAGAAATGTAAAGTGAAAAAACCGCTGAAGATCTGGCAGGGTGTACTCACCCTGCTGGTCTCTGCGGTTATTTTGTTTGTGGCAGCGCCGATATTGCTGTCCCCGTTTGGCATGTATGGAAGTTTGCTCGGAGAGCTTCTTCTGTTTGGGGTGGCAGTGGGGGCTGTCCTTTTGTTCCAGGGGGATCTGCGGGAGGTGTTTCCGCTTAAGAAACCTCATTTTTCAGGGATTGCAGGCACAATTCTGATCTGTAGGGACGTTTTTGTGTGAAATGGTACTGCTTTTGATCTTGAGTCTGTTTTTCCCCGAGCAGATTCTGGAGGTCAATGACGGGCTGTCATCGTCCATTGCCGCAGGTCCGTTTCTGCTGTCCTTTGTTACAGTAGCAATTTCACCGGCAATCTGTGAAGAGGTTCTGTTTCGGGGAACATTTGTCAGCAGTCTGAGAGGAAGGCTTGGAAAATGGGCAGTACTGTTGATCAGTGGCTGCATTTTTGGGATGTTCCACGGAGATGTTTTTCGATTTTTTCCGACAGCGATCGGTGGGGTGATGATGGGATATCTGTTGTGGGAAACCGGAAATATGTGTTATAACATGCTGTTTCATTTTATTAACAATGCACTTCCTGTCATTTTACTTTATGCCATGCAGGGAGTGTATTCCAGGATGGAACTGTATATGGAGGCACAGACACTTGCGCAGGGGACTCAGGATATGCTTCCGGCAGTGGGGATGTACCTGATGATGGCTTCTGCGGCTCCCGGGGCAATCTATATCGGAAATTATCTTCTTCATGCAAAAACACCGGGGTATCGCACGAAATTATTCCCGTCAGGAAAACCGGGGCTGGTGATCGGTCTGATTCTTGGATCTTTGTTTTTATTTGCAGCGGGATTGCTTGTTTTTTTCATTTCAGTCGCGAGAATGTTATAAATCACAGATTGACAGAGCAAAGAAAAATGTTTATAATTGTACTAACAATATAATACAATTCTATAAGGAGAATGCGTATGAGATATGAAATCGTAGGAGAAACATTACCGGCAGTGATCTGTACTTTAGAAGAAGGAGAAACGATGATCACAGAGAAGGGAGCCATGAGCTGGATGTCCCCGAATATGAAGATGGAGACGAGTACCAACGGCGGGATCGGCAAAGCATTCGGAAGGATGTTTTCCGGAGAGTCGATTTTCCAGAACACGTATACTGCAAAGGGCGGTCACGGAATGATTGCATTTGCATCCAGCTTTCCGGGAAAGATCGTTGCACATGAGGTTGCGCCTGGACGGGAAATTGTAGTACAGAAGTCTGGTTTTCTGGCAGCAGAAGCTGGCGTGGATCTGTCGATCTTCTTCCAGAAGCGGATCGGTTCCGGAATTTTCGGCGGAGAGGGATTTATCATGCAGAAGCTTTCCGGACGCGGTATGGCATTTCTGGAATTTGACGGTCATGTGGTAGAGTATGAGCTGCAGCCGGGGCAGCAGATCGTGTGGATACCGGATATCTGGCTGCAATGGATGCGACCTGCAGCATGGAGATTCAGAGCGTGCCGGGTGTGAAGAATATGCTGTTCGGCGGAGAAGGCGTGTTCAATACGGTCATCAGTGGACCGGGACATATCTGGCTGCAGACGATGCCGATTTCGAATGTGGCAGGAGTGCTGGCACCATTTTTGCCGGTGGCGAAGTAAGGTGGCAATATGGAATATTTGGGTGTGTTGGCATTTATTATAATGCTGTGTTATATGTCGTATCCTGATAAAAGTGAAAAAGCTTGAAAGGAAAGTAAAAAAGTTAGAAAAAGAAAGGTGCAGAGAAAGTATCATGTCAAAACTGATTGAAGAATTAGTGGGAAGAGATTGCAAAATTTCAAGTGAAAAAGGAATCAATTTTGCTGGAAAAACAGAGTTTGAATGTCATGTGATGGACTGTGATGAAGAGTGGCTGAAAATTTCTCTGAAAGATAAAAAGAATCAGGAAATTGTAAAAATGATACGTGTGGAAGATGTGGATGAAATCGAAGTCAAAGTAGATCAAAGCTTATGAGTTAAATAAGAAAATAAATGAACTTTTCATAACGGAGAACAAAGAACAATATAAAAACTGCCGGCAGCTGTGGTGCCGGCAGTTTTATATTGTATGGAAATGTCAGGTGGTATGTAGATTTTTACGAAATTTTTTGGGTGTAATTCCATGAAATTCCTGAAATACCCGTATGAAATGACTGCAGTCGCAAAAGCCGGTTTCCTGGCTGATGTAGGAAAGGTCAAAATCAGTGAAACGAAGAAGATCTTCTGCTTTTTGGATTCGTACCATTTTGATAAAATGCCCGCAGGTCTGTCCGTAGTATTCTTTAAATTTTGCGGAAAAGTGAGAATAACTCATGTGAAAATTCCGTGCTAGAGTTTCGATACAAATGGGTTCTTGATAGTGTTGAAAAATATATTCTGCCACTGCGGAAAATGTTTCGTTCTGAGAGTGCTGCAATGCATTACTTGTAATTGAAAATCCCTGTTTTTCCCAAAGTTTGAGCAACTCTGTGATAAGGATACAATAATATGAGTGTGCGAGAATGTCGCAACCAAAGTTTTTTTCTGTAACGATTTGGATCATTGTATCAAACAGGGAATGTAAGGGAATATGCTCCAGCTCGGATTTTTGAAAAAAACAGGAAAAGCGCTTGTCAGTATCAATCATATGAAGCAGCGTGGAAATGGAAGGGAGACTGCTTCCCGGAATATTTAGATGTACGGGATCAAATTTCAGCACCTGATATTGGAGGGGAAAAGGACCTGCAGCATAAATGGCATGAGGTGTCTGCGGGTGGAAAACAATCAGATCTCCGGGTTCCAGAACATAATTGTCTGTATCGGTTTCGATATAGGCAGTTCCTTTCAAAATATACAGAATTTCCATAAAATAATGCCAGTGCGGAGAAACCGGGAAGTTGTTTTTTTGAGCGTCAAAAAAGAAAGCTTCATAAGGATTGTTTAACGTATCAGAGTATTCGAAAATGGGGTTCATGTCCTCCTCCTTTGTAAAAAAACAGTAAGATGCAAATGTTGGGTAATCATAGATTTATACAATTTTTTGCGAGAATCATTATATCATGCATAAAGGGAATATGCTATACTTTCGGGGAATTTAAAGGAAGGGGATTGCGCATATGAAGTTTATAAAAGGAATTACATTTGCTCCGTTTTACAGGAAAAATACATTGAATACAGAGCAGGCAAGAGAAAGCTTTGATTATATGATAGAGAATACGGGAGCAGATTTTGTGATACTGGCACCGGGAGGGCTGCAGGATACAGCACATTCAGAAGAGATTTGTTATAGTTCCAATGCTACTTTTTCGGATGAGGAACTGGCAGATATGATCTGTTATGCAAAGAAAAAAGGAGTCAGAGTCGGATTAAAGCCTACCGTGAATTGTAAAAACGGAGAATGGAGAGCATATATCAGCTTTTTTGAACATGATGTACCGTGTGAGCCAAAATGGGGAAACTGGTTTTCGTCCTACACGAAATTTCAGACGCATTATGCGGAGATTGCACAAAAAGAAGAATGCGATATGTTAATCGCAGGGTGTGAAATGGTGATGTCAGAACATCGAGAGAAGGAGTGGCGGGAAGTGATTGCTGCAATCAGAGAGTGTTACGATGGGACAGTATCATACAATACGGATAAGTATCAGGAAGACCGGGTTAAATGGTGGGATTGTGTAGATGTGATTTCATCCAGCGGCTATTATCCGATTCAGGACTGGGAGCAGGAACTGGATCGGATCGAGGCTGTAGTAAAAGCTTATCATAAACCGTTTTTCTTTGCAGAAGCAGGATGTATGTCCAGAACAGGATCAAAACACGTTCCGAATAACTGGGGGATTGAAGGAAAGTTACGGTTAGAGGAACAGGTGGAGTGGTATACAACTATGTTTGAGTCATGCAGAAAAAGAGAGTGGATGCAAGGGTATGGGTTGTGGGAATGGGCGCCTGCAGTACCATCAGCAAAACAGGCATATAAGGATGACAGTTATCAAATCTGCCAGAAGCCGGTACAGGAGATTATAAAGAAGTATTATAAGAAATAGACGGGGAAAAGCAATGGGAAGAGAAAATGAAAAAAGTAATATAACACAAATGTTTCGAGAAAACAAAGGTCACAGTTTAAAGACATTGTTGCTTTTGTTTCGCGGGCGGTATCTGGCGCTGTTTGGATCAGTTTTCTTTTTTGTAATCAAGCATTCTCCTACGTGGGTGCTGCCAATCGTCACAGCAAATATTATCAATGCAGTGACAGATAAAGAGGGGGATATTGTGCGGATTTTGACTGTGAATACGATTTTAATGCTCGTATTTCTTGTCCAGAATGTAGCAACAAATTATATTCATACCTGGCTCTATGCGAAAAGTGTAAGAGGTGTGGAAAAGGAGTTAAGAGAGGCTTTGATTGTAAAGCTGCAGCAGCTTTCGATCACGTATCATAAAGAAATGCAGTCCGGAAGGCTTCAGTCCAAAATTATGAGGGATGTGGAACAGGTTCAGACACTGGCGTCTCAGATTTTTATCTCTTTGATTACGATTATTTTGAATATTGTAGTGTCATTTGGGGTGGTTATTTATAAAAGCAAGATTGTATTTCTGTTTTTTGTATGTACGATTCCGGTGGCGGTTTTAATCATTGTAGGATTTAAGGGAAAAATAAAAAGTCACAACAGGGAATTTAGAGAGGAAATGGAAGAAACATCTGCGAAAGTGATGGAGATGGTGGAAATGATCCCTGTTACAAAAGCGCATGCAATGGAAGATAAAGAAACAGAAAAAATGGAACGGCAGTTGAAAAGAATTGCTCAAAAAGGGTTAAAGCTGGACATGGTCCAGACCTATTTTTCATCGATCAGCTGGGTGGCATTTCAGATTTTTCAGGTGTTCTGTCTGGTGTTTACTGCTTACATGGCGTGGAAAGAGTTGATTCAAATCGGAGATATTATGCTGTATCAGACCTATTTTTCATCTATTGTTGCACAGATTGCAAATGTGATGGCATTGCTTCCGATTATTTCCAAAGGGTTGGAATCAGTTGAGTCGATAGGAGAAGTGCTGTGTGCAAATGATATTGAAGATAACTGGAAAAAAGAGAAGGTAAAAGAAGTAGAAGGAGAAATTGAATTTGATGAAGTTTCGTTTTCTTACAGAGGGGAAGAAAAGAAAATACTAAATGATTTAAACTTGAAGATACGAAAAGGAGAAACAGTTGCATTTGTAGGAGGTTCTGGATCAGGAAAGACGACGATTTTGAATCTGGCAATTGGTTTTCTGAAAGCAGACAGTGGTCAGGTACGGATTGATGGAAAAAATCTAATGGAAGTGAATCTGCAGAGCTATAGAGAACACATCGCGGTTGTGCCTCAGCAGTCCATTTTATTTTCGGGAACGATTCGAGACAACATAACATATGGAACAGAAGGGATTCCGGATGAAAAACTCTGGGAGATCGTCCGGGCAGCAAATTTGGAGGATGTGATCAAGAAAATGCCGGATGGATTGGATACGATGATAACAGAGCATGGGGATAATTTATCAGGAGGTCAGAAACAGAGAATTTCAATTGCCCGGGCATTTGTGCGAAATCCGAAAATTTTGATTCTGGATGAAGCGACTTCTGCTCTGGACAGTGTTTCAGAAAAGAAGATTCAGGATTCCATCCAGAGATTGGTGAGAGATCGAACCACGTTAATTGTCGCACATCGATTGTCTACGATAAAAAATGCAGATAAGATTGCAGTGATTGGAAATGGTGGAGTGTTAGAGTATGGAAATTACGAAGAGTTGATGGAACAAAAAGGGGAGTTTTATCATCTTAAAAAATTACAGAGTTGACAAAAGTGATAAAAAAAAGATTAAAATTATAATTAAATAAGGTTAAAATCAAGTTAAAAAAGAGAAGGTGATGTGAATGAGAGTTGTGTTTGATGAAAAAAATAAGGTATTTTTGCTTCATACACAAAATACTACATATGCAATTGCGGTGACTGAAGATAAGTATGTGAACCATTTATATTATGGAAAAAAACTGGAAGATACGGATATCCGATATTTGCTTCGAGAGGATGAGGCTCCGTTTACTCCGGGGGTGAATCGAAGAGAAAAGAATTCTTATCTGGATTTTGCTCCGATGGAGTATCCGGAAAGTGGAATGGGAGATTACAGAGAAAGTGCGATCTGTGTCAGAAGTATGTCCGGTTACAGAGCAAGCGAATTGATTTATGAAGGATATGAGATCAAGAAAGGAAAGCCAAAACTTCCGGGACTTCCTGCAACATGGGGAAATGAGGAGGATTGTATCACACTGAGTCTTTTGACAAGGGATCCTGTTCTGGGAATGAAGGTGGTGCTTCGGTATTCTGTCTTTCGGAATCAGGATGCCATAGCAAGATCTGCGACAATCTGCAATGAGGGAAAAGAGGCATTTTATCTGGAAAAAGTACTTAGTGCCAGTCTGGATATGGATGACAGAAATTTTGAAGTAATGGGGTTGTTCGGTTCGTGGGCAAGAGAGCGGCATATTCAGAGAACACCTTTAGGATATGGAAGACAGAATATTGCATCCTTTAAAGGGGAGTCAAGTCATCAGGAAAGTCCGTTCATGGCTCTGGTAACTCCAGAAACGAATCAGGATGTGGGAGAAGTTTATGCAATGAATTTTGTGTATTCCGGAAATTTTATCGCACAGGCGGAAAAAAGTCAATTTGATTCTGTGCGTATGATGATGGGGATTCATCCGGAAGGATTTACGTGGAAATTGGAACCGGAGGAGTGTTTTACGGCTCCGGAAGTGATTCTTGTCTATTCTGGGAAAGGTCTTGGAAAGATGACGAGGACATACCATGATCTGTATCGGAATCACCTGATTCGCAGTCCGTACTTGCACCGGGAACGCCCAATCCTGATCAACAACTGGGAAGCAACGTATTTTGAATTTGATGATAAGAAACTTCTGGACATTGCACGTGAAGCGTCCAAACTCGGAATTGAGATGCTGGTGATGGATGATGGGTGGTTCGGAAAAAGAAACAGTGATGACAGCTCTCTTGGAGACTGGGTAGTGAATGAAGAAAAAATAAACGGAGGTCTTCATAAGCTGGCAGAGGATGTAAAGAAAACAGGGATGAAGTTTGGAATCTGGGTGGAGCCGGAAATGATTTCTCCTGATTCAGATTTATATAAAGAACATCCGGACTGGGCGATTCAGATTCCGGGCAGAGAGATTACACAGAGCCGCGCTCAGTATGTATTGGATTTGTCCAGAGATGAGGTGGTGGATGAAGTCTATGAAAAGATTGCTGACGTATTAAAAAGCGCTGATATCGCTTATGTAAAATGGGATATGAACCGTCAGTTGACAACGATGGGGAGTTGTGGACTTCCGGCAGACAGGCAGGGGGAACTGTACCATCGCTATGTGTTGGGAGTCTATAAAATGCAGGAGCGGCTTTTGCAAGATTTTCCAGAATTGCTTTTGGAAAATTGTTCAGGCGGCGGTGCGAGATTTGATGCGGGAATGCTGTACTACAGCCCGCAGATATGGTGTTCTGATGATACAGATGCAGTGGAAAGGCTGGCAATTCAGGAGGGAACAGCGATGGTATATCCTGTTTCAACAATAGGAGCTCATGTCAGTGTTTGTCCAAATCATACAGTTGGAAGGATAACGCCGTTTGAAACAAGAGGAAATGTTGCGCTTCTGGGAACGTTTGGATATGAGTTGGATATTACCAAACTGTCGGCAGAGGAAAAAGAACTTGTAAAAAAACAGACCGCAGATTATCATAAATACAATGAGCTGATTCGCGAAGGAGATTATTATCGACTTGCATCGATTGCGGAAAACGGACGTTATGACAGTTGGATGATTGTGGAAAAAACGAAAAAGAAAGCGCTTGTATTTTATGTGCAGGGAATGGCTGCGGCGAATGGAAAGAGCAGATTCGTAAAATTAAAAGGTCTCAAGGCACAGAGTCGTTACAGAATAGATGGAAAAGAATACAGCGGCTCCGTGTTGATGCAGGCGGGGCTTAAAGTAGCGCAGGAATTTGGAGATTTTAAGAGCAGGATATTCCTTGTTGAAGAGAATGTTGATTGAAAGGGGAGCTATGGGTCAGAAAAAAGAAGTAAAGCTGGAAGATATTGCGGACAGCCTGGGAGTTAGTATCGTAACCGTCTCGAATGCACTGAAAGGAAAGAAGGGTGTCAGTGAAGGGCTGCGAAACAGAATCAAAGAGGCTGCGCAGAGAATGGGATATAAAACACCGGTTTATGAAGAGAAAGAAAAGGCGAGGTCTCATATTATAGGGGTTCTGGTTGCAGAGCGCTATGTGAAGGAATTTCCGTCTTTTTATATGGAGATATATCGCAGAGTTGCACAGGAGACTGCCAAAAGGGGGCATGTGACTGTTCTGGAGGTGGTTACCTGTGAAAAAGAAAACTTGAGTGCAGATGCGATGGTGTTTTTAGAACAGTCCATGGATGGCTGATTGTGATTGGAGAATTGTATCAGGAATATATGAAAATGCTGCGCAAAGTGAGCCGCATTCCAATTGTGTGTGTGGATTATTACGATGTTTACGATGATATGGATTACATTATAACGGATGGATTTGGCGGTATGGAGCAGATGACCAGACTGCTCTTAAAGGAAGGATATCGAGATTTGATTTTTGTGGGCAGTCCGAATGCGACCAAGAATATTACAGACCGATATTTTGGGTATTGCAAAGCAATGCAAAGGGCAGGCATGGAAGAAGAGCAGTTTCGGTTCGTTGCGGACAGGGAATGTGGAAAAGGGAATTACCGGCTGGAGATTGAATTGCCGGAAAAACTGCCACAGGGATTTGTCTGCAATTGCGATAAAACGGCAGTGCTGCTGCTTGAAAGACTGAAAGAGCGGGGGGTACGTGTTCCGGAAGATGTTTCTGTTGTAAGTTTTGATAATTATTATCCGCAGGTTCAGGATGGAGTAAAATTGTGTACGTATGAAAATGATGAGAAAGTAATTGCAAGGATCAGCGTCAGCACGCTTTTGAAAAGAATTGAGGGAAAAAGCAGGCCGGAAGGTGTAAGAATCGTGGAAGGCAGGATCGTGCCCGGAAATACAGTGAGATTCAGGGGGGACTGTTGATATGGCAGAAGTGAAGTTAAAAGATATCGCACAGGCGGCAGGTGTAAGTACGGTGACAGTATCCAATGCGCTTTCCGGAAAGCGGGGGGTAAGCAATGATGTCCGTGAAAAGATCGAGGAAATAGCAAGGAATATGGGATATGATTTTTTCCAGATATGAGAAAAAAGAAGGGGGCTATCGCATCGGAGTGATCGCTTCCGAAATGTATATGGAAATGGGAACCTCTTTTTACTGGGCCATGTATCAGCAGGTTGTGTATGCTGCGTCCAAAAGCCGGAGCCAGACGATGCTGGAGATTCTGGATACAGATATGCAGAGGCGGGATGAGCTGCCGAAACTGATGCGGGAAAAGATGATCGATGGATTGATCGTTATTGGATGGCATTTCAAGTCATATGTGGAAAATCTGGTAAAAAAATCTGAAATTCCGATTGTACTTCTGGATTTTCAGATAAAAGGGCTTAAGTGTGACGCAGTAATGTCGGGAAATTATATTGGAATGTATAAGATGACACACTATCTTTTGGAAAAGGGACATCGGGATATCGCGTTTGTGGGATCGGTGTATGCCAATGAAAATATTATGGATCGTTATTATGGATATCGGAAAGGTCTGGAAGAAGCGGGAATACCGTTTCGAAAAGAATGGGTTCTGGAGGATCGAGATCTGATTGTCGGCGATATGCGGGTGGAACTTCCGGATAATATGCCGACGGCATTTGTGTGCAACAGTGATTTGTCAGCGGGATATCTGTATGATGCTCTCACTGAAAAAGGATTCCGAATACCGGAAGATATTTCTATTGTCGGCTATGACAACTATTTGTTCGGGCATAGTTTTGCAGACCGTCTGACTACGTATAATGTAGATATAAAGCGGATGGGGGCTATTGCGGTAAAACTTCTCATGGGAAAGATCAGAGGAGATGAAAAACACTGGGGGACCCGATATGTGGACAGTGTGATTGTGGAACGTGACAGTGTCAAAGAACTAAGGTGGTAAAGGAAAGAGACTTTTTGCTGAAGAAATTAAAATTTCAGTAAAAAGTCTTTTTTAATTAAAACAACGTATTGGTTTAAGTTTAATTAATCTCTTAAACAAGCTTTAATGAATGGAAAATAAAGGGTTTTCTATTTTTGATATGTTAAAATATACAAAAATAAGGTGTCAAAAATGTGAAAAGAGTAGAAATAGAAATTAAAACAAACAAAAACTTGAAATTAAAATAGATTAATGATAGGATTAAACCAAGTTAAAAATAGAGGAGGAAATAAAAAATGAAAGCAAAAAGAGTATTGGCAGTTACGATGGCAGCATGATGATCATGTCATTGACAGCGTGTGGGAATTCCGGGAATTCGGGCGGAAAAGAAAAAACGAAGATTGATGTCACCTTTGACCAGATCGAAGTGGGGAAAGACTACACGGATATCAAAGCTGATTTGAAATTCCTTACACATAAGACGGATGTAATCGATACAAAATTCCAGGAGTATATTAAAGAATTCCAGAAAATGTATCCGAATGTAAATATTGAATATGAAGGGGTAACAGATTATGCAAATGGAGTCACCACAAGGCTCTCTACAGGCGACTGGGGTGATATTTGTATGGTTCCGACTACAGTTGATAAAGATGAACTGGAAAATTATTTTACAAGCTTCGGAAGCTATAAAACATTAAGTGAAAGTTATGATTTTGTAGATAATCTGAAATATGAAGATGATGTATACGGTATCCCTTCCATGGCGAACGTACAGGGAATGGTTTACAACAAAGCCGTCTTTGAAGAAGCGGGAATTACAGAATTGCCGAAGACACCGGATGAATTTTTAGAGGACTTGCAGAAGATTAAAGACAACACAGATGCGATTCCTCTTTATACCAACTTTGCAGCTGATTGGACGATGAATGCATGGGATGCATATATTGACGGAAATGCAACAGGAGATCCGGATTTTGCAAATGAAGGAAGAACCAAAGGAAAAGATCCGTTTGCAGATCATGGAGACGGAACTGGTCCATATGCAGTTTATAATACTTTGTATGAAGCTGTGAAGCAGAAGCTTACAGAAGATGATCCGACAACAACAGACTGGGAAGGCAGCAAGGGAATGATGAATCAGGGAAAGATCGGATGTATGGTACTTGGTTCATGGGCAATTTCTCAGATTCAGGGAGCCGGAGATAATGCAGATGATATCGCATATATGCCATTTCCTATTTCTGTGAATGGAAAACAATATGCAGCAGCTGGCCCTGATTACTGTTATGGAATTAACTGCAACAGTTCAGAGGATGAACAGATCGCGGCAATGTGCTACATCAAATGGCTGACAGAAAAATCCGGTTTTGCGGAATCAGAGGGTGGAATTTCGATTGTAAAAGGAATGCCGTATCCGGAAACACTTTCTTCGTTTGAAGATATTGACCTGGTGATCAACACTCCGGCGCCTGACGGAGAGGAAAATCTTATGTCAGATATTAATAATGAGTCTGAGCTTGGTATCAATGTGTCAGGATATATACCGAAAGAAGTTCTTCAGGCAGCGATCGATGGAAGCAAAACAATGGAAGAAATGTCTGCAGAGTGGAATGAGAAGTGGACAGCGGCACAGGAGAGCAACGGTGTTACGCCACAGGAGTATGATTATACGAAATAGTCTGTGTCAGTGGAGATGACGGATGGATCAGGGGCGGCGGGAATGAAAAGGTTTCTGCTGCCTCTGTTTGAAAAGGAGAAGATTTATGAAGCAGAAAAAGGGATTTGTAAAGTGGATACAGAGCGGAAAAGTGAACCGCAGGCTTTGCATGATAGTGTTTATGTTTGCGCCACTTGCATTGCTTTTTACATTTACATATCTGCCGTTTGCGGAGATGGTACAATTCAGTTTTTATGATATGAAATATATCGGAGAAAGAACATTTGTAGGGCTGGAGAATTATGTGGAAGTATTTTCGAGAGAAGACTGCTTCAATGCATTAAAACTCAGTTTATATTATATGGGAGCTTCTTTTGTGCAGCTGGCGCTTGCGCTGTATTTTGCATCAATACTCAGTTTTAAAATAAAAGGTGCGGGAGTTTTTAAAGGTTTTTTGTTTTTCCCATATCTTGTATGCGGAATTGCAGTAGGATTTATCTTTAAATTCTTTTATACAAGAGGTTTTGTTTTAGATACGGTATTGCAGTGGTGTGGATTTGAGCTGGATAATCTGCCGTATTGGCTGAAGGATACAAACATTAACAATATTTCCCTGGCTGCAACATCTGTATGGCGTTATATGGGGCAGAACATGGTTCTTTTTATCGGAGCGATCATGTCTGTGGATTCTTCTCTTTATGAAGCAGCAGCGATTGATGGTGCAAGTGGATGGCAAAAATTCCGTTATGTGATTTTTCCAAGTATCAAGACGATTATTGTATTAAACATGATCTTATCGATCACGGGATCGCTGAGTGCTTTTGAACCGCCGTATGTTATCACAAAAGGTGAATTTGGAACAGGAACTTATTTTGTAATTATGGATAAGCTGGCACATGCAAGCCAGAAGGTAGGATTGGCATCGGCAATGGCGGTTGTACTTCTTATTATCATCCTGCTTGTGACATTCATACAAAAAGCTGCATTTAAATATTTCTTCGGAGAGGGTGAGCAGGAAGCCATCCGTACGGTAAGAAAAAGAAAAAAACTGGCGAAGAAAGAACAGAAAGAGCTGTCAGTAAATTTAAACAGGGAGGTGAGCAGAAATGTCAGTGGCAAAGCTTAAAAAAGTAATCTGGACGATTTTTAAATATGCGACACTGCTTCTGGCAATTTTCATAGCAGTGCTTCCGCTTGTATCCTGTGTGATCACAGCATTTAAAACACCGGAAGAGTATGCTTCAACCAATGTGATGCAGCTTCCGCAAAGCTGGACGTATTTTGAGAATTTTATTCAGGCATGGAAGCAGGCCAATATGGCAACAGCATTTAGAAACTCATTTATTATCCTGGTATTTGTCCTTTTTGGTTCAATTATGACAGGTTCCATGCTTGCATATGTGCTGAGCAGATTTAAATTTAAGGGAAATGGACTGATCCGTAATCTGTTTTTGTTTGCAGCGCTCCTTCCGGGAATTGCGATGCAGGTGCCGGTATATCAGATTATGTATACGCTTGGGTGGATCAACAGTCTCCCGGGGTATATTATCCTCATGTGTGGAACGGATGTTATCTCCATTTATATTTTCATTCAGTTTTTTGAGAATATACCAACTTCACTGGATGAATCAGCGATCATGGACGGATGTACCTATTTTGGAGTGTTTTTCCGTATCCTGTTGCCGCTCTTAAAGCCTGCGATCATAACAGTCATGATCTTAAAAGGCGTGGGAACATATAACGAATACTATATGGCGAACCTCTATCTGCAGGATCAGAATTCACTGGTTACAGTGGCAACATCTTTGTATAAATTTACAGGACCGATTGGAAATCAATATAACTATATTTGTGCCGGTGTACTCATCACCATGATTCCGGCACTGATCATCTTTATTTTATGTCAGAAACAGATTTACAGTGGGCTGACACAGGGAGCCGTTAAGGGCTAAAAACAGAAATTATGGAGGAATAAGAGATATGAGTAATATAAAGATCATAGGAGCAAATGTGCCGAATATGCCATGGCAGGACAGACCGGAGGGAAGTGGGAATCTTCCGGTATGGAGATACAATGAGAACCCGATCATCGGACGCAATCCGGCAAAAGGAGTTGCGAGAATCTTTAATAGTGCAGTTATGCCTTACAAAGATTCATTTATCGGAGTGTTCAGAGGGGAGCAGACGAACGGGATTCCATATATTTATCTTGGAAGAAGCAAGGATGCGATTCACTGGGAATTTGAGGAGGATAAGATTCCGTTTAAAGACGAGAATGGAAATGATTTTATGCCGAGATATGCATATGATCCAAGACTGGTTAAGGTAGAAGATACGTATTACATTATGTGGTGTCAGGATTTTTATGGCGCTTCTATCGGAATTGCTAAAACACAGGATTTTGAGACATTTACAAGAATTGAAAATCCGTTTATCCCGTTTAACCGTAATGCCGTTCTTTTCCCGAGAAAGATTAATGGAAAATACATGATGATGTCGCGTCCGAGTGACAGCGGTCATACTCCGTTTGGAGACATCTTCTTGTCTGAGAGCCCTGATATGGTTTATTGGGGCCGGCATCGCCATATGATGGGAAACAACAGCGGTAACTGGTGGGAGAATGTCAAGATTGGCGGAGGTGCAGCTCCAATTGAGACAACCGAAGGATGGCTGTTATTTTATCACGGTGTAACAGGTACATGTAATGGATATGTGTACAGTATTGGTGGAGCAATTCTTGATATTGATAATCCGTCAGTGGTGAAATATCGCTGCAGTACATTCCTTTTGACACCGGAAGAGTGGTATGAAGAGCGTGGATTTGTACCGAATGTTGCATTCCCATGTGCAACGATCCATGATGCGCAGAGCGGAAAAATCGCAATATACTATGGATGTGCAGATACTTATGTAGGACTTGCATTTACGACTGTGGAGGATGTTGTTTCCTATATTAAAGAACATAGTGTTGTTTCTGAAACAGATACTGAGAGCGGAATCCGGTAAGGAGGAGTATGATGTTTGTACAGGAAGTAAAAGATCATCTTATTCATAAGATCATTCCGTTCTGGGAAGGCTTGAAGGATGAGGAATTTGGCGGATATTACGGATATAAAGGGTTCGATCTTGTGACAGATAAGGAAGCGGTCAAAGGGTGTATCCTGAACAGCAGGATTCTCTGGTTTTTCTCCAACTGTTATATGCTGACTGGAGATGAGGAGTTGATGCAGCATGCCAGACATGCATATTGCTTCTTGAAAGAACACTGCGTTGACAGGATTAACGGAGGAATCTACTGGTCTCTGACATATGACGGAAAACCGGAAGACACAACAAAGCATACATATAATCAGGCGTTCGCTATCTATGCTCTTGCTTCCTATTACGATGCATCAAAAGATGAGGAGGCCCTGAAACTGGCGCTGGCACTTCGAGATATTATAGAAGAAAAATGTAAAGATGAATATGGATATCTGGAAGCGTTCAATATCAGCTTTGTGCCGGAGGACAATGAAAAGCTTTCTGAGAATGGTGTCATTGCGGAGAAAACAATGAACACACTGCTCCATGTTTTTGAAGCTTATACGGAGTTGTATCGTGTGACGAAGTTGGATGAGGTGGGAGATAGTATCCGTTTTATGCTTGATATCATTGCGGATAAAGTATATAACTCGAAAGAGGGGCGTCAGGAAGTATTTTTTGACAGGACATGGCATACCCTGATCGATCTGTATTCCTATGGTCATGACATTGAGACCGCCTGGCTTGTAGATCGTGGTCTGGAAGTATTGGGAGATCCGGAGTATACCAGAAAGCTCAGTGTGATTACAGAGTCAATCACAAAGAACATTTACGATAGAGCATATATCGATCATTCTCTGGTAAATGAGGCGGAGAATGGTATTGTAGATACGACTCGGGTCTGGTGGGTACAAGCAGAAGCGGTAGTCGGATTTATCAATGGCTGGCAGAAGTGCCCGGATCATATGGAATATCTGGATGCTGCAAAAGATATCTGGAATTATATCAGTACATATCTTGTGGACAACAGAGCAGGATCTGAGTGGTACTGGGCGCTTGACAAAAATAGAAAACCCCATGAAAAGCCGATTGTGGAGCCATGGAAATGTCCGTATCACAATGGAAGAATGTGTATAGAAGTGATCAGGAGGATGCAGAAGCATGCATAAACAGTATTATATAGAGCAGAAAAAAGTAGAAAAGCTGATCAGCAGAAGAAATCAAAAAGCAGATTTCTATAACGGAATTTATGATCGTTACGAGTATCCGGTACTTACAAGAGAGTTTGCACCGGTACACTGGAGATATGATCTGAATGAGGAGACGAATCCTTATTTTATGGAACGTCTCGGTATTAATGCGGTGATGAATTCCGGGGCTATTGAGTTAGATGGAAAGTATTATCTTGTGGTCCGAGTGGAAGGAAATGACAGAAAATCATTTTTTGCAGTAGCGGAGAGCGAGAATGGGATTGATGGATTTCATTTTTGGGATTATCCGGTCGTACTTCCGGATACCTGTCCGGAAGAGACAAATGTATATGATATGCGTCTGACAAAACATGAGGACGGATGGATCTATGGAGTATTCTGCTCTGAGAGCAAGGATCAGGAGAATCCGGATCTGTCGGCTGCGGTTGCGGCAGCAGGAATTGTCCGTACAAAAGATCTGAAAACATGGGAGAGATTGGACAACCTGACTACGCTGCACTCTCCGCAGCAGAGAAACGTGGTGCTTCATCCGGAATTTGTGGATGGAAAGTATGCATTTTATACAAGACCGATGGACGGTTTTATTGAGACTGGAAGTGGTGGAGGAATCGGCTTCGGTCTGTGCGATGATATCGAACATGCAGTAATTGATGAGGAAAAGATCATAAGCCACAGAATCTATCATACACTGACAGAATCAAAAAATGGTGCCGGTGCAGTTCCGATCAGAGGGAAGAAGTGCTGGATTCATATTGCACATGGTGTACGCAATACAGCGGCAGGTTTGAGATATGTGCTGTATGTATTTGGTACGGATCTCCATGATCCGGCAAAAGTGATCGCACGTCCGTCAGGGGTATTTCTTGTGCCGCTTGGAAATGAAAGAGTGGGGGATGTCTCCAATGTAGTTTTCACAAACGGGGCAATTGCAAGAGAGAACGGAGATGTATATATCTATTATGCTTCTTGTGATACGAGAATGCATGTGGCAACAACTACGATAGATAAGTTGGAAGATTATCTGTTTCATACACCGGAAGATCCGCTGCGTTCACCGGATTGCGTGGCGCAGAGATGTGAATTGATCCGAAACAATCTGGAACTGCTGAAATAGAATACAACATATTACGCGTCTTGAAAAAGACCGCCGCTATCTGGTTTAACATGTATTACAAAATAGAAAGAGGAATCAGAAGGAGAAGAGAGATGAGAATATTACCGGATCATGAAAAGCTTCAATACAGTGGAAGGATTGACTGGACAGACAGAAAGGCGCCTGTATTTGTATTTCCATGTACTTTTGTGAGAATGCGTTTTACGGGAGAGATGCTCAAGATCTATGTGAAGAATAAAAAAGCATATTGGGAAAATTATCTCGGGTGTATTCTGGACGGGAAGCAGACAAAGCTTCTGCTTCCGGATGATGGGGAAGGGGTTCTGGAGATACCGGTCAGTACTGTAAAAGATGGAGTGCATGAGCTATTGCTGTTTAAGCGTCAGGATTCCTGTCATGAGATAACCTTTTTGGGATTTGAAATTGAAGATAACGGTGAAGTTCTGGAATCTCCACAAAAGTCGAATAGAAGGATAGAAGTGTATGGGGATTCTGTTTCGGCAGGTGAAGTGTCTGAAGCTGTGGAATATACAGGGAAACCGGATCCGGAGCATAACGGGCAGTATTCTAACAGCTGGTATTCCTATGCGTGGATGACTGCGCGCAGGCTGGATGCGAGATTCATGATATTGCACAGGGAGGCATTGCACTTTTGGACGGTACGGGTTGGTTTCACGCACCAGATTATGTAGGTATGGAAAGTGCATGGGACAAAATACACTACAATCCGGTATTTGGAAAACAGACAGACTGGAGTTTTGAAGAGTATACACCCCAGGTTGTGATCATTGCGATTGGTCAGAATGACAATCATCCGGATGACTATATGAAAGAAGATTATGACGGTGAAAAAGCACTGCATTGGAGAAGCAATTACGAAAAGCTACTTGGCAGGATCAGAGAAAAATATCCAAATGCATGGATCATATGTATCACAACACTGTTGGAGCATGATCCGCATGGGATCGGTCTGTGGAGGAAGTCTGCAGAAAGATACAGGATGAAAAAATCCGCCATTTTATGTTTCGGCGCAATGGCAAGGGAACTCCGGGACATTTGAGGATTCCTGAAGCAGAGGAGATGGCAGAAGAATTATCTGCATATATTGAAAATCTGGATATTGAGTGGTAATGAAAGAAGTACGGATATGAAGATTTCTGTATCTGAGAAAGGCGGAAAAAATATGTATAAATCAGATCTTACAAGATTGAAAGCATGTATGAGACGGGCGGAAGCCGGAGAGGATGTTACTCTGGGATTTTTTGGTGGTTCGATTACGCAGGACAGCCTTGCTACAAAGCATGAATATTGTTATGCATATCGGGTATTTCAATGGTGGGAGAAGACATTTCCAAAAGCAAAACTGCATTATGTAAATGGGGGGATTGGAGGTACAACTTCTCATTATGGGGTATCCCGCGTGGTAACAGATATGTTGATGTATCAGCCGGATTTTGTAGTGGTAGATTTTTCTGTGAATGATGAGCCGGAAAAATTCTTTCAGGAAACGTATGAAGGGCTCGTTCGAAGAATGCTGACATGGAGTTCGGTTCCGGCAGTTTTGCTTTTAAATAATGTTTTTTATGATACGGGAAAGAATGCACAGGAGTATCACAATCAGATCGGAGAATGGTATCGTCTGCCCTATGTGAGTATAAAAGATACGGTGTGGAAACGAATAAAAGCCGGAGAATTTATACGGGAAGAAATATCACCTGACGGACTTCATCCGAATGACAAAGGACATGCTCTTGTGGCATCGGAGATTACAGCATATCTGGAAAACGTAAGAAAATCAATGTGGGAAGATGAGGAACAGACATCTTTGCCGTCTGCGATGACGGATAATGCATATGAAAGGGCACAGAGACTTACGATCAGGGAAATCTGTCCAAGGCTGGATGGATTTCGGGCAGATACTAACGAGAAAGAAGGGCATCTGGATCATTTCAAGAACGGCTGGATCGGCAGCAAAGAGGGAGATCGTCTGTTATTTGAGACAGAGGCATCTTGTATTGCAGTTCAGTATCGAAAGACAATCCGACACCCGGCGAGAAAGGCAGAGCTGATTCTGGATGGGGATACAAAACATCCGGTGTTGCTGGATGGAAACTTTGATGAGGATTGGGGAGACTGCCTGTATCTGGAGCCGGTGCTTCATCATGGCGAGTATGGAAAACATACGGTAGAGATCAGAGTACTTCCAGATGAGTTTGAGAATGCAGAGCCGTTGTATCTGATGGCTTTGATTATCGCATAGAAAACTGCTGACAGGGAAAATGGAGGAAATGAAAGATGGATGCAAAAAAACGATATGAGGATTGGCTGGAAAATCCGTATTTTGATGAGAATACAAAGAATGAACTGAGAAGGATTGCAGATGACGAAAAAGAAATTGAAGAAAGGTTCTACAAGGAACTCGAATTCGGTACGGGAGGTCTGCGCGGAATCATTGGTGCCGGCACAAACCGGATGAATATCTACACGGTAAGAAAGGCAACACAGGGGCTTGCAAATTTTATCCTCAAAGAGAATGCTGAAAAAAAAAAGGTGTGGCGGTCGCATTTGATTCCAGAAACATGTCTTTGGAGTTCGCACAGGAAGCAGCGCTCTGCCTTGCGGCAAATGGAATTAAAGCTTATGTTTTTTCATCACTTCGTCCGACACCGATGCTCTCGTTTGCACTTAGAACACTTGGATGTACGGCAGGGATCGTGATCACTGCAAGTCACAATCCACCGGAATATAATGGATACAAGGTGTACTGGGAGGACGGAGCTCAGATTACGTATCCAAAAGATGTGCAGATCATCGAAGAAGTCAATGCGGTAACAGATTATGCAGGTGCAAAGACGATGAGTAGAAAAGAAGCAGAGGCGGCAGGTTTGTATCAGGTAATCGGAGATGAGATAGATGATCAGTATATGAAAGCGTTGAAGTCTCTTGTCATCCATCCGGAGATTATCAGAGAAGAAGCGCAGAACCTGAAGATTGTTTATACGCCACTTCACGGAACCGGAAATATACCGGTACGCAGGATTCTAAAAGAGCTTGGTTTTGAAAATGTATACGTAGTAAAAGAGCAGGAGCTTCCGGACGGGGATTTTCCGACGGTGTCTTATCCAAATCCCGAAGATAAAAATGCGTTTTGTCTGGCATTAAAGCTTGCCAAAGAAAAGGATGCAGATATTGTACTGGCAACAGATCCGGATGCAGACCGGCTCGGAGTGTATGCAAAAAATACAAAGACAGGAGAATATCAGAGTTTTACCGGAAATATGTCGGGTATGCTGATTCTGGAATATATATTGTCACAGCGGAAAGAACAGGGAACTTTGCCCGAAAATGGTGCTGTAGTAACAACGATTGTTTCAGGCAAGATGTCAAAAGAGATTGCAAAGGACTATGGCATGACACTCATTGAGACGCTTACGGGATTCAAATACATTGGGGAGCAGATCAAGTTTTTTGAGCAGAAGCAAGATTATGAATATGTGTTTGGTTATGAGGAAAGCTATGGATGTCTTGTAGGAACACACGCAAGAGATAAGGATGCAGTTGCAGCAGTGATGGCGCTTTGTGAAGTGGCGGCGTACTGCAGACATCAGGGGATTACGCTTTGTGATCAGATGGAGAATCTTTTTCAAAAATATGGATATTACCAGGAAGGGCTTTGTACAGTGACGCTGAAAGGGCAGGAAGGTGCAAAGAAGATCCAGTCCATGATGGAACAAATTCGGGAAAATATACCGGAAAAGGTCGGCGGATTGAAGGTGATGAGGTTTCGGGACTACAGAGAAGATATTGTAAAGGATTGTGTGACAGGAGTACAGACAGTCACAGGACTTCCGAAATCGAATGTGCTTTACTTTGAATTGGAGAATGAAGCATGGTGCTGTATCCGTCCGTCAGGAACAGAACCCAAAATCAAATTTTATATCGGTGTAAAAGGAACCAGTGATGCAGATGCCGCAGAGAAGCGAAAGGTGTTGACAAAGGCAGTGGAGTCACTGGCAGAGTAAATGTATCAGGCAGAGAAATAGAAAAACAGAGGGCACAGGAGGAATTACATATGGGATTTTCTGACAATTTTGTCTGGGGTGCAGCTACCAGCGCTTATCAGATTGAGGGCGGTGTAAAAGGAGCAGGCAAGGGAAGTGCATATTTGGGATGTGTATACAAAAGAATCCGGAAAGGTATATGGCGGGCATACAGGAGAGACCGCATGCGATCATTATCACCGTTTTCGCGAGGATGTACGCATTATGAAAGAAATCGGATTGAAGGCATACCGGTTTTCTATTGACTGGACACGTGTTCTGCCGAGGGGACAGGGAGAGTAAACGAGGAAGGAATACGGTTTTACAGCGATCTGATCGATGCTCTGATAGAGAATAATATTGAACCTTATATTACGTTGTATCACTGGGAACTGCCATATGAGCTGTACAAAAAGGGCGGCTGGATGAACAGAGATATTGCGGAGTGGTTCGGAGAGTACGCCGGACTGGTGGCAGAGCGCTTCAGTGACAGAGTAACCCATTTCTTTACATTAAATGAACCCCAGTGTTTTGTAGGTCTTGGTTTTCTGACAGGGGTACACGCGCCTGGATTGAAGTGCTGTACGGGATACCTTTGAAATGGCGCATAATGCGCTGCGTGCGCACGGCAGAGCAGTTCAGATGTTAAGGCAGCACGCAAAACAGCCATTGACTATAGGTTATGCTCCGACCAGTGGCATCATTTATCCGGCTTCTGACCGTCCGGAGGATATTGAAGCTGCCAGAAAGAAATATTTCTCCATGCCGGAAGATGATTCGAACTGGACATGGAATGTGGCATGGTGGTCAGATCCGGTTCTTCTTGGAAAGTATCCGGAGGAAGGGCTGAAAAAATATGAGAAATATCTTCCGAAGATCACGGAGAAGGATATGCGTCTTATTTCTGAGCCGATCGATGTGTACGGGCAGAATATTTATAATGGAAGAGCATTCCGCATGGGCGCAGATGGAAATCCTGAGGAGGTCGGGCGTGTGCCGGGAGCCGGTAAAACTGCGGTCAACTGGCCGGTAACACCGGAGTGTCTGTATTGGGGGCCTAAATTTCTTTATGAGAGATATAAGAAACCTATATATATTACAGAGAACGGAATGGCATGTCATGATGTTGTGTCATTGGATCAGAGAGTCCATGATCCGAACAGGATTGATTTCCTTGCCAGATATCTGCATGAGTTGAAGCGCGCCGCAGAAGAGATTGATCTGCGCGGATATTTCCAGTGGTCGCTCATGGACAATTTTGAGTGGGAAAAAGGCTATGCGGAGCGGTTTGGTATCGTATATGTTGATTTTGAAACACAGGAGAGAATTTTAAAAGATTCAGCATACTGGTACAGAGACGTCATTCAAACAAATGGAAGGGATCTTTAAAAGAGGAGTGAGAGTATGAGCGTTTTAAAACTGAAGCCGAGCTGTAAGGATTATTTGTGGGGCGGACACAGGCTTGTGGAAGAATACGGAAAAGAATATGACGGAGAAATTCTTGCGGAGACATGGGAATTGTCCTGTCATCCGGACGGTCCTTCCACGATTGTAAATGGTGCATATGCAGGTAAAACACTGGAGGAGTACATAGAGGCGGAAGGGAAAGAAGTGTTGGGAACCAACTGCAGGAGGTTTCGTGATTTCCCCATTTTGACTAAATTTATTGATGCAAAGCAGGATTTATCTATTCAGGTTCATCCGGATAACAGATATGCCCTTAAAAATGAAGGGCAATATGGAAAAACAGAAATGTGGTATGTAGTGGATGCCGGAAAAGAAGCGTTTCTTTATTATGGATTTAAAAAAGAAGTCAGCAAAGAAGAATTTGCAAGAAGGATCCAGGAGGACACACTTTTGGAAGTGCTCAATGCAGTACCAGTACAAAAAGGAGATGTTTTGTTCATAGAGTCGGGTACGATTCATGCAATCGGAAAGGATATTCTGATTGCGGAGATACAGCAGAATTCCAATGTCACTTATCGGGTTTACGATTACGGGAGAGTGGGAAAAGATGGGAAAAAGCGCGATTTGCATATAGAGAAGGCAATCGCTGTTACCAACCGAGTGCCTCTGATCAAAAGCAGGAGCAGTTATCCCCATGTGGCAGACTGCGATTATTTTACAGTAGACAAGTTGAATCTGGATGGCCGGATGATGTGCAGGGTGGAAGGCACTGTTTCAGAGGAATCTTTTGTCAGCATACTGATCCTTGACGGAGAGGGAGTTGTCTCATGTGGAAATAAAGTGTCTTATCAGAAAGGAGACAGTTTGTTTCTTCCTGCGGGAAGCGGAGCATATGTAATAGAAGGAAGCTGTGATGCGCTGATCACAACAATCCGTGCAAAGGCGGCACCGGTGCGGATCGGTATTGACATTGGTGGAACAGACACAAAAATCGGGCTTGTGGATGTGCACAACAAGCTGCTTGATTCTGTATGCATTCCGACAAAAGCAGAGCGTCCGGCAGATGAAGTAATCCGTACAGTGGCAGAAACCGCACTTTCTATTCTGGATAAGAACGGGATTGCCATGGAACAATGTGTTGGCGTTGGAATCGGTGTTCCCGGAACCGTAGACCGTAAGAAAGGAATCGTCCGCTATTCTAATAATATTCGTTGGGAAGACGTGCCGCTGGTAAAGGAGATGTCAACATATCTTCCGATTCCGGTGGAAATTGCAAATGATGCGGATTGTGCAGCGTTAGGGGAGACAATAGCAGGAGCAGGAAAAGAGTGCAGTGATGTGGTTATGATCACACTGGGAACTGGTGTTGGAGGCGGAGTAGTTCTGGATGGCGAGATTTATGAGGGCAGAGGAATCGGCGGAAGTGAACTGGGTCATATGGTGATTGTGGAAAATGGAGAACCTTGTACCTGTGGGCGGCGAGGATGCCTGGAGGCATATGCATCCGCAACTGCACTGAAAAGAGAGGCAAAACGCATCTCTAAAAAAGAGTTGACCCCATCAGAAATTTTTGCTCTGGCAAAGCAGGGAGATCCGGCCATGAAAGAAGTAGTAGAGACCTATATCCGCAGGCTTGGTCTTGGAATCGTAAATATTGTGAATATCTTTCGACCGCAGCTTGTGTTGCTGGGCGGAGGAATTTCCGGACAGGGAGAGTCTCTTCTTGTACCACTTCGCAGGATTTTAAGAGAAGAGTGTTTTGGCGGAGAAAGGGGAGATGTTCCGGAGATTGAAGAGGCTGTGCTTGGAAATAATGCGGGTATAATAGGTGCGGCAGGCTTGCTGTAGGATCATTTTTAAGGGAAAGATATTTTGACGGGAAATATGTGAATGAGCGATCCGGATAAAATAGGAGAAAAGTTATGAAAAGAAAAATAGTTACGAAATTGATGGCAATCGTTTTGGCGGGAGTGCTTTTAACGGGATCTGTAACTCCTGGTTTTCATATGTCGCGTGTACAGGCGGCGGAAGATTTGTTCAATACAAGGTATGATTTTAATTTTGAGGATGGAATAGAAGGTTGGTACTATGGAGAAGGTTGGGAATATCAATATAATGGAGCCAAGCCAACGCTAGAGTCAGATACAGAAAACGGACGCATGAAGATAGCGGTTGATTTCAGTCAGGATGCAGACAAGAACTGGAGCAATATAGCAGCATGTTGGAAGAGCGAAGAGGGGATCGATCTGTCTGGTGTAACACAAATTTCTATGGATATTTGGTATGAGACAGAAAAACTGACAGAAGGAGAATTGAAGCTGGCGTTTTATTCCAATTGTGGAATCGATGTGAACACAAGTCTTATCGATGTACAGGAAGAGGAAGGAACAGGATTGACAAAGGCGAGGGCAGTGTTTGGCTTTCCTGCAATTGGATCTGATGCGGTCACAGATCTTGCAGTCAAGATTGTAGGATGCAATACCGGATATTCTGGAGCAGTATGGATTGATAATATTCAATTTGAGGCAAAGGACAGTGAAACAGGAGATGAGAGCGAACAGCCGGATACAAGTGTCGATTCCACACTTGCAGCCAACAGTGGGAATCCGGTAAGTTCAAATGGGAGTGCATTGACAGTGGTTAAAAAGGATGGAACATCAGAATCAGGAGAATATGCTTCATCGGTTTCAATTACAGATCCATCTGCAACAGGAGAGACAGTGGCACTTTATCAGTATCTTCAGGCAATGGGAAAGACAGATAGCATCATCTATGGGCACCAGAATGATACATGGCATAAGGCCGGAAGTGCAGAACTTTCTAATTCAGACACTTATGATGTAACAGGTGCATATGCAGGAATTGTAGGTATGGATACGTTATCGGTTACAGGAAACGAATACAGTGCTGAAAAGTACAACAGTGAGATGGCGGGAAAACCGGGATTTGAGGCGGTAGATACACAGGGGCAATCAATAGAAGAAGCCAACGTGGAGGCTGCGGCTAAGCTTGCAAATTACAACATTGCCAATGGATCAGTCATTACACTGTCCTCTCATACACCAAACTTTTCTCTGGTAAAAGAAAATCCAAATTATGATCCGCAGACAGATCCTTCCTATGCAAAATATGATTTTTCTGTATATACGCCGAACACACTGACCGGAGATACAATGAACCAGATTCTTCCGGGAGGAAAATATAATGAAATATTTAATGCATATCTTGATATGATCGCTGATTTTGCGGGCCGTGTAGATGGACCGGTAATGTTTCGACCGTTTCATGAGGCAACGGGCAGCTGGTTCTGGTGGGGCGCTGCGTTTTGTGATGCAGAAACATATAAGAGCGTATATAAATATACAGTAGAATATCTCAGAGATAAAAAAGAGGTACACAATTTTCTTTATCTGTACGGACCGGGGAGTGAGGCGGTTTCAGAAGAAGAGTATGGAATCCGTTATCCCGGCGATGAATATGTGGATGTAATCGGGTTCGATATGTATGATATGGATCCCGTGGATGATAAAGAAGAGGTGTGGTTTGGAAATTTAAGGAAGCAGCTTGAAATAGTACAAAATTTTGCTGATGAACATGGAAAGCTTATGGCAGTGACAGAAACAGGACTTGCATGCAGCAGTGCGGATCCCGGACATAATCAGACAGTTCTTCACGAGACAGGAAACAAAAATCTTAATTGGTATAATATGGTGCTGGATGTAGTGTCAGAAAGTAATGCATCTTATTTTCTTCTTTGGGCAAATTTTGGAAAAAAGGACGGGTATTATACACCATATGTAGATTCCGTGAACAATGACGGAACACTGCATGGTCACGAAACACTCGATGGGTTTATAAGCTTTTTTAATGATAATCGTTCAATTTTTGCATCGGATCAGAAAAATATTCTTGCCAATATTAATGCACCTGAGGTTCAGTCACCGGCAAAAGGAGTATACGGTTATATCACGGCTCCTGTGGCGGGAAGTCGTATACTGGAGCCAACGCAGCTTACTGCACAGGTAAATGGCAGTTCAGAAAACTCGCAGATTGCGTTTGTATTAAAAGGAGAGACAGAGCAGACGATTACTGCAGAACTGAAAGATGGTACAGCAGTGGCTCAGTTGACAGCAGAAACATTAAAGAGCCTGGGTGAGTCGGCAGAAGGTACGCTTGAACTGACAGCAGACGGACAAGTGATCGCATCTATAGGTGTACTCTATAATATTGCGATACCAGAAGAAGATCCATATGAAATTGATGGATTTGAAAATTACTATGGTGTGGACAGTATGCTTACAAATTACTGGGCAGTGAATAAAGATACCGGATGCACCATTAATCTGGCTTTGACAGCAGAAAAAGGACAGGTATTTGACGGCAAGTATGCGATGAAGTTTGTATATAATGAGACATCGAACGGATGGGCGGGAGCTACGATTTCAAAGGAAGTTAACTGGTCTGACTGTGATGCACTTCAATTCTATACAATACCGGATGGAAAACATCAGAAAGTAGTTATCCAGCTGACGGCAAATGGTAAGGTATATGAAACATATTTGAACGAATATGAGGCTTATGCGGAAAATGATGGCACTGTTCCAATCAAAGTGACGATACCATTTACAGATTTTGTAGAGAGAGATACGCAGGGAAATCCGGCAGGAGGACTTGCACAGGATAAGACAAGCATTACATCCTTTGGACTGTGGGTAAATGCAATTCCCGGAACAGATGCAATCGGAGACGATGGTATGGTAACAGGAACGATCATTTATGATAAGATTACAGCAGTATCATCAGGCGTTACAGAGGCTATTTTTGAAAAAGCTGAATCAGGAGATTCGGAAGTGGAAAATCCGCAAACAGAGGATCCGGAAGCAAATAGTGATGAAAATGGAAGTCAGGAACAGAACAGTACGTCGGCTGCTGGTCAGGATAATGGGAAACATATAGACAAAACAAAACCGATTCAGACAGGAGATGATATCAATTATATTCCATATGCTGCGGCTTTGTTTGTGGCAGGAATTGCAGCTCTTGGAGCAGTGATATACAGAAAAAAGAAAAAACATGGATAAAAACTGAAAAATCCGGTCAAGAGAGCAGATTCACCTATGGCGCAGTGATATGCTCCTGACCGGGTCTTTTTTGTTATACGCAATCTGTATTTTTACCTGCATGATTTGCATAAGCAGAACTTCCGGAAATAAAATGTTCCTTTTGAATCAAAAAAACCTCCGAATAGCCAAAGGTAATCCGCGTTTTTTGCATTCTATATAATAATTAATCCATATATCATCAGGGATTTTTGTTTATTTCAAAATAACAAGACTTGTTTTTATTTTAATTATAGAATAATATGGAATAAAAGATGGATATTAGAAAACTCTTATTTTTTTATTTTCAAGGAAGGAGTTCTATGAAAAAATTATTACCGCTATTATTTTTTGGATTTTTATCAATCATAATAGGAGCTTCGATATTGAGTAAAGAAAATAAAGAAACATCCCCAAATAGAGACATATCACAAATGTCAGATGCTCATCTTTTATCAGATACAGGTACTTTGTTGGAATACCATTCTGATAAAAAGAAGCCATAGTACAAGTAGATGATACAAATAATCGATTTTTATACGATGAGGTTACTTTAATTCTCACAGGTCCTGCAGGTGAGTATAAAATTGATTCCTCAATGGTTGGTGAGAAAATCAAATTTTCTTATTTCCATAGTACACCAACGGATAAGCCGACATTAGAAATTTACTTAATTGACAAATTGGAAAAATAAATTGTATACCTATAAATGAGCAAATATCGAATTTTACACAAAACTGACTTTAAGTTTATTCAGGGGCAGATTGCCCCTGTTTTTTAAAATAACTCCATACTTCTCTCTAAAATCCCTCGCATATACGCAATGGCAATTCCATAATTCGTAATTGGAATGCCCTGTTCTCTGGCGCAATCTAATCGATACTGCATTTCTTTTTCTGTCAGCGTGCATCCGCCGCAGTGGATGATTACCTGATAAGGAGACAGATCTGACGGAAAATCCGTTCCGCTTGTAAATGTAAACTGCAAATCTTTCTGTGTAAACTGTTTTAGCATCCTGGGCAGTTTGACAGTTCCGATGTCTTCGCACTGCCGATGATGGGTGCAGCCTTCGCAGATCAGTACATGATCCCCGTCTTTTAATGTTTTCAGGGTCTGTGCACCATGGGCGGCAAGTTCTAAATTTCCTTTGTATCTGGCAAATAAAATCGAAAAAGAGGTCAACGGTACTTCTCTTGGCACGATTTTGGCGACGGTATCAAAGACCTGACTGTCTGTGATGACAAGAGCAGGTGATCTTCCAAGGTTTTTAAGCGTTTCTGAAAGCTCACTATCTCTCACTGCAATTGCGGTTGCTCCGTGATCGAGAATATCCCGGATGGTCTGCTGCTGGGGCAGGATCAGGCGGCCTTTCGGAGCAGCTTTGTCAATGGGAATGACCAGCACGACAAAGTCTCCGGGATGGATGAGATCTCCACGATTTTTCGGGTTTTTGGTGTCTGTCCGAGCTGTTTTGCAAGCAGTTCTTTTAGTTCGTGGATGTGTGTTCCCGCGGCAGCGCTGACATACAGGATCTGCTCCCGGGAAATTTCATCCGGAAGAACAGGAGAAGCTATGGTAAGATCCATTTTATTGACAGCGATCACAAAAGGAATCTGTTTTTGGCGGATTTGCTGTAAGATCCGGGTATCTTCTTCAGTTATGCCAAGCTGCCCGTCAATGACAAGCAGCGCAATATCTGTGGTATTTAAAATCTGTTGTGTTTTTTCGATACGCAGGGTTCCGAGTTCTCCGGTATCATCCAGTCCCGGAGTATCGGTCAGAACAACAGGCCCCAGAGGAAGGAGCTCCATTGCTTTTTTGACCGGATCTGTGGTGGTTCCCTTAAAATCTGAAACAATGGATACCGGCTGTCCGGCGAGGGCATTGATCAGGCTGGATTTTCCGGCATTTCTTTTTCCGAAGATCCCGATGTGGATTCGTTCGGCAGAAGGTGTCTGATTGAATGTCATAAAGCTGCTCCTTTCTCTAGAAACGGAAATCCCGGCGGTTATTCTGTTCGATCAGACGCAGATTTTCCAGTACGACCGCTCTTGCTTTTTCATTTGGTACATTTAACACTTCTTTGTCGATCAGGCGGTCTCCAATGGCTTTTGTCTCCGGGGAAGCATAGTCCATCAGGTATTCCTTGAGTGTCATAAGTGCATTTGGATGGCAGCAGTTCTGGATCTGTCCGCTTTTACAAAGAGACATAAAACGGTCTCCGGTGCGGCCTTCCCGGTAGCAGGCGGTACAGAAGCTTGGAATGTAGTCCATCTCCATCAGCCAGCGCACGATTTCATCCAGTGTGCGGGTGTCACTGACGTCAAACTGTTCTGATTTTGCGTCATCCGGCTCCGGCTCACAGTAACCGCCAACGCTGGTACGGGAGCCGCCGCTGATCTGGGAAACGCCCAGATGCAGGACACGTTCTCTGCATTTCTGGCTCTCCCTCGTGGAGATGATCATGCCGGTATAGGGAACGGCGATCCGGATACAGGCTACGATCTTCGCAAAGGTATCATCGTCAATACCGTTGTCAAACTCATCTGCATTGATATCGTCCGCATGCCGGAGTCTCGGTACGCTGATCGTGTGCGGTCCGACGCCGAATGCAGCTTCCAGATGTTCTGCGTGCATGAGAAGACCTGCAAATTCATAGCGGTATTTGTCCAGTCCAAATAAAACGCCGATCCCTACATCATCAATGCCGCCTTCCATGGCACGGTCCATAGCCTCGGTGTGATAGTTGTAGTCGTGTTTTGGTCCTGTTGGATGAAGTGCAAGGTAACTTTCCTTGTGGTAGGTTTCCTGAAAGAGGATGTACGTTCCGATTCCGGCTTCTTTGAGCAGACGGTAGTTGTCCACGGTAGTGGCGGCAATATTTATGTTTACCCGTCTGATGGCGCCGTTTTTATGTTTGATGCTGTAAATCGTTTTGATACTCTCCAGATAGTAGTCCATCGTGTTGCGCACGGGATCTTCCCCGGCCTCCAGTGCAAGCCGTTTATGTCCCATATCCTGCAGTGCGATGACTTCTTTCCGGATCTCTTCCTGAGTCAGTTGTTTTCTGGCGATATGTTTATTTTTCAGGTGATACGGGCAATAGGTACAGCCGTTCACACAGTAGTTGGAAAGGTAGAGAGGCGCAAACATGACGATCCGGTTTCCGTAGAAATCCTTTTTGATCTGTTCCGCCAGCCGGTAGATTTCCTGATTCTTCTCTTCGATCGGACAGGCGAGAAGAACGGATGCTTCCCGGTGGGAAAGTCCTTTTCTTAAACGGGCTTTTTCAAGAATGGAGTCAATGAGGGCTTCGTTGGTCTTGTTCTCATCGGCGTAGGCAAGGGTTTCCAGAATTTCTTCGTGGCTGATAAAATCATCAGCATGTTTTGAGTGTACATCATACATAAGTAATCCCTCCAATTTGTAAAATAAAAAGCAAAAAACAAAGTTGTTACGGGGTGATATTCAGAGAATCTCCCCGGGCGGTCACCACCTGATAGCCGATGGACTGCATGTGTTGTTCCAATTCCCTTCGGCATTCGGCAGCTTCTGCATCCGTGCTGATCTTGTTGTCATACAGCAGATAGTCTCCCCGCACACGTTTCGGGGACAGGTTTGGCATGACCACATTGGCACCGGATAAAATGCCAAGCTCCCGTCCGTTTTCGGCAATGGTTCCAAGTGCTGTGGTTGCCGGAAGCAGCACGCCTGGAAGCATCAGACGGATGAGTCCCAAAAGGAATAAAGTCAGCTCCAGTGTTCCTGCTTTCTGCCGGCAAACGGGGTGTCATGGTGTGGAATAAATGGGCCGATCCCGACCATCTGAGGATTCAGCTCTTTGAGAAACAACAGATCTTCTGCCAGATGTTCGCTCGTCTGCCAGGGAGATCCTACCATAAATCCGGTTCCCACCTGATATCCGATTTCTTTTAAATCCCAGAGGCATTGCTGTCTGTGGGCAGCAGAAAGCTGTGCCGGATGCAGCTTCTGATAGTGCTCGGTGTTGTAAGTTTCATGGCGCAGAAGAAAACGGTTGGCTCCGGCATCAAAAAGCTGCTGGTACTCTTCCTTTGTGGCCTCTCCAGTGGAAAGGGTGATCGCGCAGTCCGGGTAAGTGGTCCGGATTGTATGCACCACATCAGATAACCGGGCGGTTGTATAATAGGGGTCTTCACCGCCCTGCAGGACGAAAGTCCGAAATCCGAGCTCATATCCGGTTTCACAGCAGGAGAGGATCTCTTCTTTTGTCAGCCGGTAGCGGTGTACGTGTGTGTTCCCGCTTCGAATCCCGCAGTAATAGCAGTTATTTCTGCAGTAGTTTGTAAATTCAATGAGTCCCCGGATATAGACATCATGTCCGTAGAATTGAATCCGCGCGCGTCGTGATTTTTCAAACAGATATGCGGCAAGCCGGGGGGTGTACCCATCAAGCAGCTGCTGCCATTCGGAAGCATAAAGAGTATGCTCCGCTTCCAGTTTGTCAATGAAGGTATAAAGACATGGATCCATCATTTCTGGCTCCTTTCTGTAAAAAATTTCTGTATTTTTTCATTATAGCACAATTTTAAAGTTACTGTTCACACCGGATGTTAAATATAAATTCTTTCCCTTACATGCAAGCATGACGGTTTCAAGAACCTTATTAATTTAAACA